>Ga0163150_10002602_pt1 | contig 27252 bp, 17 predicted proteins | sample OliLakLV19P2IB_FD_148628 | JGI IMG/M metagenome (GOLD analysis project Ga0163150, IMG submission 148628) | Freshwater microbial mat bacterial communities from Lake Vanda, McMurdo Dry Valleys, Antarctica - Oligotrophic Lake LV.19.P2.IB | ecosystem: Environmental > Aquatic > Freshwater > Lake >...
TGGCTCAAAGCCGCGTCGCCGAAGTTGGTGCCGCCGCTGGACCGGCTGGCCATTGGAGGGGGTATGATCTGAGGAAACGGGGGCGCGCCCCCCGGAAAATCAGCGCGCTACTTCGGAGTTCGGGTTCGATTCGCCATCCTTGAAGACTGCGCGCTGCTCGCGGAGTTGAATCACCATCTCATCCCTTCCGTGCCGGCGTGCTGACTTCGTAGTTTGTGTTGTTGGCCAGGTCGGCGTTCGCCTCGTTGATGAGTTTGCCGGGCTTCGCGCCGAGGTGGCGGTTGTCTTTCACCACGACTTTTTCCGCGGGCCAACCCATGACGCGGATGCCGTTGGTGCGCGTGGTGTTCTTCACGATGGTCACGCGGCGGATGGGGAAGTCACCGGGCTTTTTGTGGCGCGGCGCGGTCACGTAGATGTCGGAATCGCCGGCCTGGGTGGAAATGTCATTGCCTTCGACGTGCAGGCCGGTGATCTCGCCGACGTGGAAGAGCGAGAGGTAGCTGTTGCCGCGATTGTTCACGAGGCGGCTGTCCACAATGGTCGAGTTGCAATGGTCCTCGTGCATGAGTCCCTCGCCATCGTTGATGCGATACTTTCCGTCCGAGCAGAGGTTGCTGTGGACTTCGTAATCGTTGTCCTCGACGACCCAGCGCCAGCCACGCATCTCCAGCGCGCGATTGTCGTTCGTGCTCGAACCGTAACTGCACTGCACACCCGTAACGGTCGGGCGGACAAGTCCCTTGGGGAAGCGGATGACATTGCCGGAGCAGATCACGCCATCGCCGCTGAAGCCAATGGCGCAGCGGCCAGTGTTGAAGACATGGTTGTCGCGAATGATCGTGCCCCTGCGGAAACCCCACGGATGCGTCTCCGGCGTGCCGTCGTCGCCGCTGCCGCCCGCGCCGCCGATGCAATGGTGGTTCACGTAGATGCCGGGGCGGTTGTCGTAATCGAACTCCACGTCGAAGGGCACGAGTTTCTTCTGCCGGTCGAGCAGCGGGTATTCGCGCATCGTGAAATTGTCGTCGCCGCTTTTGGGCAGGCGGTTGTTCGCCACGAGCGCGTTCTCAGAAGCGTGGACACGAATGGCGCTGCGGAACTTGTGCGTGTAGCGCAGCCACGCGGGCTGGTTCTGCTGCGCGTTGGGAATCTCCGCCATCACGCCCGCCGCGTTGCGGAGCACGCAGCCGAAGACGATCCGGTTCGCCCCGCAGCGATGCCCATCCGCCTCGGCGAACGTGATGCAGCCGCGATTGAGGGCGAGGTGAACGACGCCGCAATTCGCTGCCGTGGCCGGGTCGGCGAGCACGATGCCCTTGAACGCCGCGTCCACCGGCGTGCCGCTGCCGGTGAAGCCCGGCGTGTATTTCGGGAATTCCAGTTTCGTCGGCGGTGAAAACTTTTCCTCGCGCGCGGAACTTGTTCCCTCGGGTTCCGCGCCGCGCAAGATCACGCCGCTTTGCAATATGATGTCGCCTGCGAAGCGATACGTTCCCGCCGGGAAAAACACCACGCCGCCGCCCTTCGCCACGACCGCGCGCTGCGCCTGTTCCAATCGGTCGTCCCAAAATTCGCCCGCGCCCGCGACACTCGTGATGTCCACCGCGAAATCCCAGCGCAGCTTGTCCGTCCACGCGAGACGCAGGGCACGCGTGGGGTTGGAGTTGGGCAGCGCCGCCGCCCGCGCCCAACTCGGCAGCCAAAGCCCCGCCGCGCCGAGCACGACGGCGGAGTGGATGAATCGCCGTCGCGCGATGCCGTGACTGTGGTGTGAATTCATGGGCCAATCTTGATCGGCTCGCGGGTGCGTGTCAGGCCGATTTCTTCCGCCAGAACGCCGCGTTGTGGTGCGGCTTCGTCGTGTGCCGCGGACAGGATTCCTGACTTCACACCCGCTGCTTTCCTTGCCACACCCATTCTGCTCCCATCACGCCATGCGCTACACCATCTTGTTGTTCATCGCCCTTGCCGGATTGCTGTCCGCCCAGGAACCGCCTTACACCAACGCGCCTGCCGTGCAGCCGCCGTACTATCGCGTGCGCTACGAGGCTTCCGCGCAACCGGGCGCGCTCGTCTTTCCAGTCAGCTACACGATTTGGATTCCGCCCGGCGTGAAGACGCTGCGCGGCGTGGTCGTGCATCAACACGGCTGCGGCGAAGGCTCGTGCAAGTCGGGCCTGACCGGCGCGTTCGACCTGCACTGGCAGGCGCTCGCGAAAAAACACGACTGCGCGCTGCTCTCACCCGTTTACGAGCAGCCCGAGAAAGCCAACTGCCAGCTCTGGTGCGACCCGCGCAACGGCTCGGACGCCGCGTTTCAGAAATCACTCGCCGATCTCGGCGCACAATCCGGCCACCCGGAACTCGCCACCGTGCCGTGGGCGCTCTGGGGCCACAGCGGCGGCGGACTTTGGGCCGGCGGCATGGTGCTGCTCCACCCGGACCGCGTCGCGGCGGCGTGGCTGCGCTCGGGAGTTCCTTCGCTCAAGGTCGCGACGAACAAGCCCGCGCCGTACACGATTCCCAACGCCGCGCTCCAGGTGCCGGTCATGTGCAATCTCGGCACCAAGGAAGGCGTGACCGTCAAATCCAACCAGTTCGCCGGCGTGTGGCTGGGCAACGAAGCGTTCTTCACCGCACTGCGCGGGCGCGGCGGCCTCGTCGGCGTCGCCATCGATCCGCTGTCGAGCCACGAGTGCGGCAACGCGCGTTACCTCGCCATCCCGTGGCTGGACGCGTGCCTGTCCGCGCGCCTGCCCCGGCGCAATGGCCAGCCGCTCCAAACCATGTCCGAAAAGTCCGCGTGGCTCGCGCCGTTGAACATTACCGAACCGAATGCGACTGCGCCCGTGCCCGCCGCGCAATTTTCCGGCGCGCGCGAACAATCCATCTGGTTGCCCAACGCCGCCATCGCCCAAGCCTGGGCGCAATACGTCAAGGACACCGCCGTCACCGACACCACCCCGCCGCCCGCGCCGTTCAACGTGCGCATCGCCGGCCACCAACTCACGTGGGAAGCCGGGGCCGATCTCGAAAGCGGTCTCGCCCATTTCATCATCGAGCGCGACGGACAAGTGCTCGCCACCGTGCCCGAGCAGGCGAAGAATCCCTTCGGCCGTCCCCTCTTCCAAAACCTGCAATACAGCGACACCCCCACGCAGCCGTTGGTGCCGATGCGTTTCACCGACACCACCGCGCAGCCCGGCCAGAAGCATCGCTACCGGGTGATCGCCGTGAACACAGTCGGCTTGAAGTCGAAGTGAGGCGGGAAAAAATCTTTTGCAGCAAGCGCACGAACATTTTCCGCAAGTCATGACGTCGCCGACCAAGACGGCACGCAGCGCCGTAGGCGCGGCATATTTGTAGAAGCCAACCCAAAAACTCCAGCCCCGTCAGGGGCGGCATCTTCAGGAAATCATTCGTCGAGCGGTTTGAAAACGTCCCGCGGGTCGTATTCCACGCCGAAACGTTCCAGCAACTCCGTGTATTCATCCTCAAACGATTTCGAGGTGTGGTGCTGCTGCTGATTCTCGATGTATCGGATCACCGTGCCGAGTTGCGACCGCGAATACGAAAACGCGCCGAACCCTTTCTGCCATGAGAACCGCCCAGGCACCCAACGCTTCTCGCTGATGAAGCGGGATGAATTGGCTTTGATGTCGCGCACCAGTTCAGACAGCGCCGCATCCGGGCGGAGGCCGACGAGCAGATGCAGGTGGTCCGGCATGTTGTTGATGGCGATCAGCTTATGCTTCTGGGCGGAAACGATGCCGGTGATGTATTTCTGCAACTCGTCGTTGTGTTCCGGCTGAATGAGATTTTGCCGGCCTTCGACGGCGAACACGACGTGGATGTAGAGCTGGGTGTAGGTGTTGGCCATGCGCTGAAAATGCCGCGCCTGACGGAGCTTGAAAATTATTTTGTGCGTTGGTTCTACAAAGATGTCGCCCCTGACGGGGCTGGGATGCTCGCGAGCTTCGGGCCTTGGGCGGGAATTCCGGGAACTCGAAGTGGCGCGGCTCGCGGAAGCCGACGAGGAAAATGCGTTCGCGGTGTTGCGGCACCACGCTGCGTGCGTCGATGCCGCGATGAAAAACGTGGTAGCCCAGCGCCTCGGTCAGCGTGTTGTGAGTGATTTCAAAGGTGCGGCCCTGGTCGTGGCGGACGAGGTGTTTCACGTTTTCCAGCACGAACGCCGCCGAGCGGTGGAAGTCGATGATGTCGGCGAGGGTGAAGAAGAGGTTGCCCTGTTTCACGTCCTCGAAGCCGTGCTTGCGGCCGAGGCTGAGTTTCTTGGAGACGCCCGCGAGGCTGAAGGGCTGGCAGGGAAAGCCACCGCAGAGAATGTCGAATTTCGGGATGTCGGCCACGGCCACGGTATGGATGTCGCCGTGCGGGGTCTCGCCGAAGTTCGCGGCGTAGGTCTGCTGGCTGAACTTGTCCCAGTCGCTGGAGAAGACGCAGCGCCCCGGCCTGCTCGAAGGCGATGCGGAAACCGCCGATGCCGCAGAACAGGTCGATGAAGCGGAGCGGAGCGCCGGAGTCCGATCCGGCGTGGGCCGATTTGGAAATCGGCGCTCCGTCCACGCGATACGCCGGCGCGTCCTCTCGCATCGTAGCAGTCGAGGTGACGAGGCTCTGATCTTTTCTGGGCGGTGAAGTTGGAGCCTCCTTACGTCGGCTGCTACGAGGTCTCTTGCTCACGCGTCCACCCCTTTGCAGAGCTCGGCGGTGGCGAAGCCAAGCGCCTTGGCGAGCCGGGCGACGTTCTTGATGCCGGGGTTTCTCCGCCCGCGTTCGATCCCAGAGATGTAGGTGGGGTCGAGGCCTGCTTTCTCGGCCAGCTTTTCCTGCGTCAGCTCGCGCGCCTCGCGGCGGCGGCGCACATGCCGCCCGAGGGCGGCAAGGACATTGTCACGTTTCGGCATGACTGATAGTCCGTGCGGAAAAGTGCGCGTGGTCTATGGACGATCAGCCAGGTCGAGAGAAGTGGACGAAGAAACTACTTCAGCCAGTTGATTTTGATTTCCTTCGCCAGCGCCTTGAACTCCGGGTCGCCGGTGACGAGTTCGGCTTTCTTCTCCTTCGCCAGCGCGGCGGCGAAGGCGTCGGCGAGACTCATTTTGAAGCGCGCTTTGAAATCAGCGGCGGCGTCGGCCAGGCGGCGGTCGGCGGGATGGAACTCGATGGGGGCGGCTTTCAATTCGCCAGCGATGGTGGCCCATGCGGCGTCGCCGTCCTTGCGCCGGATCATGTATTGCACTTCGGCGTAGTTGACTTCGGTCATGTGAACGGGCTGGTCGCGTGCGCCGGCGCGTTCGAGAATCTGGGCCACGGCCTCGCCGCCCGGCTCGTCACGCAGCAGGGCGAGCAGCGCGTGGCTATCGAGAACCTGTGCTGCGGGCATACTTGGCTTCCTCCAGTTCCTTTTCCTCGCGCTTGTGTTCGGCCCATTCCGTCGCGAACGGCTTGTCGCCGGGCTTGCGCTTCAGAATCCCTTTCAAGCGGCGAATGGTCACGGAAGTGACGGGCTTGAGGAGAATCCCCTCCGGCGTGGCCTGGACGACAGCCTTGGTGCCGTCCTCAATGTGGAATTGGCGTCGCAACCAAGCGGGGATGACGACCTGGCCCTTGGTGGTAAACCAAACCGCGTCGCTTTTGCTTGTGGCGTTCATGGCCGTGAAGCTGCCGTTCAAAGCAAAGTCCGTCAATTACAAATAAGTCGGAAACAGTGTAAGAAGTATGCCGCACTAGCTATTCGGCTTAATTCGACAGATACGCTCTTTCAGGGCCTTGGGAGTTTTTGGCGGGTTCACCCCAGGGCGGCGCGGTCCCGCAGGTGCGAGCCACGCTTGCTGGGCTATGGTCTGTCGGGCTTTCAGCCCATGGGCGTGAGGCGGCTTCCGTTCGATCCCCGAAGTTCTAGCGGCAGTTGCGCCCTCGCGGCCGATGGCCAGCCGCCTGCGAACGCCGGGGCGAGCACCACTTTTTCCGCGCGTTGGCCGCGGCGATTCCCTAGGCTTGGGCCATGCCGCATCTTTCCGTTTCGATTGCGGGCCTGCTGGCCCTGTTGCTTGCACTGTTACCATCCACGGCTGGGGCCCAGGGCGCGAAGATCATTCTCGAAGAGGATTACAACCAATGGAAACAGGCGCTCGGGACCAACCGCGCCACCGGCGTCGAGAACATCACCGCGCTGCCCGGCTTCAAAGTGGAACTCATCCGCTCGGCGCAGACCAATGAAGGTTCGTGGGTGGCGATGGCCTTTGACCCGCAGGGCCGCGTTATCATCGCGCGCGAAGATCGCGGGCTGTTGCGGATGACGCTGACGACGAATCGCGCGTCCGTGGCGCGCGTCGAAATCATCAACACCAATCTCCTCGAATGCCGCGGGCTGCTCTTTGCCCACGACGCGCTTTACGCGAACGCCAACAACTCGAAGGCGCTGGTGCGGTTGCGTGACACGGATGGGGACGATCAATTCGACGACCTGAAAGTGTTGCGCCACACGCCGGGCGGCGTCGGGCACGGGCGCAATCAACTCGCGCTCGGGCCGGATGGATTCATCTACAGCATTCACGGCGACGACGTGGGTTTGCCGACGAATGGCGTGTCGGCGAGTTCGCCGCTCCGGCATTACGCGGAGGACCGGTTGCTGCCGTGCGCGTGGGACAAGCATCTTTTCAACGCCAGCGCGTCGATGCCGTACGGCCATCTCATTCGCACGGATCGCGACGGCGAACGATGGGAAGTGCTCGCCGGCGGATTGCGTAATCCGTTCGGCATTGATTTCAACACTGCGGGCGATTGCTTCACGTTCGACGCGGACATGGAGTGGGACGTGGGCCTTTCGTGGTATCACCCGACGCGCGTGTTGCATCTGGTGCCGGGTGGTGATTACGGCTGGCGGCGCGGCACGGGCGTGCTGCCGGTGTGGTCGCCGGACTCGCTGCCGAGCGCGGTCGATATCGGTGTGAGTTCGCCCACGGCGATCAAGTTTGGCACGAAGAGCAACTGGCCGGAGCCGTGGCGCAGCGCGCTGTTCATCCAGGATTGGTCGTACGGGAAAATCATCGCCGTGCATCTGGAGAAACGTGGCGCGAGCTACGCGGGCCGCAGTGAGGAATTTCTCAAAGGCCGTCCGCTCAATGTGACCGGACTGGAATTCGGTCCCGATGGCGCGATGTATTTCACGACGGGCGGACGGCGGACGCAGAGCGGGTTGTATCGCGTGACATTTGTAGCGGCGTCTCGTGAGAGCGCCGCTGGCTTGGAAAAAAGATCGGCGGCGCTCTCACGAGACGCCGCTACAGGGAAATTGTGGACACGCCTCGGTGCTCCGGATCATTGGGTGCGCCACGCCGCGCGGGTGGAATTGGAACGGCAGCCTCCGGGTGAATGGTCGGAACGCGCGTTGGTGGAAACCAATTCTGCCGCCGCGCTCACCGCTTTGCTCGGCCTGAGTCGAGTCGGTGAAAAATCGTTGCAGCCGAAGATCGTCGCGCGAGTGAATCAACTCAGTGCGCGTCCACTCGATGCTGATCTGCAACTCCTCGCCCTGCGCGCGCTCGCGGTGAGTTTCATTCGCCAGGGCCGGCCCGAGGCCGCGTCCGCGCAGCGCGTGCTCGACGTGTGGGAGCCGCTGTCTCCGGCGCGTGACGTGCGCGTGAACCAGGCGCTGTGCGAACTGCTGGTCTATCTCGGCTCCACTAACGTCGTGGCGAAGACCGTTCCCCTCCTCGCCACCGCCGCGACGCAGGAGGAAAAATTTCATTACCTCTTCACGCTGCGACTGGTGACGAACGGCTGGTCACTCAATGCGCGCCGCACCTACTTCGACTGGCTCCGCAGGGCGCGCACGGAATTCAACGGCGCGAACATGCTGCCCACCGCGCTCAACTACATTCGCGCCGACGCGGAGTCCACGTTGTCCAGCCACGAACGCGATGCGCTCAGAGAAACTCTGGCCGCCCTCGATCAGCGGACGCCTGCACCGGCGGCAGTCGCGGCCCGGCAATTTGTGAAGGAATGGGCGATGAATGATTTTGCCACCGGACTCGAAGCGGTCGGGCGTCAGCGCGACGCCGTGCGCGGCAAAAAATTGTTCACCGAAACCGGCTGCGCGCAATGCCACCGGCTCGGCAGCGAAGGTGGCTTCATCGGCCCCGACTTGACGGCGGTGTCATCGCGCTTCGACCGGCGCACGCTGCTGGAAAGCATTATCGAGCCGTCGAAGGTCGTGGCGGAAGTGTATCGCCCGGTGACGGTCACGCTGAAGTCTGGCGCGATTTACGATGGCCGCGTGGTGAGCGAGGACACGACCAGCCTCGTCCTAGCGATCAATCCTGCCGACCCTGATCAGCGCCGCCGTCTCGCGAAGTCCGACCTCGCCTCGCAGCGCGTGTCGGAGATTTCACCGATGCCGGCGGGATTGCTGGACACGCTGACGCGCGAGGAGATTCTGGACTTGCTGGCGTGGATGGAAGCGGGCGGCGACGGGAAGCACGCGCTCTTTCGCAAATGATTACGCACGGCCTGGCGCATTGCCGCTCGCGTGGCAATTTAAGTGGCATGGTTCGTTCGGAAAATTCCTCCTAAAATAAACGCAGAAGCGTCCTAGCGAGGCGGGGCGCGACTTCCTAGCCTCCGCCCGTTCACGAATGAAAGACCTGCGCTTCGCCATCATCGGCACTGGCTTTTGGGCGCGCTACCAACTGGCGGCGTGGCGCGAAGTGCCGGGCGCGCAATGTGTCGCCCTCTACAACCGCACGCGCGCGAAAGCCGAGGCGCTGGCGCGTGAATTCGGTGTGCCCGCCGTGTACGACAACGCGGAGGAATTGCTTCAGCGCGCGAAGCCCGACTTCCTCGACGTCATCACGGACGTGGCGACGCACCGCCAGTTCGTCCATCTCGCCGCCGCTTACCAAACACCGGTGATTTGTCAGAAGCCGATGGCTCCCTCGTTGGCGGAGGCGGAAAAGATGGTGGCCATTTGCGCGACGGACAACGTGCCGTTCAGCGTGCATGAGAACTGGCGCTGGCAAACGCCCATTCGGGAACTGAAGAAGGTTCTGGACTCCGGAGTGATTGGCCCGGTGTTCCGCGCGCGGCTGGATTACTGCAACAGCTTTCCTGTGTTCGACAACCAGCCGTTCCTGAAGACCGTCGAGCAATTCATCATCGCCGACATGGGAAGCCACATTCTCGACGTGGCGCGGTTTCTCTTGGGCGAGGCGGCGCGATTGTATTGCCAGACGCATCAGATCACGCCCGGCATCATGGGTGAAGACGCCGCGAGCGTGATGCTGCGGATGCAGTCCGGCGCGACGGTGGTGGTGAATCTGAGTTACGCCAGCCGCGTGGAACACGACCGCTTTCCGGAGACGTTCATCCATGTCGAAGGCGGGAAGGGCGCGGTGGAACTTGCGCCGGACTGCTGGCTGCGCATCACCACCGGGCGCGGCACCGAGACACGCCGCTGTCCGCCACCGGATTATGCGTGGGCGGATCCGCGGTACGCGCTCGTGCATTCGAGCATCGTGGCCTGTCATCGGGATTTGTTGAACGCCCTCCAAACCCACACCACGCCCGAGACCAGTGCGGCGGATAATTTGAAAACGCTGAAGCTCGTACAAGCGGCCTACGACTCGGCGCGTGAAAATCGGGCCGTGGAGATTTTCTGATTCAACTAAAATGAAAACCATCACTCTCGTCGGAGCCGGCGGCAAAATGGGCTGCCGCCTCACGGATAACTTTCTCAAGACCGACTATCAGGTTCACTACCTGGAAGTTTCGCCCAAGGGACTCGACAACCTGCGCCAGCGCGGCGTGACTTTATCCTCACAAACCGACGCCGTGCCGCAGTCCGACGTGGTCATCCTCGCCGTGCCGGATGTCGCCATCGGCGTGGTGGCGCGTGAGATCGTGCCGTTGATGAAACCGGGGTCGCTACTCCTGACGCTCGATCCGGCCGCGCCGCTGGATGAACAGTTGCCGCACCGCGCAGACATCGGCTGCGTGATCGCGCATCCGTGTCATCCGTCCGTGTTCAACTGGGAGCCGACCGAGCAGGCGTTTCGTGATTTCTACGGCGGCATCACGGCGAAGCAGGGCATCGTGGTGACGCTGATGTGGGGCGCGGAAAGTTATTACGAACTCGGCGTGGAAATTTCCGCCGCGATGTATGCGCCCGTGAGCCGCGTGCATCGTGTGACGCTCGAACAGATGGCCATGCTCGAACCCGCGCTCGTCGAGACGCTGGCGCAGACCTGCATGGAGGTGGTGAAGGAAGGCCACGACCGCCTCGTTGCCGCCGGTGTGCCGAAGGACGCGGTGCGCGATTTCGTGCTCGGCCACTTGCGCATCCAGATCGCGGTGCTGTTTGGCGAAGTCAACGGCACCTTCTCCGACGCCGCCTACAAGATCAGCAAGCGCGCCAAGCCCGTGCTGTTCAAAGAAGGCTGGCAGAAAATTTTCGAGATGAGCGACATCCGCGAACAGGTGCGGGACATTACGCAGAAGTAGTTCGTAGCGGCGTCTCGGCAGAGCGCCGCCAATCAAAACCAAGATGCGGCGCTCTGCCGAGACGCCGCTACGACGGAAGATGAAACTCGGATTCAGTAGCTACACGTTTGGTTGGGCGGTCGGAGTGCCCGGCCACACGCCGTTGTGTCCGCTCGACGAACAAGGTTTGCTCGACCGCTGCGCGGCGCAGGGCGTGAAGCTGCTGCAAGTCGGTGACAACCTCCCACTGCACACGTTCGATGATGCGCGCCTCCATTGCTTCGCGGAGCGTGCCGCGCGCGACGGCATCCAGATCGAAGTCGGTGCACGCGGCCTGACGCTCGCGCGTGTAGTTCAGTATGCCGCGATCGCCCGCCGACTCGGCGCGACGCTCATCCGGTTGGTGATTGATGACACGGATTATCACCCGGAGCCGGAGACGGTCGTTAAACTTCTGCTTGATTCCGTGCCTCTGCTTTCCGGTCTGACGCTCGGCCTCGAGAACCACGACCGTTTCCCCGCCGCTACCATGCGCGGGATCATCGAAGGCGCGGGCAGCGACCGCATCGGCGTGTGCCTCGACACCGCGAACTCGCTCGGTGCGGGGGAGGGGATTGAGCACGTCGTCGCCACGCTCGCGCCGCTCACGGTGAACTTGCACATAAAGGATTTCGCCATTGAGCGGCTGCCCTGGCTCATGGGCTTCACCGTCACCGGCCGGCCGGCCGGCGGCGGAATGCTGGACCTGCCGGCGTTGTTGCGACAACTGGCCCCGCACGGCCGGTGTGCTTCGGCCATCCTTGAGCTGTGGACGCCGCCCGAATCCGCACTCGAATCGACCATCGCCAAGGAGGCGCGCTGGGCGCAGCAAAGTCTGGAGTACCTGAAGCCGCTTTTCGCGCGGGATTCCGGCGCGCGCTTATGAAGTGCCGCATCGGAAGAGACCAACGCCGCCTTGATTCGTGGCTCTGAATCCATAGGGTGAAGCGCGTGAGTGCATCGCGGAAGAGCATGGCGTTCCAGAAACTGCTGGCTGTGGCCCAGCGTTTCAAGTTTCAGCCGCATCGCATCGCGCATCTGCTGGACGCGAAGGGGCGGCACGAACTGGAATTGCCGACGGGTTTTCCGTTTGCCGTCAGCCTGTTTCATTTTCGCGCCGGGGAGATCACTCAGCGCCTGACCTGGCATCAGCGACTGGAGTTGCTCGTGCCCTTGGATGGACCGTTGTCCGAGCGAATGGGCGATCGCGTGGTGGAGTTGCAGGCAGGCGATGTGTTGGTGGTGGAACATCTCAAGCCGCATCAGGTGGTGGACAAACCCGGGTTGGATACGCGGGCGGTAGTCATTTCATTTCTTCCGGAATGTGTTTTCACGCCCGTATCGCCGCCGGCGGATTACGCCTTCCTCATTCCATTTCACCGCAGGGCCGAAGGCTCTCCGCACATCCTGCGCGCCAAGTCACGGCTGGCTGGCGATGTCCATGAAGCCTTGGCCCGTCTCGTCGCCTGCTTTTTTGACTCACGCGACTTCCATCCTGAAGCCGGTTGCAAGGCGTGGCTTCTGGTGCTGCTGCACGGGTTGATCCAGGAGTTTCAGGGTTCAGCGCTCGAACGGGGCGATCTCCTGCGGCGCCAGGAGCAGGCGGCTCGGCTTCAGCCCCTGTTCGAGCACGTGCGAACACACTATGCCAGCCGGGTTTCAGTGGAGGTGGCGGCCCGGATGTGCGGCCTGAGCCGCACCCAGTTCAGCCGCGTGTTCAAACAAGTTTCGGGCCTGACTCTCTGCGCTTATTTGAACCAGGTTCGCATGACGCACGCGGTCGAGTTGCTGGAAGAATCCCGCGATTCCATTGCGGAGATTGCCCTCCGGCTGGGGTTCAGCGACCAGAGCCATTTCGATCGTCGCTTTCGCAGGACGTTCGGACGAACGCCCAGCGAGCATCGCGCCCGCTCAGCCCGTCCGCGGTGACGGAATCGCGGAACTTGCAGGCTTCGAATCAGTTTCCCTTCTGTGTCCTCCAAACCTCTGTGCTGATTCCCGTGTCTTGCCAGGGAATTTCAGCGCGGAGTTTTTTGGAGGACACAAAAAGGAATCACTTGAAGATCCGAAGCTCAGGATTTTTTACCGCTCACACCGTCAACGCATCCCCGTAATTATCGGCCGGATGGTCGAGCGGGGAGGCATGGCGAATTCGTTCAAGTGTTTGGGTGATCCGTTCTATTAGCGTCAGGCACGGATGGGTAGTGTCATTAAACGATGACCCCCGACTCATTTGGCCTGCGCACAGCTCTGGATTTGGAATCACAGAGCCGGCAGGGTCCATCCAGAATCAGAAAATCAAGGAACCCAGGCGCTAGTGCAGGCAGACGCTGTAATATGAAACGGTTCCTCCTTGCCGCCATTTCGTTGCTGGCAGGTATCTCCTCCGTGCGGGCCGATGCCACCCTCGTTTTCAACGAAATCATGTACCATCCCGCCACCAATGAGCCGGCGATGGAGTGGGTGGAACTCTACAACCAAATGGCGGTTGACCTCGATGTGTCCGGATGGAGGCTCAGCGGCGACATCGGCTACACCTTCCCGGCCGGCTCGCGAGTGCGGGGGCGCGGTTTCATTGTGGTGGCCATCAATCCCGCCGCGCTCGCCGCGGCGACCGGCCTGACCAATGTCGCGGGTCCTTTTACGAACCGATTGTCGAACTCCGGCGGCACCTTGCGTCTGCGCAACAACAATGACCGCGTCCTGAACGAGGTGGTTTACGGCACCGAACGCGAATGGCCCGTGGCGCCGGATGGCGCGGGTCCGTCGCTGGCCAAGGTGGACGAGGACTTGGGCAGCGCCGATCCCGCCAACTGGCGCGCCAGTCTCCAGATGGGCGGAAGCCCGGGAACCATGAACATCCCGCGCGCCACCACCACCATCCTCGCGCGCCCGCTGGTCCCAACCAGTCAGACTTGGAAATACGATCAATCCGGCGCAGATCTCAGCACCGCGTGGCGCGGCACCAGCTACAACGACAGCGCCTGGCCGGCTGGGCCGGCTCTGCTCGCAGACGAAACGTGCAACTGCCTGCCCGAACCAATCCGCACGCCGCTGACCGTGGCCGGCAACAAGACCACGTTCTACTTTCGCACCACGTTCAATTACACCGGCAACGTGGCGTCCGCCTCGCTTTCCTTGCGACCCGTCGTGGATGACGGACTCATTGCCTATCTCAATGGAACAGAAGTCTGGCGCATCGGTGTGAATGATCCGGTCACGAGCGCCACGCTGGCCAGCCGATCCGTCACCGACGCGAGCTACGAAGGGCCCTTCAGCATCCCGTCCACGGGCCTTGTGTCCGGCACCAACGTCCTCGCCGTGGAGGTCCATCAAGTCACGGCGAACAGCAGCGACATCGTCTTCGGGTTGCAATTGGACGATGTCTCAACCGTGACGAACGCGCCGGGCGGCAGTTCTGCAACGAACCTGCCCGTGGCCTTCAACGAAATCTCCTCCGTCACCAACGCGCAGTTCTGGATCGAACTGGTCAATCTCGGCACCCAAAGCGTGGCCCTAGACAACCTGGTTTTGAGTCGCTTCAGCGGCACGACCAACCGCGAGTATGTGATCCCGGCCCAAACTCTCCCGCCGGGTGGTTACTTCGTCCTCGACCGCGCCACGATCGGATTTGGCGCGGACCCGGGCGATCGCGTCGTGCTCTACGGGCCGGGCAAAACGACTGTGCTCGATGCTTTGGTGGCCAAGAGTTATCCCCGCGCCCGCCTGCCGCGAGGCACCGGCGAGTGGCTGCGCCCCAGCGCGCCGACGCCCGGCGCATCCAACAGTTTCGCCCTCCGTACGGAGATCGTGATCAACGAGATCATGTATCAACACAAACCGTTCCCCTCGGTGAATGGACTGCCGGCGCAGGGCAATCCCGAGGAATGGATCGAGCTGTTCAACCGCAGCGCCAGTCCGGTGGACCTGACCGGTTGGGAACTGGACGACGGCATCCGCTACAAGTTTGCCCCTGGAAAAACCTTGGCGCCGGGAGCGTACCTCGTGGTGGCGAAAAATGCGGTAGCCTTGCGGACAACTTATCCCGCCATCGACATCGTCGGCGATTTCAGCGGCAGTTTGTCCTCCAAGGGTGAGCGCCTCGTGCTCATGGAACCGACCGGGAACCCGGCGGACGTGGTGCAATATTTTTCCTCCGGGCGCTGGTCCAGGTTCGCCGGCGGAGGCGGCTCCAGCCTCGAGTTGCGCGATCCCAACGCCGACAATTCGAAGGCCGAAGCATGGGCTCCCAGCGACGAGTCCGGCAAATCGTCGTGGCAGAATTATTCCTATCGAATGGTCGCGCAGGCCAGTGTCACGGCCAATCCCGACGGACAATGGCGAGAATTCCTCATGGGTCTATTGGGCGCCGGAGAGTGCCTGATCGACGACATCCGAGTGGTGGTATCCCCGACGAACAATCCGGTTTCACTCGTCAGCAACGGCGATTTCGAGAGTGGCCAGACCGGGTGGCGCGTGCTCGGTACCCACGGGGCCAGCCAGGTCATTCCAGAACCAGGGAATCCCGGCAATCGCGTGCTCCGAGTCGTCGCGACGGGCACGCAGGAGCACATGCACAATCACATCGTGACCACGCTGTCGGGTGGCCAGAGCGTGGTGAACGGACAGCTCTACGAAATCTCCTATCGGGCGAAATGGGTGACCGGCAACAGCCTTTTGAACACGCGTTTCTGGTTCAATCGCGTGGCCCGCACAATGGAGTTGGCCGCCCCGCAAAACAACGGCACCCCCGGCGTTCTCAATTCACGCTACGAGCCGAACGTCGGGCCGACCTTCGCGCAGCTCCAGCATCAGCCCGTCGTGCCAGCCGCCAACGCCCCGGTGACCGTCACCGTAGAGGCGCAGGATCCGCAGGGAGTCACGAACTGCCAGGTCTTCTGGTCGGCCGCCGGCGCAGCATTCTCCTCGGCACCCATGACCCTTCAGCCGGACGGATTGTTCTCCGCGACCATTCCCGGTTACGCCGCAGGCACCGTTGTCCAGTTCTACGTGCGGGCGGTGGATGGACAGGGCGCCGTGGCCACTTTTCCGGCGCGAGCGGGAAACGGCGGCGCGCTCTACAAGGTGAATGACGGACAGGCCAACCTGAGCCTGCAGCACACTTTTCGCATCATCACGACACCGGCCAACGCCGCGCTGCTGCACGCGGACACCAACCTGATGAGCAACGACAACCTGCCTTGCACCGTTGTCTACGACGAACGTATTGCCTACTACGAGGTTGGCCTGCGCCTCAAAGGAAGTTTCTACGGCCGTCCGAATTCGTCACGCGTCGGTTTTCATCTGGCCTTCCAGCCGGACCAATTGTTCCGTGGCGTCCATCCGGTGATGGGCATGGACCGCCGACCCGGCGACAACTCGCCGCGCAACGAGGAGATCGTCGTCCGCCATATCGCCCAGGTGGCCGGCGGCGTGCCCGTCATGTATCTGGATATCGTGGGCGTGCTGTCCCCGCGCGGGACGGAAAACGGTGCGGCCCTGATCACGCCGAGCTACGAGGATGAATTCATCGACAGCGCCTTCGAGAACGGCGGCGACGGCAACCTGTTCGAAATGGATGGCATCTACTATTCCAGTTCGGCCAACGCCGCCGGCTACAAGTTGCCATCGGGACCAACGCAATTCGTGGAAATGACCGATCGCGGTAACGACAAGGAGCCTTACCGCTACAACTACATTCGCAAGAACAACTCCGCTCAGGACGACTACTCGTCATTCATTGTCCTGGCCAAGGCGTTTGCTCTCAGCGGAACGGCCCTTGAGACCCAGACAAAGCAGTTGATGGATCTGGATGAATGGCTGCGCGCCTACGCGGTGCTCACGCTCTGCGGAGTGGACGACACCTACAGCTTCTGGCTCGAGCACAACATGATGATGTATTTCCGGCCGTCCGATCACAAAGCCGTTTACCTGATGTGGGACAGCGATTTTTCATTCGCGCGCTCCGCCACTTCGACCATCGTGGGCGATAAGAACCTCGGGAAGATCGTCAACCTGCCGTCGAATCTGCGCGTGCTCTACGCCCAGATGCTCGACATCATGAGCACAACCTACAACACGACCTACATGGCCTCGTGGCTCACCCATTACGGACTGGTTGCCGGCTCCACCTACGCGCGCCTTCCCTACATCCAGCAACGTTCGGACTACGTGAACAGCGTCATCGCGGGAGCCGGTGGCAACACGCCCTTCAGTGTCAGTTCGACCAACATCACCATCACGGGCAGCAATCTTGTCACCCTCAGCGGCAATGCGCCGGTGGTGGTCAAGACCATCACCGTGAACGGCGTGGCCTGGCCGGTGACCTGGACCAGCCTGACGGCGTGGACCCTGCGACTGCCCGCCAGCATGGCGACGAACACACTCCAAATCGCGGGACTGGATCTGCGCGGCAACCTCGTTCCGAACACCAGCTTCAACGCCACGGCCGTGGTCAACGCGCCGCTCGACTCTCCGGCAGGCCAGGTGGTCATCAACGAAATCATGTATGAGGCTGCCGCGCCGGGCGCCGAGTACATCGAGCTCTACAACCGTTCAACCACCACCACCTTTGACCTGTCGGGCTGGCGGTTGAACGGGCTGGATTACACGTTCCCGCCGGGAAGCTACTTTGCGCCCCGAACCTATCTGGTGCTGGCAAAGAACCGTTCGCTCTACGCCTCGATCTACGGTGGATCGACTCCGCTGTTCGACGAGTTCGACGGCGAATTCCAACTCGACGGAGAAACGATCACGCTCATCCAGCCGGGGACTACGCCGGCGCAGGATTTGATCATCGACCGGGTGCGCTACGAAGGCGATTTGCCTTGGGCGGCCTCAGCCACCGCCGGCACCGGCTCTTCCTATCAGTTGATCGACCTTGGTCAGGACAACAGTCGCGCCGGCAACTGGACCGCGCGATACGTTCCCGCCGTGTATCAGGGAGAAGTAATCATACCGGCCAGAACCAACACCGGCTGGCGATTCGTCAGTTTCACCGGCAGCATCGGCAACGGTATCGGCTCCGGTCAGCAGCGGCTGCTCATCTATCTCGCAGAAACCAACGGGGCGAGCGCGATCATTGACGACGTCTCGTTGGTCGATGGCACCAACGCGGCCACCGGTTTTAATTACATCCGCAACGGCGACTTCGAGGCGCCGCCGCTGCTGGAGACGCCCGCGCTGACCAACAGTTGGGTGGTCAATGTGAACTACACCAACTCGGCCATCATCTCCGGCCTCACCCATTCCGGCGCCGGCGCGCTGCGCATCGAAGCCACCACATTTGGCAACGCCTTCGGAAAAGTGATCTCGCAAAACCTTTCACCCGCGCCGGTGGCCAACAGCACCAACACATTGAGCTTCTGGTTCTGGTCCACCAACTCCGCCACGAATCTAATCGTGCGCATCCAGAACAGCGCCGCGCTGACGACCGGCACCGCTGGGACAAATATCAATTCCTCGATCACGCTGTCGAATTACATCCCGCCCACGATCCTCAGCCCGGCCACCAACTACCTTACGCCGGGTGCGGCCAATCAGTTCACCGCGAGTCTGCCGGCTTTCCCGACCCTGTGGATCAATGAGGTGCAATCGGATCATTTCACTGGCCTGCTCGACAACCAGGGACAGCCCGATCCATGGATCGAAATCTACAACAGCGGCACCAACACGGTGTCGCTCACCGGTCTCTACTTGTCCGGCAACTACACGAACCTGACCAATTGGGCTTTCCCGTCGGGAACGAGCCTTGCGCCGAAGCAGTTCCTCGTGATTTTCTGTGACGGCCAGCCCTTGCAGACCGCGAGCAACCAACTGCACACCCATTTCCGGCTGCCGCCGGTTTCCGGCTCGGTAGCGCTTTCGCGGCTCCACAACAATCAGCCGCAGGTGATCGACTACGTGAATTACGCCGGCCTGCACGGCGACCGCAGCTACGGCTCGTTCCCGGATGGACAGTCGTTCGACCGGCAACAGTTCTTCTACGTGACACCGGGCGGGACCAATGACGGACGGAGCGCGCCGCTCACCGTGTTCATCAACGAATGGATGGCTGCCAACTCGACGGCGCTGGCCGATCCGGCGGACGGGGCCTTCAACGATTGGTTTGAACTCTACAATCCGGGCACCAATGCCGTTAACATCGCGGACTATTACCTCACCGACACCCTGACCAACCGGTTCAAGTACCGCATCACGACCAACGGCGCCCACGTCATCCCGCCGCAGGGCTACCTGCTCGTGTGGGCGGACAACGAGACTGGGCAGAACATGATTGGCGGCGTGCCGCGCGCCGATCTGCATGTGAACTTCCAACTGGCGGCGGCGGGGGAGGCCATTGGTTTGTTCGCTGCCGACGGTACGCAGATCGACGCCATCACCTTTGGCCAGCAGCCCATCGACGTCAGCATGGGCCGTTATCCAGACGGCAGTGCAAACCTGGCCTTCATGCCCGGAGCGGCCTCGCCCCGCGCCGCCAATTACCTGGCGGGCAACAACTCGGCACCAGAGCTGGCGTCGATCGGCGGACGGACCCTGTTCCTGGGCCAGACGCTGGCCTTCACCGCGAGCGCCACCGACGCTGAAGCACCGCCACAGGTGCTCACCTTCACACTGGATCCCGTGCCGCCGGCCGGCACGTCCATCACCAGTGCCGGCGCATTTATCTGGTCGCCCGCCAGCATCGGAACTTTCCCGATCACCATTCGCGTGACCGACAACGGGGTTCCACAGAGGAGTGCGGCGGAGACATTTTCCGTGGAGGTGCTCGCGGCGCCGGCCATAGAGCGCTCGGTGCGGAACGGGAGCACGCTCGAACTCACGTGGAACACGCGAGCCGGGCAATCCTACGCTGTGGATTATAAGACCAATCTGAACGCTGTCGTTTGGACGCCGTTATGGACGACCCTCGCTTCGGGCAGTTCGCTCTCCTTCACCAACTCCACGACCAATGCGCCCCAGGGATTCTTCCGCATTCGCGCCGGAGGGACCCCGCCATGAGCCATCTTCCTCCATGCCGGAAGGACCGGCGCGCCGCAAGCGCGCTGTCCATCAAGGAAGTGCGGCCGCCCGGCTGGCCGGATTTTTCCGCCTGCGAGCGCAGTCACGGAACCGGGTCCGTCTTCAGCGAACAAAACGCAGTAAACCAACTCCCATGAAAAACCAAACAACTCAAAATCAATCCGTCCGGGATTGGCGGCGGCGTGGGTGTCGCCCTGCCGGAGCATCAAACCCTGGCGCGCGACTCGCGATCCTTCTGATCGCGCTTGCCGCCGCCGCCCCGGCCCTGGCGCAGGTTCCCACGCCCATCATCGACGTGAGCCTCAACGAAACCACCGGCGCCATCGTGGCCAATGCCGGATCGGCCGGCGGCACCCTCAACCTCAGCGCCCCCGTGCCCTACTGGACGAACAACGCGCCCGCCGGCGTGGGCGGTGCCAGCAGCGTGGATTTCCAGACCACCACTGGAAACTACTTTATTGAAAGCCCGACCAACTATCCACAGTTGACGGGGCTGACGAAGTTCACCATCGCGGGATGGGTCAACAACCGCAGCAGCACCATCGGAGCCGGTGGCAACCGCATCGTGGCCTGGAACAGCCCGAACAGCCACGGTGTGGATCTGGTCTATCTGGCCAACGGCAGTTTGCGCGTCGGGATCAATCAATGGCCGGATGCGACCGCCGGTCTGACCAACGCCAGTTCCGCCGCCAAAATCATCGCCGACTCCAGCGCCGATCCGGCCAACTGGCGTTTCTTCGCCGTCACCTACGATTCCACCCTGCCCGCCGGCCACCTCACATTCTATTTCGGCAGCCAGGCCGACGACGCGACGCTGGACGTGGCCACGGACTATTCTCGCGGCGCTTTGGGAACGAACATCCGACCGTTGGTCATCGGTCACTTCAATAACACCACCCGGCCCACCGCGCTGGATCGGATGTTTCGCGGCTTGATCGACGAGGTGAAAGTGTTTGGCGACGCCCTCACTTTGGAACAGATCGTCACCGTGCAACGTTCCAGCGGGATGACCACGCCCGCGGGCATCACCACGGAACCCGTGAGCAGGACCGTTTTGGAAACTCAACCAGCCACCTTCAGTGTCATTGTCACCGGTTCGCCCATGCCGTCGTTGCAGTGGCAGCGCAACAGCAATGACATTGCCGGCGCGACCGGTCTCACCTATTCGATTCCATCGGCTGCGCTCACGGACGACGGTGCTGCCTTTCGCGTGGTGGTGTCCAATGCGTTCGCGCAAGCCACCAGCAGCAATGCCGTCCTGACGGTCATTGGCGATACCACGCCGCCGACCGTCGTGGCCGTGACGCCCGCGCGCACGTCCCGAAACCTGACCAACCTGACGGTGCGGTTTTCCGAACCGGTGGACACGGGGTCTGCTCAGGACCCGGGAAATTACGTGGTGGATGGCGGCAACCTCACCACCTACTCGGCGGTGCTTCAGCCGGGTTTGACCAATGTACTGTTGACGATTGATCCGCTGACCCCCAACGGAGCGCACGGGCTGATGGTCTCCTTCATCAGCGACCGCGCCAGCGTGCCCAACGTAATGACCGAAACGAACTGGAACTTTGTCGGCCCGCCCACCGCTTTGCCGCCCATCATTGTCACCCGCTTCGAGGAAGGCTCCGGCGCCAGCGTGGCGAACACCGGCTCGGCCGGGGGCACGGGCACCGTTGACTTCGGCCTGGTCAGTTCCGCGGCTGGATTGCCGGCCTTCACCAACAATGTGCCCAGCGGCCCGTACGCGCCCGGAGGCAACCTTTATTCCCTCTACACCGGCACGGGGGCCGGCCATGCCCAATACGCGGGCAAGGCCGTGGACTTTCCGTACGCGGTCAAGAGCAACACCATCGGGCTGGTCGAATTCACCGTGACCGGCTGGATCAATGTGACCGATGGAACCATCGGTGCCGGCGGCAACCGGATCATCAGCACCTGGCCCAATAACGCCAACGGCGTCACCGCCAATCAATTGACCGGACTGGACGTCGTGGTGGTTTCCAACGGCCGCCTGCGCCTGGGCGTCAATCAGGCCCCGGACTTTCCCAATCCGCCCGGCAACATCGGGCCGACCAGTTCCAACAACAAAGTCCCGATCAGCGCCACCGCCGTACCGGGCAACTGGGTGTTCTTCGCCGTCACTTATGATGCGAGTTTGAGTTCCGAACACGTGAAGTTCTACTTCGGCGATGCCACGGCGCTGGCCACGAAGGACGTGGGAGCCACGTTGACCACCTACGCGCGTGGTGTCATCGCCGACGCCAACATCCAACTGGGGCTGTCGCTCGGCAATTTTGTTTCAAGTTCAGGCACCGATTCCTTCCGGGACAGCACCACCAGCTCGCGCGCTTTTCGGGGGCTGATGGATGAAATTAAAATGTACCCGCTGGCGTTGTCGCTGGAGGAGATTCAAGAAGCCCAAATCGCGGGCGGCCCCGTGATTCCGACCCCGGCCGGCATCGGCACCCAGCCTCAGAACCAGTTCGCCTTCGAGGGCCAGCCCGCCGTGTTCTCCGCCATCGTCACCGGCAGTCCGCCCTTCCGGCTCCAGTGGCAGCGGGGCGGAGCGGATATTTCGGGCGCGACCAATCTCAGCTTCACTTTGCCGGTCGTGTCCCTCGCGGATGATGGCGCGGTCTTCCGTCTGGTGGCCTCGAATGCCCTGGCCACCGCGACGAGCGATGGCGCCGTGCTCACCGTGCTGCCGGAAGATGGATTGAAGGTTCAGTTCACGTTCGAAGAACTCACCGGCACCAGCACGACCAACCTCGGAAACCTCCAGGGTTCCGGAATATTCGTGCAACAAAACGCGCTGCCGATGTTCACCAACATTGTTCCCAGCGGACCGTTTGCGCCCACCGGCAGTGTGGCGTCGGTGGACTTCGGAATCATCACGGCTGGCCAGGGAGGACGCTCGATTGATCTGATGAACGGCCTGACGCCCTCGTCCGGATCGATGACCGGCTTCACCGTCGCCGGCTGGGTCAACGTCCGCGATTTGACCGTCGGATTTGGCGGCAACCGGATCGTGTTCGCCCTGGACGCGCAGAATGGCCGGGGCTTCGATCTGGTCCACCTGGCGGATGGCTCGCTGCGAGTCGGAATCAACCAGTGGCCGGACGGGGCCAATGGCGGTGGCCCGTTCAGCTCGGCCGGCAAACTCACGGCGGATGTAAACGCGGGTCCGGACAACTGGGTGTTCTTCGCCGTGACCTACGATTCAGCCCTTGCGAACGAGCAGGTGAAATACTGGTTCGGCACGCCCGGAACCGCGGCCACGCCCGACGTGGCCCGTGATTACAACGCCGGCGCCATTCAGTTCAGCGGGCCGATTACCCTGGGCAACTTCGGCATCGGGGCTGGTGGTCCCCTGCGCGATGACACCGCGAGCAGCCGCGTCTTCCGCGGACTCATGGATGACGTGAAGGTTATCAATCGTCCGCTCGTGCTCGAACAGATTCAATCCTTGCAGAAGGGTGAGCCGTTTGGAGTCGTGCGACCTCAGTTGAGCGTCCGCCATGAGCCACCCAATGTGGTAATCGATTGGGACGCCACTACGACCTGGCAACTTGAGTACACCGATGTGCTGGGATCGGGACTCTGGACCAATGTGAGCGAAGCGCCCGCCGTGGTCGGAAACCATCGCACGGTCACAACGCCTGCTCCGGCTAATCCTCGGTTCTATCGATTGCGGCGATAACAGGCTCAACAGGTTTCGCCGCCGGATCAGCCCGGCGGCGAAACCGCAAAATCGACACTCCCGGCAGCCCATACTTCTTCTACACCATGAAAACTCTTTACACTCTCCTTGCCGCGTTGCTCGCCCTGACCTCGGGTGCGGCCGAACAATGGGGCCTTTACGAAACAGCTTTCACCGGCCCCGCGTCCGGCAATCCCTATCTCGAAGTCCAACTCTCCGCCACCTTCCGCCAGGGCGCGCAAAGCATCACCGTGCCCGGCTTCTGGGACGGCGGCGGCAGCTACAAGATCCGCTTCATGCCTCCCACTCCGGGCGAGTGGAAGTTCGAGACAAAAAGCAGCGCACCGGAACTGAACGGTAAGCCAGGCTCGTTCACCGCCACGAAGCCGACCGGTGGCAACCACGGGCCGGTGCATCCGTTCAACACGTTCTACCTCGGCTACGAGGACGGCACGCCGTATCACCAGTTCGGCACCACCTGTTACGCCTGGACACACCAAACGCGCGAACTGCAAGCGCAGACGCTCAAGACGCTCGCGGCGTCGCCCTTCAACAAGATTCGCTTCTGCGTTTTCCCCAAGAGCTATGCCTACAACCAGAACGAGCCGGAGTTTTTCGCCTTCCAGAAAGGCGCGGACGGCAAGATCGACTTCAGCCAGCCCGACCCGGCGTTCTGGCGGCACTTCGAGCAGTGCATCCTGGACCTCCAGAAACTCGGTATCGAGGCAGACCTCATCCTGTGGCATCCCTACGATCGTTGGGGCTTTGCTGACATGAGCGACGAGCAGGATGACCGTTACCTGCGTTATTGCATCTCCCGACTCTCGGCATTTCGCAACGTCTGGTGGTCACTGGCCAACGAATACGATTTCATGACTGAACAGCGGCCTGATCATCGCGGCAACAAACAGTGGGAAGACTGGGACCGGTTCTTTGCCATCCTCGAGAAGGAGGATCCGCATCACCGACTGCGTGGCATTCACAACGGGTCGAAATGGTATGACCACACCAAGGCCTGGGTGACGCATGCCAGTGTCCAGACCTCCGACATGAACGGCGGCGTCCGTTTCCGCGAGAAGTATCAAAAGCCCGTTATCTACGACGAATGCAAGTACGAGGGCAACATCCCGCAGGGCTGGGGCAACCTCGACGCGAAGACCATGACGCAGCGCTTCTGGCTGGGCACGATGAGCGGCTGCTACGTCGGCCACGGCGAAACCTACAAGCATCCCGAAGACATCCTCTGGTGGGCCAAGGGCGGCGTGCTGCACGGCGAAAGCCCGAAGCGCATTCAATGGCTGAAGGACTTCATGGCGAAGGCACCGGGCTTTCACACGCTGCAACCGCTCGGCGATGACAAAGGAAGCTTCGTGCTCGCAAAACCGGGCGAATACTATCTGGTCTATGGCGTGAACACCCGCCCGCAGTCGGTCGAGCTGACTGGCAACCGCCCTTACAAAGTGGACCTGATCGATCCGTGGGCCATGACCGTCATGCCCGTCGGCACCGCGCGGCCCGGCGCGTTCGCCATCAAACCGCCCAAGGCGGACACGGCGTTCCGCTTCACGCCGTACGCTGCCGGTGAATCGCTCCGGCCCGAGGCCCGCATTGATGCGACACCCACCGAAGGCTTGCCGCCGCTGGCGGTGGCGTTCAAGGCGGTGAGCGACGCCACCACCGCCGAATGGGATTTTGGAGATGGCGCGAAAGCCACCGGTCGTGAGACCAAACACACTTTCACCCAACCGGGCGTCCATACGGTGACGTTGAAAGTCACCGGCCAGAACGGCGCCAGTTCGATCGCCTACACCGAAGTGGCGATTGACCGCGATGTCACGCAGCCCATCGTCCGGGCTGGTTTTGCCAGCGACGAATTGCCCGCGCTGAAACTCAACGGCACGGCGAAGCGCGGTGCAGATGGCGCGTTGCTGCTGCCTGCTGGAGCGCCGTGGGGTTGGGTGCAGGTCGGCGACCAGCCGCTGGTTGACCTGCGCGGTCTGCGCTCCTTCACCATCAGCGGCTGGCTGCGACCGGCGAGCCTGGAAACCGGTATGGGCGGCAACCGGATTGTCCATTGTTTGAACAGAGACACCGACGGCATTGACCTCGTCTCGCATGCGGACGGGCGTCTGCGCCTGGCGGTGAACCAGTGGCCCGATCAGGTCAAGAACGACAGTTCGGCCGGCAGATTGGTCGCGGGAAAATGGACGTTCTTCGCCGTCACCTACGACGCCAGCCAGTCGCAGGACAATGTCAGTTGGTATTTCAGCCAACCGATGGATGCGCCGGGCAAGGCCGAGATGAAGCTGGACCGCAAGACGACTTACAACAACGGCCCGGTGGGCTCGGGCGTGCGCGGCCTCGCGCTCGGCAACTTCAACGAGACCATGCGCAGCGCGGGCCTCGACCGCCAGTTCCGCGGCGAGATTCGTGGCTTGCAGATTTTCGGGAGCCGGGTGGGCGGACGCGGGGCGTTTTCCCTTCCGCTCATCCTGAAACACGAACAATGAAACTCATGACCTTGCTTACCCGGTGGAGCACGGCGTTGTCCGCCGCCGCCGTAATCCTCAATGCGGCTGCCGCGCCGTTGCCCGCGTTGCGCGTCAGCGAGAATCAACGTTTCCTCATCACCGCCGACGGCAAACCTTTCTTCTGGCTGGCGGACACGGCGTGGCAATTGATTCACGATCTGGACGAGGCCGAGGCGCGCCGCTACCTGGCTGACCGGCGCGACAAGGGCTTCACCGTCATTCAGACCGTCGCGCTGGCCGAACATCGTTTCGATAAACCGAATGCCTTCGGCCACCTGCCCATCGATCCGAAACGCCCGGATCGTCCCCTCGCGAAGGACGGGCCAAACAACGATTACTGGGATGACGTGGAGCGCGTGCTGCGGTTGGCTGCGGAGCATCAACTTTACGTTGGGCTGCTGCCGACATGGGGGAAATACGTCACCACCAGTTGGCAGAGCGGCTTGGTGGACGGCTTCTTCACGGTCGCCAATGCGGAGACCTACGGTCGCTTCCTCGGCGCGCGGTTCAAGGACCACGCGAACCTCATCTGGATTCTCGGCGGCGACAAAGCCGCGCCGACCGACGAAGCCCGGGCGATCTGGCGGGCCATGGCGCGCGGCATCGCGGTGGGCGTGAGTGGCTCGGAGGATTACGCCAAGATACTGATGACGTATCACACCAGCGGCCCGGGCAGCACGGCGTGGTTCCTGAACAACGAACCGTGGATGGATTTTCACACGCTGCAATCGGGTCACGGACGCTGGGCGATGAACTGGCTCATGGTCGAGCACGCTTATACGATGAAACCCACGTTGCCGGTGATTGACCTCGAATCGAGCTATCCCGGCTTCCGGCATGGCCGCCCGCCCACGACCGCGACGGACGACGACGCGCGCCGGGCCGGGTACTGGGCGGTGTTTGCCGGTGCGGCGGGTCACACCTACGGTCATCACAGCATCTGGCAGATGCATTCGCCAAACTATCCGGGCATCACCGGGCCAAAAGAGTTCTGGTTCGACGCACTCGACACGCCAAGCGCGAAGCAGATGGGGTACTTGCGGAAGCTGATCGAGGCCCGTCCGTTTCTGACGCAACGGCCCGACCTGTCAGTGCTGGCCTTCGAGCAGGAGCGCCCGTGGGAAATGTGCCTGGCCTTGCGCGGCGACGGCTATGTGCTGGTCTATACCCCCACCGGCCGGACGCTGGACATCCAGCTTGGCAAGCTGAGCGGTGCGAAAGTGAAAACGTCGTGGTTCAACCCGCGCACCGGTGTGACGGCGGCCATTGGCGAGTTCGAGAACAAGGGCCGCCGCAGTTTTGACCCGCCCGGCGAGGAAGTTCCCGGCAACGACTGGGTACTGGACCTCACTTCCGAGAATAGTCGCCCCTGAATCACCCCAACACTCAGCCCGCCATGAAACGTTCGTTTTTAATTCTTCTCGCCGCCGCAACGCACTTCGCCCAGGCCATCGT
>Ga0163150_10002605_pt1 | contig 27235 bp, 31 predicted proteins | sample OliLakLV19P2IB_FD_148628 | JGI IMG/M metagenome (GOLD analysis project Ga0163150, IMG submission 148628) | Freshwater microbial mat bacterial communities from Lake Vanda, McMurdo Dry Valleys, Antarctica - Oligotrophic Lake LV.19.P2.IB | ecosystem: Environmental > Aquatic > Freshwater > Lake >...
CCAGGCTTTCTCGGGCCGTGTGCGCTCCGGCAGCGCTCAGCCGGCGCTGCGCAGCTCGGTCACGCGCGCCACCAGCTCGCTGAGCGCGCGGTAGTCGATCGGCTTGACCAGGTGGGCATCGAAGCCGGCCTCGGCCGACCTGCGCCGGTCGTCGTCCTGGCCCCATCCGGTCAGCGCGACCAGCACCATGCGCTTGGTCCGCGGCTGCTCGCGGATACGCCGCGCCGCCTCGTAGCCGTTCAGCTTCGGCAGGCCGATGTCGAGCAGCACCAGATCGGGCTCGAGCTTCGCCGCCGCTGCGACCGCTTCGACGCCGCTCCAGGCGATGGCGCTCGGTGATGTCGGTCCCGGTCGGGGCGAGGAACAGGATCTGGCCGGTCGCGTCGGTGACCGGCAGGATGATGAGGTCGATCATGCGCTCGCTGCCGTCCGCCACGTAGTACGGCATCTCCGCGCGGTAGGTCTCGCCGCCGAGCGCGCACGCGTAGGCGACCTTGATCTGCTCCACCAGCGCCGCCGACGGCGTCCACCACGGGCAGTCCCAGAACGGCTTGCCGACCACCTGCTCGCGCGTGTAGCCGCAGGCTTCGAGCGCCAGCCGGTTGGGCTCGAGGATCGTGCCGTCGACGTCCATGATGCCGGCGAACAGCGCGCCCTGCTCGAAGAAGGCGCGGAACTTGGCGCTCGCGCCGGCCGCTTCCGCGAGCAGCACGCGCTCGCGCTCCGCCGCGCGCTGCTAGTCGGTGACGTCCCGCGACACCGCGACCAGGCTGGCGGTCCGGCCGTCCGCGTCGCGGATCGGCGCGACCACCACGTCCCAGAACCGGGGCGTCCCCTTGGCCGTGGGGCAGGCGCCCTGGAAGCGCCCGATGCCGCCGGCGCGGGCGGCCGCGAGGGCGGCGAGCAGGTCGCCGCGGCTCTGCTCGGGCCACACCTCGACCCAGAGACGGCCTTCGAGCGGGACGACGTCGTCGATCTCCATGATCGTCAAGCCGTTGGCGTTCATGCGCAGCAGCCGGCCCGCGGGATCGAGTACCTTGACGCAGTCGGGGCTGCTCTCGATGACGCTGCGGCTGAACGCCTCGCTCGCGCGCAACTCTCCTTCGCCCGCGATGATGCCCTTGCCGACGACGGCGCTCGTCACCACGCCGATGAGCTCGCCCACGACCAGCAGGACCAGGCTGACCACCTCGGCGTTGCGTGCGTCGCGGCGGGTGGCTTGGTGGCGCGTCTCGTAGTGGCGCTCGGCGTCGGCCTGGACCTCGCTTTCGAGGAAGCCCTCCAGCCGGCTGCGGGCTTCGCCCAACTCCGTCACGTCTTGCGTGCTGGCGCGGCTGCCCACCTGCATGAGCCCGCGGCCGCGCCGGACCAGGTCCCGCCACTGCTACACGAGCCGGCCCGCCATCTCGCGCCGCGGCGCGGTGGTCGCGAGCCGCTGGTACTCGGCGATGCTGCCATCGACCTTGGCCGCGGCTCGCTCCACCCCCGCCCCGACGTCCGGCTCGCCGGTCTGCAGGTAGCGCCGCACGTCGAGCGCGTAGCCGAGGACGTTGATCTCGACCTTGCGCGAGGTCACCCCGATCTCGCGCGAGGTCGCCATCTCGGCGACCTGCCCGCGCAGCGCGCGCACGTCGAGAAAGATCACCGACACGGTGACGACGAGCAGTGCCGTCAGGACGCCGAATCCGAGCCAGAGCTTCTTGCTGGTGGTCATCCCAGGTTTTTCCAGCCCGCTGTACCAGGCGGCTGGGCGCCGTCGTCGCGCGCCGGCTTCCGCCTTTGCGTCCCGCGTGCGGGTGCCGTAGAAGCGCGCACGTGGCAGCAACCAACGGCGCAGCGGAAGGTCCCGGGGGCAGGAACCTGGACGACGACGACATCCAGGTGGGCGATCTCGTGGTGATCATGGCCGAGCCCGGACCGTTCACCGTGGTCGAGGTCGAAGGCCCCTTCGTGACCATCCAGTCGGGTGGCGCGCGCCGCAAGGTCCGCGACGTCGCCGTGCGCAAGGTCAGCGGCGAGCCCCCGATCGCGCGCTAGCCACCCGTCCCGGGATCGATCGTTCAGCCGCCGACGTTCGACGCCTGGCGTGACAGGCGCTCCAGCCGCGCCGTGCACGCATCGACCGGGACGACACACTGCCCGGTGCCGCCGGTCACCGACGACGAGCAGTTCAGCCCGTCCGCGCACTTCGTGAACTGATCGCAGGTCGCACCCACGCTCGACGGCACCGCGCACTGGCCGGAGTTCAGGGTGTAGCTGTCGCACCTCCCCTCGACCGGGCTCTGGTCGGTGCAGGTGTAGTCGGTCCACTGGCAGTAGAGCCCGCTCGCGCACTCGTGCGAGGTGCTGGCGCAGGTCTCGCCGAGCGCCAGGCCCGGCGCGCAGACGCCGTCGTCGCAGCGCGCGCCGGCGCTGCACTCGAACGACCAGACGCAGGCGCCGCCGTCGGCGACGAAGGGCGCGCACACGCCGTCGAACGAGCAGTAGAGGCCATCTTCCGCCTCGCAGTCGGCAACCACCCGCACGCGGTCGGGATCGACGGGCTGCGTCGAGAAGTCCTTGACGCACGGGTCGCCGGCGACGCCGCGCTTGTGCTCGTAGCCGTAGCAGTAGCTGTTGCCGTCGGTCGCCTCGCGGCAGCGCGCGTCGGGCCGGCAGACGTCGCAGCGCCCGGCGTCCTCGCCCAGGTCGGGGCACGCCTCGCCGGTTGCGAGACGCTCCGTGCAGACGCCGGCGATGCAGGCGACGTCGCCGGTCACGCTGCCGCGGCACGCGCTCTTGCCACCGCACGACTCGCCGAGCTCGCGCAGGCCGTCGTAGGTCTGGAAGCAGCTCTTCACGCGGCGGTCGGAGCCGCAGTCGGCGGGCGTCTCGTCGAGCTCGGCGACGCAGGTCGCGGCGACCTCGCCGTCGAAGGCGCGCCAGCCGTGCGACTCCTCCCTCGCGAGCCGGTGCAGCTCGGCCTTCTCCTTCACGGCGACGCAGGCCGCGCGATCGAAGGGCTGCTCGCTCGCGCTACAGCAGGCGGCGACATCGTCGCACAGCCACGCGGCGAGGTGCTGCGCGTAGGCTTCGCGGTCCATCGCCTCGTTGGTCGTACCGGTCGGCGGCGCCGTACCGCTGCCACCACTGCTCGAGCAGGCGGCCACCAGTGCCGCCAGCAGCGACACCCCGAGCACACGAATCACGTTCGACATTCCTCGATCCTCCTAACAACTCAGTCTTACTCCAGTGGGCAGCCGAACTCGCGGTTCTCTTCGGCGTTGTCGCAGGCGCCGGCTGTACCCGGCAGGGCGATCGTGTCGCCACCCGCCTTGTTGCCGCCGCCGTCGCTCTGACCGGCGACGAAGCTCCACTCGTGGAAGTCGTCGCTCTCGGCCTGGTTGTTGGCCTCCGACGCGCAGCCCTCGAAGGTGTTGCCGCCCGACTGGATGTCGAAGCCGTGGCCGTGGTTCTCCTGCGCGGTGTTGTTGCCGCTGAACGTGGTCGGTGTGCCGGTGACGACGAAGCCCGAGCCGAGATTGGCCTCGGCCTCGTTGGTCTCGACGCTCGTGCTGGCACCGGTGATGCGGTAGCCGGCGCCGCCGTTGCCGCGGTCGGTCTTCTTGCCCGAGCCGTTGTTGAGCAGCGAGTTGCCGGTGCCGGCGATCAGGTAGCCGTCGCCGAGGTTCTCCTCGCAGGCGTTGGACTCGATCACGTTGGCGTCGCCGTTGACGACGATGCCGCTCGCGTTGAACTTGAGCGTGTTCGAGTCGATGCGCGAGCCGACGCCGAGCAGGTCGACCAGGATGCCGTCGCCGAGGTTGTCGCGCACCTGGTTCTGCATGATGACGTGCGCGCCCTGCAGGACGTGGATGCCGACGCCCTGGTTGAGCTCGATCGTGTTCAGCGGCGACACCACGACGATGCTGCCGTTCAGGTTCTTGTCGGTGCCGCCGAGCTGGATGCCGATCTTGGGCGGATAGAGCGATCCCTTCGCGAACGAGCCCTTCATCTTGATGCCGTCGCCGGACAGATCGAAGCCGATGCCGTTCTTGTCGGCCGCGACCTCCTGGATGATCGCGCGCGTCGAGCGGATGCGGAGTCCGGCCTGGATGTTGCGTCGGACCGTATTCTTCACGATCACGAGCTTCTTGTTGTTGCCCTCGTCTGCGTCCTGGATGCCGACGCCGAAGTTCTCGATCGCCTTGAAGTTGCGGATCTCGATGCGGTCGACGCCGGGCGCGAGCCTGATGCCGACACCGGTGCGCAGGCTGCTGCGCTGCGGACCGCGGATACTCCACGCCTTCGAGCGTCCGTTGAGCTTGACGCGGTTGGTCGCGACGATGATGCCGTCGGTCGCGGTCCGCGCCGGGCCGCAGTTGAGATCGCTGTCGAAGTTGATCGAGGTGTCGCCGCCCATGAACGAGCTGCCGATGGTCTGGCCGCAGGCGAGCTGCTTGACGGTGCCGCTCGGCAGCATCGTGACCGTCGCCGGCACGGGCTCGGTGGGCTCACCGGGCAGGCTGCCGCGGCACTCGGCGTGGAAGATGCCGAGGTTGAGCTCGCGGACGAGCGTCGCGAGACGCTCGGCGAGCGCGGCCTTGAGCTCGGGCAGGGTGTCGGCACCGAGCGGGCAGCCGAGTTCCTCGACGGTCGCGTCGGTGCAGCGGTCCTCGAGGGTCTCGATGTTACCGAGCTTGTCGTTCTCGCAGTCGATCACGTCCTGCTTCGTCGGCTCGCCGAGGACGTCGTCGACGCAGAGCTCGAGGCCGGAATCCAGGATGCGCGCCCGCTCGCAGCTGAAGAAGCACTTCTCGAGTTCCTCGGTATTCCCCGAGGTGCCGATGAGGTCGGAGATCTCCGCGGCGCACTCGAGCGCATCACTTGAAACCGGGGCAGTTGGCCGCGGGCACGAGGCGTAGGACGTCGTGAAGACGTCGGTGATGAGCTCGGTGAGCTGGCCCCGGAAGGATTCCGCGCTCGCACCGGTGAGGGCGGCTTGAACCTCGGCTGGTATGTCGCCTTCCAACGGACACAGTGCGTCCAGGCCAGCAAGATCGCAGTCAGCGACCTCGTTGTTCAGGTCTTCGATCGCGTTCGCGAGGTTACCGGGCAGCGACGTATCGCAGGTGTCTCCTTCGAGCTTGGTAGTCTCGCAATCGCCGAGTAGATCCCCGTAGTTGGTCGTGAAGTTGAAGACGCCGCTCGTGATCTTTCGAGCACACGTATAGGTCGGATTCGGCGTCGTGGTTGGCGTGGGCTGCGCTCCCGCGCTCGCGGCGAAGGCGAGCAGGAACGGCAGCGCGAGCGCGATCAGTCGTACGTTTGGGGTAGGCGCGTGTCTCAATGGGGGCAACTCCTCGACGGTGGTTCTCGCAGCGGACAGGCAGGGGATCGGAAGGAACACCGGAGGAGGAGGCGCTGCGTCGTCGACCTTCCCGCAATCGACATGCCGCGGCGGCCTCGAATCTACGGCGTCATTTCCCGAAAAGCCCTTGCAAATCGGCACGATCGGCGGCGTTGCGAGCTTTGCGCAGCGCCGCTGGACCAGAATCCTGACGCGCCGCGCCCGCCCGCGCAACCCACTTCGCACGGCGGCCGCCCGAGCCATGCCGGCACGCTGGTGCGAACCGCAGCTGCGTTCCACCGGGAATTTTCGCGCCAAGATCGCCGAGGAAGACGACCAGCGCCGGTGCAACCGGGAACATGGGTGGGTACAAACCGGGCACCCACCAGACCGCCCCGCCCCCGACGCTAACGCAGACGCCAGGCCGCCGGCGCCGAGCTCTCCGCGTCACCGCTCCAGCCGACCGCGAGGTCGTCGCCGAGTCCCGTGATGAAGGCCTCCGGATCGCCGGGCAGCGGTGGCAGCACCACCCCGACCTGCCAGCCTTCGCCACCGCCATCCGAGATCCAGACCACGCCGAGCGAGCTGCGCTGCGCGTCGCTCGCGAAGCAGGTGCCCGCGGCTTCGGCCGCATGGGCCGCATCCTGGCGCGCGAGCTCGCCGCGGCGAAGCGCGAGTTCATCGTCGTCGATCGCGACCACGAGAAGATCCGCGAGGCGGCCGAGCACGGCTACCTGGTGCTGGCCGGCGACGCGTCGGACGAGGAGATCCTGCTCGCCGCCGGTGTCGAGCGCTGCGAGACCGTGGCGACGGTGCTGCCCGACGACGCGACGAACGTGTTCATCACCTTGACGGTGCGCCAGCTCACGCCCGGGGTCGAGATCATCGCCCGCGCCGAGGACCCGCGCACCGAGAAGAAGCTGATCCGCGGCGGCGCGACGCGCGTGGTCCTGCCGGCCGCCATCGGCGCGCAGCGCATCGCGAACCTGATCACCCGTACCGGCACCGAGGAGTTCCTCGGCCAGGAGGCGCAGCAGACCGACCTGCGCGGCGGGCTCGAGCGCATCGGCTTGGCAACCGCGGAACGTGAGGAACGTACTGACCGGCGAACGCCGCGTCAGCGCGCGACGTCGATGCGCAGCACCGGCACCTTGTCGGCGTCGCCGAGCTCGTGCGCGACGAAGGCCTCGCTGCGCGAGCCGATGCGCAGCTCGCCCTGCCCGCTGGCGCGCAGGTTGCGCACCCACTCGGTGTCGCCGCGCGGCGCGACCAGGTAGCGCACACCACCGAGCTCGAGCAGGTTCACCGGCACGGTACGCAGCATGCCGGTCTTGCGACCGGGCACCGCGAGCACGCGCGAGCCGAACAGGCTGACGCCGAGGCGCGTCAGGCCGGCGACCAGCGCGTTGAAGGCCTTGTCGATCGCGGCCGGGCGGACGTAGCGACGCTCTGGCATGGCTCGCTACGTAGCGCGAATGCGCGCCCGTGACCACGTCGTCGGGTTCGGCGGCGGAGAACGCCCGGCGCGCTCCCCGACGCCGCTCAGACGAGCTTCGGCAGCACGCGCTCGGTGAACAGCGTGAACGACTCGTGCGACAGCGGCGCGCACATCAGCGAGTCGAGGAACATCTCCTCGCGCAGGCGCTCGATCTGCGCCAGCACCGACTCGGGCGTGCCGTGGATCACCGCACCGCGCAGCGCGCGCTCGACCGGGTCGGGCTCGGCGACCAGGCCGGTGAGGCCCGTCGGATCGAAGATCTGCGCGTGCTGGTCGCCCATGTAGGAGCCGAGGATCCAGGCGGCGCCCCGCCGTGCGACGTCGAGCGCCTGCGCTTCCGTCGGCGCCACCGCCAGCAGCCGCGCCATCGGGATCTCGCGCCCGGCGATGTCGTGCCCGTGTGCAGCGAGCCGCGTACGGTAGAGCTCGCGCTTGCGCGCGATCTCGGCGTGCGCCGCGTGCGGATCCATCAGGATCGAGTGCCCCTGCCGTGCCGCCCACTCGATCGCGCTCTCCGACGACGCCGCGACCCAGACCGGCGGGTGCGGGCGCTGCAGCGGCTTGGGCAGGACCTCGACACCGGCGAACTGGAAGTGCTTGCCGGTGTAGTGCAGGCGCTCGTCGCGCCACGCGGCCAGCACGATCTCGACCGCCTCGCGGAAGCGCTCGGCGCTGTCCGCCATGGCGACGCCGAAGTTCTCGAACTCGGCGCGGTCGAAGCCGCGCCCCGCACCCCAGTTGACGCGTCCGCCCGAGAGCACGTCGAGCAGCGCGACCTCCTCGGCGAGGCGCAGCGGGTGGTAGAGTGCCGCCAGCGACACTGCGGTGCCGATGCGCAGGTGGCGCGTGCGCGCCGCCACGGTGGCGCCCATCACGTGCACCGACGGGCAGACGCTGAAGCCGCTGAAGTGGTGCTCGGCGAGCCAGACCGCGTCGTAGCCCGACTGGTCCATGATCGCGATGCGCTCGAGCGCGCGCGCGTAGACGGTCTCGAGCGCCACGCGGCGCTCCGGCCAGCTGAAGAACTGCAGCACTCCGAGCTTCATGAGGGTCTCCTCTCAGCGCGCAGGCGTGCTGCGGATTCGCGTCCCCAGCGCTCGTAGGCGAGGACGGAGCGCGCTACAAGCAGTCGCCGTCGCATGCCGCGCTGGCAGGTCGCAAAGGAGCACCGCATGTCGCAGCAGAGCTTCGACTTCGTGATCGTCGGCGGTGGCTCCGCCGGCGCGGTGATCGCGGCGCGGCTCTCCGAGGACCGCTCGTGCCGCGTGGCGCTGCTCGAGGCCGGCCAGCGCCCGCCCGACCTCGAGCTGATCCCGGTGCAGTGCGCGGCCATGCAGAAGGATCCGGCGACGGACTGGATGTACACGGCCGACCCCGGGCGCGCGGGCCTCGGGTTGAACGGCCGTCGCATCCCCGTGCCGCGCGGCAAGATGCTCGGCGGCTCGTCGGGCATCAACTACATGGCGTACGTGCGCGGCCACCCCGGCGACTTCGACGCCTGGGCCGACGGCGGAGCCACCGGCTGGAGCTACGCCGAGGTGCTGCCCTACTTCCGCAAGAGCGAGCGCCTGGCGCCGTGCGAGTCGGTCGCGATCGATCCGGACGCGCACGGCACCAGCGGGCCGCTCGGCGTTTGCGTCCGCTCGCCGGTGCTGCGTGGCGCGCGCGAGTTCGTCGCAGCGGCCGAGGCGGCCGGCATTCCGCAGGGTGACTACAACGGCCGCGATCGCGGCGGCCCCGCCGGTGCGGTATCGCTCATGCAGACCAGCACCGCGGCCGGCAAGCGCTCGAGCACCTATCGCGCCTTCCTCGAAGGCGCCGTCGAGCAGCGGCCGAACCTCACCATCCTCACCGGAGCGCACGCGACGCGCGTGCTGCTGTCGGAGTCGCTGCGCGCCACGGGTGTCGAGTACCGCACGGCCGACGGCGCGACGCACGTCGCGAGCGCCGCCAAGGAGGTCGTCCTCTGCGCGGGCGCGGTCGGCTCGCCGCATCTGCTGCTGCTGTCCGGCATCGGCCCGCGTGCCGAGCTCGCCGCGGCGGGCGTGCGCTGCCTGCTCGACGCACCACACGTCGGCAAGCACCTGCAGGATCACCTCCAGGTGCCACTGTTCTTCCCGGCCGCTGCGTCCGGCGTGCCGATGAATGACGTCACGCGCGCGCTCGAGGACGAGTGCGCGATGGACGCGTGGCGCACCACCGGCAACGGTCTGATGGCGTCGTCGCTGTACGACGCCGCCGCCTGGTTCTCGACCGGCCTCGGCGATCCGCACAGCCACGACGCGCAGATCGGCTTCATCCCGTCCGGCTACAGCTTCGAGCTCTGGCACACGCTGCTGAACGTCGACACGGCGCAGTACTTCGGCGACGCAGCCCGGCACCTCGCCGCCGACGCGCGCAGCATCCTCGTGCTGGCGAACCCGGTGCTGCCGCACAGCGAGGGCGAGATCGTCCTCGAGAGCGCGGATCCGGACGTGCACCCGGCGATCCGCATGAACTACTACGGCGAGCCGCACGACCTGAAGGTGGTGGTGGCGGTGCTGCGCCGCGCGCTGGACATCATGGCGCACTGGCCGAAGGGCAGCAGTCTCGGCCCGTGGCTGGTGCCGCCGGCGCTGGCCGCGAAGCACGGCTACCAGGAAGGCACGGCGCCCAGCGACGCGCTGCTCGAGGACCTCGCGCTGCACTTCTCGATCACCGTGTACCACCTGAGCTGCACCTGCCGGATCGGCGACGTGGTCGACCCGCAGCTACGGGTCCTCGGCATGGAGGCGCTGCGGGTCGCCGACGCGAGCGTCATGCCCCGGGTGGTGAGCGGCAACACCAACGCCGCGTCGATCATGATCGGCGAGCGCGCCGCCGAGCTGATCGCCGCCGCGCACGGCGTCGCGCTGACGGAGGTGGTCGGCAGGTGAGGAGCCGCCAGCCGATCGCCACGGCGTGATTGATCGACATCCAGCGCCCCCGGCCCGCGGACCGCGCCGACCGCCCATCGCGGCACCGACGGTGGTCAGCGCGGGAACGCCGCCGCCACGCCGCCGTCGACGGGCAACGTCGCACCCGTGGTCGGCGTCAGGTTGGCGGCGAAGAACACCACCGCGCGGCCTACGTGCGCGCCGCTGATCTTGGCGCGCAGCAGGTTGCGGTCGCGGTAATGCTCCTCGAGCGCTTCGGGCGCGATGCCCTTCGAGCGCGCGCGGTCGGCGCCGATCTCCTGCCACAGTCCGGATTGCGTCTCGCCTTCCGCGAACACGGCGTCGGCGTTGATCATGTTGACGCGAATGCCGAGCGGGGCGAGCTCGATCGCGGCCACCTTGCCGAGCTGGTGTCCGGCCGCCTTGGACGCGCTGTAGGCGCCGAAGTCGGCGCCGGGCCCGAATACGTTCTTGGACGCGTTGATCACGATGTTGCCGCCGGTGCCCTGCGTGCGCATGACACGCGCCGCCTCGCGCATGGTCAGGAAGTAGCCGCCCAGATTGACGTCGATGACCTTCGCAAAGTGCCGCGCCTCGGTCGCCAGCAGCGAGCTGACGTGCGCGATGCCGGCGTTTGGCACCACGATATCGACGCCGCCGAAGGTCCGGCAGGCGTACGCGAACGCGTCGCGCACCGAGTCCTCGCTGGTCACGTCCATGCGCACCGCCGTGCACGAGCTGCCGCCGCCGGCCTGGGCGACGCGCGCGCGCGCCCGCTCGAGACCTTCCGCGTCGACGTCGGTCAGCACGACATGCGCGCCGGCGCGCACCAGCTCGAGGCAAACCCCGACCCCGATCGCGCCCGCGGCCCCGGTCACCAGCGCGACCTGGCGCGCGAGCGGCTTCTCAGCTTCTTTCCCCAGCTTCGCCTGCTCGAGGCTCCAGTACTCCATGTCGAACAGGTCGTGGTCGGGCAGCGGCTCGTAGCGCCCGAGCGCCTCGCCGAGCGACTTGACGCGCAGCGTGTGCTCGGCCAGGTCGGCCGCGATGGCGGCGTCCTTGCGGCTCTTGCCCGCGCCGAACAGGCCGACACCGGGGATCAGCAGCACGCGCGGATCGGGGTCGAGCTTGGTGCGCTGTACGCCCTTCGCCGCGACCTGGGCGGCGAAGTAGCCGTCGTAGCGCTGGCGGTAGTCGCGGATCTCGCCGTCGAGCTGCAGGCGCAGCTTGTCGGCGTCGTCGAGCGCCAGGTCCGACAGGAAGAGCGCGTGCGCCTTGGTGCGGATCACGTGATCCGGCGTGAGCGGTCCGCGCGAGCCGAGCTGGCCGCACGCGGGCTCGGCGAGCAGCGCCAGGATCTCCGGGCTGACGCGGTAGTCGAGGATCATGCGTCGCCACGGGCTGTCGGCGTTGCCGCTCGCCGCGGCCAGGAGCCCGCGCAGCAACGGTGCGATGTCAGCGGCGCGCGCGCGGGCCGCGACCAGCTCCGCATCACCCGGCGCCGCTGCGGCCGACGCCCGCTTGCCGCGCGTGCGCTCGGCGAGGAAGCGCTCGGCGCGGTCGACGTAGGCGACGGTGCGCTCGTAGCTGGTGCGCGCGTCCTCGGCGAAGGTGAAGAAGCCGTGCTTGAGCAGCACCATCGCCTCGACCTCGGGATCGCGCTCGAAGACCTCCGCCGCGAGCTTCGCGAGCTGGAAGCCGGGCATGACGTACGGCACGATCGCGACCTTGTCGCCGAGTGCGGCGCGGATCATCTGCTCGCCGTCGGGCTGGTTGGTGAGCGCCAGGATCGCGTCGGCGTGCGTGTGGTCGATGAACTTGTGCGGCAGGAACGCGTGCAGCAGGGTCTCGACCGACGGGTTGGGTGAGGTCGCGTCGAACAGGTTGGTGCGCTGCTGGTTGACCATCTCCTCGTCCGACAGAGCCTCCAGCCGGCGCAGCGCGCGCAGCGGTTCGAGCTGCATCGCCGGCAGACCCGGCGGCTCGATCGAGTCCAGGTCCCAACCGCTGCCCTTCACGCAGATGGTCTCGACGTCCTCGCCGAGCACGTTCTTGCGCCGCGTCTTCACCGAGGTGTTGCCGCCGCCGTGCATGACGAGGTCCGGGTCCTGGCCGATCAGGCGCGAGGTGTAGACGCGCAGCGCGAGATCCTCACCGGTGGAGGCATAGCGCTCGCGATAGGCGCGGGCGTCGTGGTCGGACCAACGGCTCTGCATGTCTCGGGTCTCCCGGAAGCTTCTCGGTCGCAGTGGTTCGTCTCGTGAGGGACGCTCGGTCGGCTGCCTTCATAGCGGACGGCGCCGGGCCCCGGCCAGCGCAGTCGTGGCGCCGGCCGGGTGCCGTTGCGTGACGCGCTGCGAATCGGATACGCGGGTGCCATGGGGGACGCGCAGCCGTAACACCGGGTGAAGGTCGGCGACGTCGAGCTCGCCTACGAGGACCGCGGCCACGGCGACTCCTCGAGCCCGGGGCAGGGCTACGGCTTCGACCAGCTCGCGGCGGATCTGCACGGGCTGTTCGACGCGGCCGGCATCGCGCAGGCCGATCTGCTCGGCCACTCGCTGGGCGGCATGGTCGCACTGCGCTTCGTGCTCGCGCACCCCGAGCGCGTCGCCTCGTTGATCCTGATGGACAGCGGCGCGCGCGGTGTGCCGTCGCTCGGCACGACGTTCGCGCGTGCGGTCGCGAGCGCGCAGCGCGACGGCATGAGCCGCATCAGCGCGGCCGTGGGCATGGCGCCGCTGAGCAGCGAGGAGCGGCAGATCGCCGACCTCGAGGGCGAGGCACGCTACCGCGAGCGCATCCGCTGCCCGACGACCGTCCTGGTCGGCGAGCTCGACGTCCCGTTCCTGCCGCTCGCGGACGAGCTCGCGGCGGGGATTGCCGGCGCACACCTGGTACGCATCGCTGGCGCCGGGCACAGCCCGCAGAAGTCGGGCCGTGCGGCGTGGCTCGCCGCGGTGCGTGCGCACGTGACGCGCGTACGCACCATTCCAGCGCGGTCGTGACCGGCCCCCCGAGCCGACCGCTCAGGACCGCGCGGGTAGGCTCGGCATCTCGATCACCGGGGTGTCAACGGTCGTTCGCCCACGAGGACGACGGGATGAAGTACCGGACAACCGCCTGCGCCTGATGTTCACCTGCTGCCATCCCGCGCTGCAGCCCGACGCCCAGGTCGCGCTGACCCTGCGCGAGGTGTGCGGCCTCACCACCGAGGAGATCGCGCGCGCGTTTCTCGCCGCCGCACCAACCGTCACGCAGCGCATCGTGCGTGCCAAGAACAAGATCCGCGACGCGCGCATCCCCTACCAGGTGGTCTAGCGCGCGCTCGCCACGCGCCGCTTCGGCGCCTACTCGATGCAGGCGGCGATCGCCGCCGTGCACGACGAGGCCGACACCCCCGCGGCCACCAACTGGGCGCAGATCGTCGGCCTGTACGACGTGCTGGTGCGCCTCGCGCCGTCGCCGGTGGTCGAGCTGAACCGCGCCGTCGCCGTCGCGATGCGTGACGGTCCGCTCCCAGGCCTTGTCCTGGTCGACGCGATCCTCGCGCGCGGCGATCTCGCCGACTACCGCTTCGCCCACTCGACGCGCGCCGAGCTCTGCCGGCGCCTCGGCAGGACGGCCAACGCGCGCGCCGCCTACGAGCGCGCGCTCGAGCTCACCCGCCAGGAGACCGAGCGCCGCTTCCTCGAGCGCCGCCTCGCCGCGCTCGAGAGCTGAAGCGCCGCCGCGCGATCACCATTCATCGCGCAGGCGGTTCTGCCATGCCAACCCGCGCCCGCGTCGCCAGATTCCGCGCGTGCGTTCGAGGATGTCGCGGTCCGAACGCGAACGCGCCGCCTCTTGCCCGCGAAGGAGCGCGACCGCCTCCCGCAGCAGGTCCGTCATCGACACCTTGCGAAGCGAAGATTGGCGATCCAGCCACGCCTTGTCGCTCTCCTCCAGCGAGATCACCGTGCGAACCAAGCTTCACGCTCCTGAGCTGCCCGGCAGCGGGTCGCGGATCAGGGCGCGCACCGCCTGGAACTCCGGTGCGTCGGCGGTGCGGACCCACTCGAGCAGGACCGCCTCGACGGTGGTCGGGACCGCGCCCGCACGGACCTGGCGCTCGACCGCGATCTCGTAGTCGCGCCGGAAGCGCGCCGACACCGCGTCCACCACGAGGTGGGTCTCGTAGTCCGCGGCGATCAGCTCGTGCACCGTCTGGTTGACGCACGCCTGCGCCTCGATACCCGCGATCACCACCTGGGTGCGTCCGGTCGTACGCAGCGCCTCGACGAATGCCGGCTCGCCCGCGCACGACATGGAGCGCTTCGCGATCGCCTTCACGCCGCGCGGCAGCGCGTCGCGAACCACCGGGGTCGTCGGGCCGAGTCCCTCGGGATACTGCTCGGTCACCAGGATCGGAACGCCGACCAGCTTCGCCGCCTCGATCAGCCGGCGCGTCGCCTCGACCACGCGCGCGCCCTCGAAGAGGTGCGGGATGTACCGCTCCTGGACGTCGATCACCACGAGCACGCTGCCGTCCCGGTCGAGCAGACCGGACGACAGCATCTCTTCCAGATCCTCCGCGTCATCGTGCATGGCGGAGCGTCTTAGCGGACGACGAGCGCCGACGCCCGGTCAGCGCCCGCGGCGCTTGGCCGCGCGGGCCGGGGCCGGCTTCTTCTTCGGCTTGAGCTTCGCCTTGCGCGCGGCCGCCGTTGCCGGCGCCGGCTTCGCCTTCGCCACCACGTGCGGCCTGGCCTTGGCCTTCGGCCCGGTGCGCGGCTTCGCTCCGGACTTGACCTTGGGCCTGGTCGCCGACGGGAGCGGCTCGTCGCGCCGGCCCTCGCGCTGGCGCGCGGTGATCTTGAGCGGGATCCCGACCAGCGTGAACGCGTCGCGCAGACGGTGCGTCAGATAGCGCACGTAGGCCGTCGGGAGCTGCGCCTGGTGGCTGCCGAACAGGACCACGTGCGGCGGCGAGGCGCTCGCCTGGGTGGCGTAGAAAATCTTGACCACGCGGCCACGCTCGGTCGGCGGCGCGTGCGCCTCGATCGCGGCGCGCAGCACATCGTTCAGCCGCGACGTCGACACGCGGCGCCGGTACGAGTCGATCACCGTGTCGATCGCGCCGAACAGGCCGCGCATGCCCGTGCCCTCGAGCGCGCTCAGGCGCAGCACCGGCAGCGGCGGCCACTGCGGCAGGCGCTTGGCGATGGTCTCGTGGCACTGCTCGGTGACCAGGTCCGGGGCCAGGTCGGTCTTGTTGACGGCGACGATCAGCCCGCGGCCGCGCCGCCAGGCGAGGTCGGCCAGGCGCAGGTCCTGGTCGGTGACGCCGATCTTCGCGTCCAGCACCAGGATCGCGACCTCGCTGCGCACCAGCGCACGCAGCGACGCGCTCGCCGCGTACGACTCCAGGGTCTCGGCGATCCGGCTCGGACGGCGCAGCCCCGCCGTGTCGACCACGACGTAGCGCTTGCCCGCGTGCTCGATCTCGACGTCGATCGAGTCGCGCGTCGTGCCGGGTGTCGCGTCGACCAGCGAGCGCTCGAAGCCGACCAGGCGGTTGAGCAGCGACGACTTGCCGACGTTCGGCCGGCCGACCAGCGCGATCCGCGCCGGTGCGCCGGCATCCGGCACCCGCCGCGCGCCGCGCGACCGGGTGTCCGGGGCTGCGTCCTCGACGTCGTCCAGGGCAGGCATCGACTCGACAGCCGTGGCGTCGAGCGCCGCGCTCCCGGGGGCGGGCGCCGGAAAGCTCTCGTCGATGCGCTCCCAGAGCTCCTCGATGCCGAGACCGTGCGCCGCCGACACTGCGACCAGCTCGCTCTCGCCGAGCTCCAGGAAGTCGATCAGCCGGCCGTGCTGATTGGTGCGATCGATCTTGTTGACCGCGAAGATCGCGGGCACGCCGAGCGTGCGGATGCGGCGCGCCACCGCGACGTCGGCCGGCGACAGGCCGGCGCGGCCGTCGAGCACGTAGATGATCTGGTCGGCTCGCCCGAGCGTGGCCAGGCTGCGCGTGTGCACGCGGGCCGCGAGCTGGCCGGGCTCGGACTGCTCCTCGATACCGCCGGTGTCGACGATCTCGTAGCGCCGTCCGTCGCGCTCCAGCACGGCGCGGTTCTCGTCGCGGGTGACACCCGGGCTGTCGTGCACGATCGCCTTCTGGCGGCGCAGCAGGCGGTTGAACAAGGTCGACTTGCCGGCGTTGGGACGTCCCGCGATGGCGATCACCACCGCCGCGCCGGGCTGCTTTGCGGCCGGCACGTTCACAGGCCGAGCTCGCCCAGCACGTGCGCCTTGGTGAACCATCGCTCGTCCACCTTGACGTGCAGCTCGAGGTACACGCGCGTGCCGAGGAAGGCCTCGAGCTCGCGCCGCGCGCCCTGCCCGATGTGCTTGATGCGCGCGCCCTTCTCGCCGAGCACGATGGCGCGCTGCGAGACCCGCGCCACCACGATCGTCGCCTCGATCACGACCAGGTTCCGGCCCTCGCGCTCGGTGAAGCCCTCGATGCGCACCGCCGTCTGGTAGGGCACCTCCTCGTGCGTCGCGAGCATCAGCTGCTCGCGCACGATCTCGGCGGCGAAGAAGCGCTCCGGCAGGTCGGTCTGCACGTCGGCCGGAAACAGCGCCGGCGAGAGCGGCAGATGCTGCTCGACGGTGCGCAGCAGCTCGGGCACGTTCTCGCCCTCGAGCGCGCTCACCGGCACCAGGTGGCGCGCCGGCAGGAGCTCGCCGAGCTGCTGCGCGAGTGCCATCAGCTTGGCGCGCGGCACGCGGTCGATCTTGTTGAGCGCGATCACCACCGGCTGGCGCACGTTCGCGAGCTCGCCCGCGAGCGCGCGGTCGTCCTCGCGGATGCCCGCCTCCGCATCGACCACCCAGAGGGCGACGTCGGCGTCGGCGAGGCTCTGGCGGGCCGCGCGCACCATGCGCTCGCCGAGCAGATTGTGCGCCTGGTGCAGCCCGGGCGTGTCGACGAACAGGAACTGCGCGGTCGCACGGGTCTCGATGCCGAGGATGCGGTGCCGCGTGGTCTGCGGCTTCGGTGTGACGATCGCGAGCTTGCGGCCCAGGACCTGGTTCAGCAGGGTCGACTTGCCGACGTTCGGGCGCCCGATGAGCGCGACGAATCCTGCCCGGTACCCCTCCGGGCCGGTTGCCGCTTGCGGCTGGGACGTAGCAGGCTGTTCGTTCTCGTTTTGCTCGGCCGTCACGCGTCGCCTCCCGGCGTGCTGCCCGCGTCGGGCACCGCTTCCGTACCCGTAGCACTGCTGGTCTCGAGCTGCGCCAGGGCCTCGCGAGCCGCCGCCTGCTCCGCGAGCTTCTTGCTGGCGCCGCGCCCCGAGCCGAGCACCCGCCCGGCGATCGCGACGTGGGTCTCGAAGTCCTTGGCGTGGTCGGGGCCGCTGGTGCCGAGCAGCGTGTACTCGGGCGCGGTCCGGAACAGGCGCTGCGAGAGCTCCTGCAGGCGGGTCTTGGCCTCGCCGCCGTCCTCGTCCGGTGCGAGCGCGACGTCGCCCGCGAACGCATCGGCGATCACGCCGCGCGCCGCGGCGAAGCCGCCGTCGAGGAAGACCGCCCCGAGCACCGCCTCGTAGGTCCCGGCGAGGATCGAGCGCTTGCTGCGCCCGCCAGTCTTCTCCTCGCCGCGCCCGAGGTTGATCGCTGGACCGAGCTCGAGCAGGACCGCCTTGCGCGCCAGCGAGGTCGCGTTGACCAGTGCGGCGCGCCGCTTCGAGAGCTGGCCTTCGTCGGCCTCGGGCCAGGCGCGCAGCAGCAGCTCGCTCACCACCAGCCCGACCACCGCGTCACCGAGGAACTCGAGGGTCTCGTTGTGCTCCGCCTGGTGCACGACGCTCGAGCGGTGCGTCAGCGCCGTGCGCATCAAGCGGCGGTCGGCGAACGGGTGGCCGAGGCGCTCCTCGAGCGCGAGCAGCTCGTCCTCGGTCACAGGCGCTCCTCGATCCAGCCGCCGCCGAGCACGCGATCGCCGTCGTACCAGACCGCCGCCTGGCCCGGCGTCACACCGCCGGTAGGCGCGGCAAAGCGCACCTCGGCGCCGCCCGCGAAGGCCAGCACCTCGCAGGCGACCGGCGCGTGACGGTGGCGCAGCCGTACCTGCGCCGGACCGTGATGCGGCGCGCACGTCCAGCGCACGTCGCGCACGACGAAGCCCGCGACCGCGAGCTCGGCGCGCCCGCCGACGGTCACGTCACCGCTGCGCGCGTCGATGGCGGTCACGTAGCGCGGCTCTGCCGCGCCACCGCCGATGCCGCGGCGCTGGCCGACCGTGAAGCGGTGCACGCCGTCGTGCGTGCCGAGCACCTCGCCACTGCGGTCGACGATGCGCCCGGGGCGGTGCTGCTGCGCGCTGCTCTGCTGCTCGACGAAGTCCGCGTACGAGCGCCCGGCGACGAAGCAGATGTCCTGGCTCTCCGGCTTGTTTGCGACCGGCAGCTCGAGCGCGTCGGCGATGGCGCGTACCACCGGCTTCGCGAGGCCGCCGACCGGGAACAGCGAGCGTGCCAGCTCGACCTGGCCGAGCGTGAACAGGAAGTAGCTCTGGTCCTTGTCGGGATCGCGCGCCGCGTGCAGCGCGTAGCCCTGCCCGGTCTCGTGCAGGATGCGCGCGTAGTGGCCGGTGCCGAGCGCCGCCGCCTGCATGGTCGCCGCGTACTCCCAGAGGGCATCGAACTTGACGTCGCGGTTGCACAGCGTGCACGGGTTCGGGGTCCGGCCTGCCAGATAGGTCTGCGTGAACGGATCGATCACCTTGCTCTGGAACACGTCGCGCAGGTCGACCACGTAGTGCGCGACGTCGAGCCGGGCCGCGCTGCGGCGCGCGTCGTCGAAGTCGTCGAGCGAGCAGCAGCCGGTGTGGCCGTCGGCGCGCCTGGCGGCGCTGCCGAGGCGCATCGAGACACCGATCACCTCGCAGCCAGCACCGCGCAGCAGTGCTGTCGCGACCGCGCTGTCGACGCCACCCGACATCGCCGCGACCACGCGCGCACCCGGCGCGAGATGGCCCGGCAGCGCGAGCGCATCTGCGCCCGCCTGCCCCGCGACCGCGCGCACGCGCGCCGCGATCTCCTCAGGCCGCATGGCCCACCCGTGCAGCACGCGCCGTGCGCGCCGCGCCGACGCACGCGGCGATCACGGCAGCCGCACGCTCTGCGTCATCGAGCGTGAAGTCGCTGCCGAACGACAGGCGCACGGCGGCAGCCGCCGTGGCGTCGTCGCAGCCGAGCGCGCGCAGTACGTGCGAGGGCTCGGCCGCGCCGGCCGCGCACGCGGGTCCGGTCGAGGCCGCGACCCCCTGCAGGTCGAGCGCGATCACCAGCGCGTCGCCGCGCGTCCCCGGGAACGACACCGCCAGCGTGTTCGGCAAGCCGTCGTTCGCGCCATGCCGCACGACCGGCGCCGCGGCGCGCTCGAGCGCGGCCCACAGTCGCTCGCGGACCAGCCGTGCGGCGCGGGCCCACGCCGCGCGCTCGCTGCCGGCGAGCCGGGCGGCGACGCCGAAGCTGACGATGCCGGGCACGTTCTCGGTGCCGGCGCGGCGCTCGCGCTCGTGCGCGCCACCGAGCATACGCGGCGCCAGCGCGACCGTGTCGCGCACCACCAGCGCGCCGACGCCGGTCAAGGCGCCGAGCTTGTGGCCCGACAGGCTCAGCAGGTCGACCGGCTCGCGGGCGAGATCGATCGCACACAGGCCCGCCGCCTGCACGGCGTCGGCGTGCACCAGGATCGGCGCCGCCGCCGCGTACGCGCGCACCCGGCGCGCGATGTCGCCGAGCGGCTGCACGGTGCCGATCTCACCGTTCGCCCAGCCGAGGCTCACCAGGCGCGTGTCGTCACGCAGCGCAGCTTCAACCTGGTCGGCGGTGATCCGGCCGTCGTGCGCCGGCACGAGCAGCGTGACCTCGCTGCCGGCGGTGCGTGCTGCGTCGAGCGCACGCAGCACCGACGCATGCTCGATCGCGCTCGACACCACATGCGCACCCGCGCGGGCGGCGCCCAGCACCGCGAGGTTGTTGGCCTCGGTGCCGCCGCTGGTGAACACCACCTCGGCCGGCTGCGCGCCGACCAGGGCGGCGACCGCGTCGCGCGCCTCCTCGACCGCCGCGCGCGCACGCCGCCCGGCCCGGTGGACGCTCGACGGGTTCGCCGCGTCGCTCTGCAGCCAGGCGATGGCCGCGGCGGCCGCCTCTGGGCGTACCCGGCCGCCGGCGTTGTGATCGAGGTTCATCGCCTGGCCACTACTTCTCGACCACTGCCGCGTCGGGCGCGCGCTGCGTTTCGCCGGGGGCGGCAGCAATGGCGCTCTCGCCGCGCAGGCCTGCGACCTCGTGCTCGAGACGGTTGATCTGCGCCGCCATGGCGGTGAGCGTGCGGACGACCGGATCGGGCAGCTCGCCGTGCTCGAGGTTCAGCAGCGGCGCACCCTCCGCCGAGTGCACGGCGTGCTCGCTGACCACGCGCCCCGGAACGCCGACCACGGTCGAGTGCGCCGGAACCGACGACACCACCACCGAGCCGGCGCCGACCCGGCTGTGCCGGCCGACCGTCACCGGACCGAGCACCGTCGCGCCGAGACCGATGATGCAGTAGTCCTCGATGGTCGGATGGCGCTTGCCCTTGGTGAGGCTGGTGCCGCCCAGGCTGACGCCCTGGTAGATCAGCACGTCGCTGCCGATCTGCGCGGTCTCGCCGATCACCACGCCCATGCCGTGGTCGATGAAGCAGCGCCGCCCGACATCGGCCCCGGGATGGATCTCGATGCCGGTCAGGAAGCGCGAGAAGCTCGACAGCAGGCGTGCCGGCAGGCAGAAGCCGCGCCGCCACAGGCCGTGCGAGACCCGGTGCAGCAGCAGCGCGTGGATGCCCGGGTAGCAGAGCAGTACTTCGAGCGCGGAACGCGCCGCCGGATCGCGCTCGAAGGCGACCAGCACGTCCTCGCGTATTCTCGACCAGAAGGACATCGCGGTCCGGCCGCGCGGGATCAGGCGACGCCACTCGTCGCGGCCACCGGTGGGCGGTGCGCGCGGCGCTTCTTCTTGTCCTTGTAGAGCTTGTAGTCGATCGAATCCACCAGCGCCTGCCAGCTCGCCTCGACGACGTTCTCCGAGACCCCGACCGTCGTCCAGTGCGCGGAGGCGTCCTGCGATTCGATCAGCACGCGCACCACGCCCTTGGTGCCGTCGCCGCCCTCGAGCACACGAACCTTGTAATCGACCAGCTTCACCTGCTCGATCGACGGGTAGAAGCGCACCAGCGCCTTGCGCAGCGCCACGTCGAGCGCGTTCACCGGGCCGTTGCCGATCGCGGCGGTGTGCTCGACGGTGCCGTCCGGGCCCTTAACCATGATGGTCGCCTCGGCGATCGGCACTTCCTTCTCGTGCCGCTTCTCGTCGATGACCCGGAAGCCGACCAGCTCGAAGTTGCGCACGCGCTCGCCGTTGATCGCCTTCTGCAGCAGCAGCTCGAAGGACGCGTCGGCGCCCTCGAACTGGAAGCCCTGGTGCTCGAGCTGCTTCAACTCGGCGAGCAGGCCCTTGACCTTCGGCTCCAGCGTCAGCGGATCGATGCCGAGCTCCTTCGCCTTGTGCAGCAGGTTCGAGCGTCCGGCCTGGTCCGACACCAGCACACGCTGGTGGTTGCCGACCTGGGTAGGGTCGATGTGCTCGTAGGTCGCGGCATGCTTGCGCACTGCCGAGGCGTGCAGGCCCGCCTTGTGCGCGAACGCGCTCAGCCCGACGTAGGCCTGGCTCTTCAGCGGCTCGCGGTTGGCGAGCTCGTCGACGAAGTGCGACAGCTCGGTGAGGCCGCGCAGCTTGTCCGTCTTGATGCAGTGGTAGCCCATCTTGAGCTGCAGATTGGCGATGATCGAGATCAGGTTCGCGTTGCCACAGCGCTCGCCGACGCCGTTGATCGTGCCCTGCACCTGTACGCAGCCGGCCTCGACCGCGGCCAGCGAGTTCGCCACCGCGAGCTCGGAGTCGTTGTGGCAGTGGATGCCGAGCGGCACGTCCACCGCGCCGAGCGCCGCTGCGACCCCGGCCGTGACCTGCGCCGGCATGCTGCCGCCGCGGGTGTCGCAGAGACAGATCGCTGTCGCACCGGCGTCCGCCGCCACGCGCAGGCACTCGAGGGTGAACTCGGGATTGGCCGCCCAGCCGTCGAAGAAGTGCTCGGCGTCGAGGATGACCTCGTCGAGGCGCTTCTTGAGGAAGGTGATCGAGTCGTGGATCACCTCGAGGTTGGCCTCGCGCGAGATGCGCAGCTCCTCGCGCACGTGCAGATCCCAGGTCTTGCCGACGATGCAGGCGACCGGCGTGCCGGCCGCGAGGATCATGGCGAGGTTCTGGTCCTCGCCGGCCGGGTTGTTCGGGCGCCGGGTCGAGCCGAAGGCCACCACCTTCGCGTGCTTCAGGCCGAGCTTCATCGCCGGTGCGAAGAACGCGGCGTCGCGCGGATTCGAGCCCGGCCAGCCGCCCTCGATGTAGTGCACGCCGAACGCGTCGAGCCGCTCCGCCACCGCGAGCTTGGCATCGACGGTGAGCGCGATCTCCTCGCCCTGGCAGCCGTCGCGCAGCGTGGTGTCGTAGACCTGGATGCGCCGCATCAGTGGGCCTCCTTCCCCTCGCCGAGGAAGGTGTCGTGCAGCACGCGCACCGCCAGCTCCGTGTACTTGGCGTCGATCACCACCGAGACCTTGATCTCGGAGGTCGAGATCATCTCGATGTTGATGCCTTCGCGGGCGAGGGTCTCGAAGATCTGCGCCGCGACACCGGCGTGACTGCGCATACCGAGCCCGACCACCGAGACCTTGGTGATCTCGCCCTCGGAGCGCGCCTCGCCGGCGCCGATCTCGCGCGCGACGTCGCGCACGATGCGCAGCGCGTTCTCGGTCTCGAGGCGCGGCACGGTGAAGGTCATGTCGGTCCTGCCGTCGGCACCGGCGTTCTGGATGATCATGTCGACCACGATCCCCTGCGCCGCGATCGGCGAGAAGATCTTCGCCGCCAGACCCGGCCGGTCGGGCACGGCGGTGAGGGTGATCTTGGCCTGGTCGCGATCGAACGCGACGCCGGCGACGGTGACGTCCTCCATCTTCGACTCCTCGGGCACCACCCAGGTGCCGGGATCGTGGTTGAAGCTCGAGCGCACGTGCACACGCACACCGTAGCGCTTGGCGAACTCGACCGAACGGATCTGCAGGACCTTGGCGCCCAGGCTCGAGAGCTCCAGCATCTCGTCGTACGAGATGCGCTCGAGCTTGTGGGCGTGCGGCACGATGCGCGGATCGGTCGTGTAGACGCCGTCCACGTCGGTGTAGATCTCGCACGCGTCGGCGTTGGTCGCCGCGGCGAGCGCGACCGCGGTGGTGTCCGAGCCACCGCGTCCGAGCGTGGTGATGCTCTCGTGCTCGTCGACGCCCTGGAAGCCGGCGACCACCACCACGCGGCCGGCATCGAGTGCTGCGAACAGGCGCTCGCTGTCGATCGCGCGGATGCGCGCGCGCGAGTGCGCGCTGTCGGTGCGGATGCGGATCTGGTGGCCGAGGAACGACTGCGCGGGGATGTCGCACGCGTGCAGCGCGATCGCGAGCAGCGCCGCGGTGACCTGCTCACCGCTCGCCACCACCACGTCGCTCTCGCGCGCCACCGGCTCGGCCGACAGCGCGCGCGCCAGCTTCAGCAGGCGGTCGGTCTCGCCCGACATCGCCGACACCACGACGATCAGGCGGCTGTCCCTGGAGCACCTGGCCACCCGCCGCGCGACTTCCTGGATGCGCTCGACCGAGCCGACCGAGGTGCCGCCGAACTTCTGCACGATCAGCGGACGATTCATGCCGCCACGACGTCTGCGCGGCCGCCAAGGGCGGCCAGGACACGACGGGCGCGCGGCCCGCTCGCGCTCAGCTCAAGGCTGCGCGCATCCTGCTCCTGGCCGTAGGCGAAGTCGATGCGCAGCACGTCGCCGGGCGCGTGCGCGCCGAGGCGCTCGTACCACTCGACCACCGCGACGCGCTCGCCGTCGAGGATCTCGGCGAGCCAGTCCGGGTGCGGCAGGTGCTCCTCGTGGCGGTACAGGTCGACGTGGGCGAGCGGCACGCGCCCGGCGTACTCGGTCGCGGACAGGAAGGTCGGGCTGTGCACCATTCCTTCCTCCACGCCGAGGCCACGTGCGATCCCGCGCACCAGCGCAGTCTTGCCGGCGCCGAGCGGGCCGACCAGGCCGACGACGTCGCCCGGCTGGAGCGCGCGCGCGAGCCGCTCGCCGAAGACCTCGGTCTCTGGCTCGGAGTCGGTCGAAAGCTTCACCGTCCGGCCTACATAACAGCCAGGGCACGGCGCTGCACCGCGCTGGGCGCGCAGAACCACGAGCGGCGAAAGGGTTTTCGGGCTCTGACTCTCGCCGTCAGATCGAGCCGAGCTCCGCCCAACCGAGCGCGTGACCGAGCGATCGCTTCACTTCGACCTCCCGAGAAGGCCGCAACGATCCGACTCGCTTCGTCAGTCGAATCTTCGGAATCGTGTGCAGGTTGTCCATGTTGACGACGGACCGCGATGGCAACCCTTCAGCCTTCCCGACCATCACCTCCTGGGGAATGGCCCGGACGGTGGTGGTGATCTCGGCGACCAGGACTTTGTTCAGGTACTCGTAGGCCGGGGTCCGCGAAAGCAGGAGCACTGGCCGGCGACCAACCGGAAGCGGGAGCGCCGCCCACCAGATCTCGTATTGCTTCACCGACGCGTCCGGCCGCGCGACCCGGGCGCCTTCGGCTCCCAGACGCGCGGATCGAACCAGGCATCCTCCGCCGCGTCAGGCGTCTTTCGGTAGGCTTCGGCGGTTGCACGCTCCTGCTCCGCCCCGATCGCATTCTGAATGGCGGTGCGGATGAAGGCCGAACGCCGGCGCGAGTGCGCCGGCGCAATCTGTTCGAGCTTCCTGAAGGTGTCCTCGTCGACCTGCACCAGTAACTGTTTCATATGCTCGATCATATAAAACGATGCGATGCGGCGCAACGCGTTCCGGCCGGCGACCTGCGCCGCCTCGAAGGCTTGACCCGCTACGTTCTGCGGCCACCCGTTGCGCAAGGCGCGCTCGAGATCCTGCCCGGCGGCGACGTCGTCCTGGCGCTCCGCCGCCCATGGCGCGACGGCACCTGCGCCATCGTCTTCTCGCCCAACGAGCTGATCGAGAAAGCTCTCGGCCTTGGTGCCGCGGCCGTGGATCAACCTGCTGCTCTACCACGGCGCCTTCGCGCCCAACGCGCGGATCCGCCGCGACGCCGTCGCCAGCGCTCTCGCGCAGACACAGTCCGCCCCACCTCCGGGTGCGAGCGACTGCGCCTCCGGCCAGGACCCCGACCCGACCGTCGCATCGCCCGGTGGGGAGCCACAGCCCCCGACCGCACCCGCCCGGACTGACAAAGGCTCGGAGCCGCTGCCTCCTGCCTCGCCCGCGACCGGCCCAGTGCTGCCGTCGCCGGTCGCCGCACCGGTCGCCATCCGCACCCCTCGTGGGCCGAGCTGCTGCGCCGGGCCTGGGCGGTGGACGTCCTTGCCTGTTGGACCTGCGGCGGCCGATTGCGCCTCCTCGCAACGATCCAGGACCCCGGCGTCGTGCACCGCATCCTCACCCACCTCGGACTACCCACGGAGTCCCCAGGACTAGCGAGCCCGCGGCTCGATGATGGTCGTGAACATGCCGACCACGGCGACTCATCAGGCTACCTTGCCCAGCGTAGCACCCTGCGCTACTATGTACTACATGAGTCAGCCACTGAGCCTTCGTCTCGCCGAGACAACCGTCGAGCGCCTAGGGATGCGCGCCCAGCGAGTGCGCATGCCGCCACGCACCTTGGCGCAGCGCTATGTGGAAGAAGGCCTGCGGATGGACGAGCATCCGCTGGTTCGGTTTGTCGACGGGCCGGTTGGCCGGCGTGCCCGCTTGGTTGGAACCGGAAAGGACATCTGGGAGGTCGTGGCCGTCGTCCGAGACAACGACGGCCACGTCCAGGCAGCCGCTGACTACCTCGAGATGCCGCTCGGCCTCGTGCAGGCCGCCGTGACCTACTACGGCGCCTACCCGCGCGAGATCGACGAGTGGGTGGCGCTCAACGAGCAGGAGGCCGCCGAGGCGCACGGTGCCTGGCTTGCCGGGCAAGCCGCCCTGAAGCGGTGAGGCTCCTACTCGACGAGATGCTCTCGCCGGCGATCGCGCGAGAGCTGTGCTCGCGGGGACACGATGTGCAGGCCCTCAAGGGTCGCGCCGAGCGCGAAGCGATGTCGGACCACGAGGTCATGGGCGTTGCGCGCAGCGAGCACCGAGCCGTCGTCACCAATAACGTTCGTGACTACCGGCCGCTCCACAACGAGGCCATCACGCCGGGTGGTCCGGGGCATTTCGGCATGATCTTCATGCCTGGCGCCTACCGTCGCACCAAGGCGAACACCGGACGTATCGTGGCGGCATTGGAGCTGAAGCTCGCCGAGTACCCTGGCGAACGGGACCTCGCCAACGGCGAAACTTGGCTGTGAGAGCAGCGATGGGTGCCCTTGATCTCGACGCGGTAGCCGCCGTGCTCGGCGAGGCGCGGCCCTGCGCCTTTTGCCGGGGCACCAACCTTTTCTGTTGACGGAACGCAAGATCTCAACGGATGATCGCTGAGGACGATGCCCGGAGCGAGGGCTGCGGGTGTAAGACTACCCAAGGGAACACGGAAGACCCATGATGACAACGATTTCCAGAGGAATCACGCTGTCGGCGGCGCTGGCGCTGCTGGCGAGCACGGCGGGTGCCGCCGGCCCACCGAGCGGGCCGCTGGCGAAGTGTCCGGCGGACAGCGTGGTGTCGGGTACGGTGTCAACGCAAAGTGGAAATGTCCTAATCTCCCCCAAGTAGAGATGTCCTATTCGGGCCGGGCGGGTCAGGCCGTCAGATCGGCCGCCATTCGAATCCGCTTCTTCTCTCTGAGCGTGATCTTGGGATTTGCCAGTCGCTCGCGGTCGCGCTGGCGCTGTTGCTCGGCGATCCATTCCAGAGTGTCTGCCAGGTGCTTGTTCCCTACGATCGCGCCCTGCGTGATCCTGGCCTCGTCTTTGGGGTGCGCGTGGTGAGCCAGCACACGACCCGCGTGATGGATCGTGATCGTTCCATCCTCGTGCTCGTGCACCGAGACGCGGTGCCGTCGAAGCCGCCGGTTCTGCTCGGTATCCTCGATGACGTAGAGGATTCTCTTGTGGTTGAGTGTCAAGTTGTCGCTGACGCGACGGTCCGCCTGGAGCGTGAAGCTCTCCTCCGGACGCTCATGCTCCTGCACGGGACGATGGGCGTCGTGGGCGTTGCGCGGCGGCCGGGCGAACCTGCGATTGAAGTCCTCGCGGAACTCCGGCAGGTAGGCCTGGCCCGCGGTCATGTCGCAGATTCCGCGTAGCCGTAGCTCCTTCACGAGCCGGTCCTGCAGTGTCAGGTTGGCGCGCT
>Ga0163150_10002607_pt1 | contig 27235 bp, 20 predicted proteins | sample OliLakLV19P2IB_FD_148628 | JGI IMG/M metagenome (GOLD analysis project Ga0163150, IMG submission 148628) | Freshwater microbial mat bacterial communities from Lake Vanda, McMurdo Dry Valleys, Antarctica - Oligotrophic Lake LV.19.P2.IB | ecosystem: Environmental > Aquatic > Freshwater > Lake >...
CCTGTGTTCCGCTGGAAAGGAGTCTGCGGACGCGCACCGCCAGGGTTCGCCCGTGCGCTGCGGGACTATACGAGGCCTGCCGCGCGGCGCTTTCGCCGAGTCGGACCAGGGCCCGGGCGTAATCGGTGGCGCGCGGTTGGCCCGCCGTGGCGGCCTGGTCGCAGGCCCATTCGGCGGCTTCGTCGAATTGCCGCACGGCCAACCAGGCAAGCGGGTTGAACCACTGCGGCAGGGCCAAGACCCGCACGGCCAGCGACTTCCAAACATCGGCCCGGCGGTAATGGGCCAGCTCATGCCGCAGAATCGCGGCCCGTTGCGACTCAGTAAGGTCACGCCACAGGCTCTCGGGCACGAGTAGCTCGTAGCCGCGGAGGCGTCGACAGAGCATGGGGCCTAGGCTGCGGGTCACGCGTAGTGGGATGGCGTTGCGTACTCTGTGTTGCAAAAGGAGTCCTTGCCATTGATCGAGCCACGCGGCCTTAGCGCGCAGCCCCTTGGGCATGCTTCGCAGAAAGCGGACATAGCCAAAGGCCCACACTGCGACGCACGCCACGATGCCAGCACCCCACAGCAACAGGATCGTCGGAGCAAATCGCGCGATGTTGGCGATTAGCCAGGGCGTGGGGAGTGCTTCCCCGCCGGCAGCGGCTTCCGTCAATTCAGGTTCGCGCGACTGGGCCGAAGTTTCGTCGACGGATTCCACCTCACTCTGTGCAAGTCCGTTTTGGGTAAGTGAAGCTAGGACGCCATCACCGTGTGCCCTCGTGTTAGGTGCGAGTGAAGCATTGAGGTCCTCGACCCGTATGGGAACGGATACGGTTCTAGGGTTGGATGGCTCGCTGTTCGATTGCGACAACGACGAGGGAGCGGAAGGCATGTCGATCACGATACCTCCGTCGCGCTCGTTACCTGCTTCGGAAACCACTTCTTGGTCATACCAGGGCACGTCTACGGGCAGTCGGACGATCAACCAGCCTTGCAGCAGTACCGCGCACCAGGCCAGCCTATGGATCTTGGGCGAGTTGGATCGCACGGCCTTCAGCAGTAATGCCACACCAACGGCCGCCAGCGCAACCAGCAGCGCCACGCGGCCCAAATCCCAGATCAGCAGCGACGAGTATTCGGGCGCGACGAATTCGGTCATGTTCCCCCCTGCGGCGATTTTGGGACCGAGCGAAGAATAACTTCGCTGCTTGATTACCCCTCACCCTGCCCTCTCCCACAGGGGGAGAGGAGTTAGGGGACGAAGTTATTCTTCGCTCGGTCGCTGGTTACGTTGGCCGTCCTTTTCGGCAGCGGCGATGAGTCGTTTCAGTTCGGCGATGTCCGCGGCCGAAAGCGCGCGGTCGCGGACCAGATGTGCCACGAGCGGCACAATGCTGCCGCCGCTGACGCGCTCCAGCAGCAAGTCGAGGTGCCCGGCGCTGACGGCGCTGGCGGCCACGGCGGCTTCGTAGCGGGCTGGCCTTTCAGTGGTCCGCCGCACCAGACTCTTGGCCGCCAAACGGTTGAGCCGCGTTTGCACCGTGGTGTAGCCGAGCTCGCGGCCAATCGCGCGGTGGGCCTCGGAAAGCGTGAGCGGCCCCTCGCGCCACAACATCTGCAAAATTTCCATTTCCGCGGCCGAAAGCCGCGGCGGCTTGTGCTTCTTCGCCATCGAGGACTCCTATTATGACATGCGTCGTAGGCGATTATATGACGTTTGTCATAGGACGCAAGCGGAAAGTTTTCGTCGGGCCAATCTCGGATTGGTCGGCAGCCAGGAGTTGCTCGGTCGCCGAGAATGGGAGAGCCGCTTCCAGCGCTGCAAACGCCATCTACCAGGACGCTTGGCGCAAGAGGTCGTCGCGGAAAGCTAGCCGGGTTGAAAGCTGCGATCTTCGCCAGGCGGGATCGCAAGCTCGAAGCCGCGCGCGCCGATGCGCCGCGAGAGGCGCTCGATCGACGCCCGAAAGGTGATTCCAGTCGACACGGCGAAGGGGCGACGTGAAGTCGCTGATATTCTAACCAATTCGTCGAACTGCCAGCGGCATGTCCGTCGGTCGAGGACGACCAGCTAATCCGCCACGCGGCTGCCGGCGATGAGCTGGATGAAGTCGCGGTTGGTCTTGAACTTGCCGAGTTGCTTGACCAACTGCTCCATGGCGTCGACATGGTGCATGCTCGATAGCGTTCGCCGCAGCATGGTCACCGCGTGCAGCGTATCGGGATCGAGCAGCTTTTCCTCGCGACGCGTACCCGACTGCGAGATGTCGATGGCCGGCCAAACGCGGCGGTCGGCCAGCTTGCGGTCCAGCACGAGCTCCATATTGCCCGTGCCCTTGAACTCCTGAAAGATCAGCTCGTCCATGCGGCTGCCGGTGTCGATCAATGCGGTGGCGACGATCGTGAGCGAACCGCCCTCCTCGAAGAGCCGGGCCGTGGCGAAGAGCTTCTTGGGAATGTCCAACGCCTTGATGTCCACGCCGCCCGACATCGTGCGGCCCGTGTTGCCGACCCACTTGTTAAAGGCCCGCGCCATGCGAGTGATCGAATCCATGAGCAGGAACACGTCCTCGCCCATTTCGACGAGCCGCTTGCATCGCTCCAAGACCAACTGCGACAGCCGTACGTGGCTTTCGACGTCGCGGTCGAGGCTGCTGGCCAGCACTTCGCCGTTGACGCAGCGGCGCATGTCGGTCACTTCTTCGGGCCGCTCGTCGACCAGAAGCACCATCAGCTTGACGCCGGGGTAGTTGGTCGAGATGGCGTGGCTGATCTGCTGCAAAAGGATGGTCTTGCCGGTCCGCGGGGGCGCGACAATCAGCGCTCGCTGCCCCTTGCCCAGGGGTGTCAGCAGATCCATCACTCGTGGGCTGAGCGGCGTGGCGCCGGTTTCAAGTCTCAGCCACGATTCAGGGTTGATAGGCGTCAGCGAGTCGAACGTTTTGACCAGCGGATAATCTTCCGGCTTGCGGCCGTCGACATCGATGATTTCCTTGAGCCGCGGGCCTTCTTGCTTCCGGCTGTGCTGCACCAAGCCGTTGATCAGCACGCCCTCGCGCAGGCGAAACTTATCGATCATCGTGCCGGGGACGAAGGGATCGGTTCGCTCGCGTTGGAAGTTGTTCTTCGGATCGCGGAGGAAACCGTATCCGTTGGGGTGCAATTCGAGCACGCCCGAGCCCGGTTCGGTCGGAATCGGCTCGCCGTTGTCGGGCAGGTCCGGTCCGGTGTACGGGGGCCGATCGCCGCCGACGGGACGAGGCCGCGGCCGATTGCCGCGGTTCTGATGTTGCCCGTTGTGGTGAAAGTGGCCGCCCCCTTGGTGACTGCCACCTTGACCACCACCGCCTTGACCACCACCGGGTCGGCCGCGTCCGCGGCCACGCTTCTTCTTCGTCATGTCTCACCCAGAAGGGGAACTAGACGCGCACGGGTGCGACCGTGGACAGTCCGCGAGCGCAGGAAAGTGCGCGATGTCTGGTTCCGAACCATAAACACACACAGAGTAGACTGCCAGCACACAGCCAGCCGTCCTCAAACAGAAGGCAATTCTCGTCCACGGACGAAAATCGTGTCACTCATGCGGCTCATCGCTCTAGCAGCGGCCATCATGCACCACCGCCTGCGCCAACAAGGGCCCCTCAAGAGCGAGCGCCGGGGTATCGTATCAAGGGCATGGCCCGCCGAATGAACGCTTGCTACTCAAGCTGAGTCAACTTCGCTCTGTCTAAAATTCGCCCTGTCGAAAAGCACGGTGAGTAACATGGTACGGGTCTAACACCGTACTGGTTTAACACAGTGCTGAAGAGCGCCTTGTCGACAACGTAGCTCGAGCCGGAAAGCGACTACGGTCCCCCCCAGGGACGAAAACAACAACGCAAAACACCTTTGGGGGGAACTGGCCCAAGAATCCTGTTTCGAGGGCCGGCAGAGCCTGTACGTCAGGCAGATTCCTAAAACTATGGCAATCTTAGTCGCCGCCACGGTTCTGTCAAGCGATGAATCCGCAATATCTTGGAAAACTGGGCAATTCCCTGCCCCCCGAAAAAGTCCCCCATCATCCCGCGCTGCCCTGTTCCTTATACAAATTTCGACCACTCTGGGAACCACGATCAAACTAGTTTTCTAGTGCGACGAGTTTTATTTGCGCAATTCCAATCGATGAAATCCCCCATTCGTTACATTTGGCACAATTGGGCGACGCACTCCAGCCGATAAGAGCATACGAACGTATTCCCGCAAGGCCGAAAATCCGGTCTGCGAAGTCGATGGACCGAGAGAGGCATTAAGCGATGCTGCCCACGTCGTTTTGGTGGCGGCCAGCGATTGTCGCGTTGGCCTTGGCTTCACCCGCGCTGGCCCAAGACGGCCTGCGGTGGGAGGACAATCTCGACGCTGCGAGGCGATTGGCCGCTCAGACCAACCGCCTCGTCCTGTTGCACTTCACCGCTCCCTGGTGCGAGCCGTGTCAGCGGCTGGAGCAACAGGTCTTTAGCCAGCCCGGATTTGGACGCGAGCTGGTCGGCAATTTCGTCGCCGTGAAGATCAACGTCGACAACGATCCCGCGACGGCCCGCCAGTGCGGCGTACAAAAAATCCCCGCCGATGCGGTCATCACGCCGCGGGGCGAGTTGATTGAGCTGGTCGAGAGCCCTCGCACGGATCACGAATACGTCGGCACGATGAAGCGAATCGCGGCCGCGGGCTTGGCCCCGCCGCGCGATCCCTCGCACCCCAACGCAACGACGGTCGCCGCCGCGGGGCCGGCTCAGCAAATACCCAACGCGCAGCCCCAAGATCGGCCTGCGGGGGATTCGCGATTCATCCCCGCTTTGAACCCCTCGCCGCAAGCGCCCGGCGGACGCGATGATCGGTACACCGAACACTACAATCAACGTCGTGCTGACGCCGCCGCGAAAGCGGCCGCCCCCTATGTTGGGCAAACCGCGGCGCCCGCGGACGATCGTTATGCACAGCGGCCGGCCGCCGGCGTGGGCACGAGCCCGACAGCATCGCCCACCGCTCCCATGACGCCGCCCACGCAGGACCGGCCTGGCGTGTCGCCCTCTTCGGCGCCGCCGGTTCAACGCGATCGATATGCCGTGCAGCAACCCGTCGCGCCGCCGATTGACTCGACGACGGGCACAACGAATCCATCGACACCTTCCCAACCGCCGCCGGCAACGTATCCGAACGTAACCGGCAGTGTGCCAACGACACCGCCACCCAATGCCCCCAAGCTTCCACCCGGCTGCGCACCGCTGGGGCTCGACGGTTATTGCCCCGTCTCGCTCTGCGAAAAGCCCGACATTTGGACAATGGGCGACACGCGCTGGGGAGTCCAGCACCGCGGCCGCACGTATTTGTTCGCCAGCCCGGAGCAACAGAAGAAATTCTTAGCCAATCCGAACCGTTATAGCCCAGTGCTCTCGGGCGACGATCCGGTCTTGGCGCTAGACTATGGCCGGTCCGTTGCGGGCAGTCGCACGCATGGCGGATTCTTCGGCGACCGGATCTATCTGTTCTCAAGCGAAGAATCGTACCAGCAATTCAGCCAGAATCCGCACCGCTACGCCGCGGAAGTCTACAAGGCCGAAGTCACGCCGACGGTTCGCTAGGGTGTGTTCAGGAGCGGGTGTCTGGAACGTTTGACCGCAACCAGTCATGCCATTCCAGGACGCTCAGACGGTCAAAGGTTCCTGACACCTTTGAATCGCGCCATTCGTTTCGCCGCGACCGCCGTCAGAATGAGCCGCAATCTACCGCTCCGCCCAATCCCGCGAGCGGCCAACGGCCTTTTGCCAACCGCGATACAACGCCTCGCGTCGATCCGCCGGGAGCGCAGGCGAAAACTCGCGGTCCAGGGCCCAGTTGCGCGTCACGTCGCCCGTGTCGGACCAGAATCCGACAGCCAGGCCGGCCAGATAAGCCGCGCCCAGCGCCGTGGTTTCCGCCACAACGGGCCGGCGAACTTTCACGCCCAGCATGTCGGCCTGAAACTGCAGCAGGTCGTTGTTGAGGCTCGCGCCGCCGTCGACCTTAAGCTCGGCTAGTTTGATCGAAGCGTCCTTTTGCATAGCGTCGAGCAGGTCGCACGTTTGATAGGCCATCGACTCGACCGCTGCCCGTGCGATGTGCCCGGCCGTCGTGCCGCGGGTGACACCCAGAATCGCTCCGCGAGCGTATTGATCCCAGTACGGCGCGCCCAATCCAACGAAGGCCGGCACAAGGTACACTCCTCCGGTGTCCGGCACGGTGGCGGCCAGTCGTTCGACGTCATTTGAATTGGAAATGATGCCCAGCCCGTCGCGGAGCCATTGCACCACGGCGCCCGCGATGAAGACGGCGCCTTCCAGACAGTAGGTGACCTTGCCGTTCAAGCCCCAGCCGATCGTCGTCAGCAAGTTGTTCTTGGATGCGATTGGCTTCTCGCCCGTGTTCATGAGCATGAAGCAGCCCGTTCCGTAGGTGTTCTTGGCCGCGCCCGGCTGAAAGCATGCCTGCCCGAAGGTAGCGGCCTGCTGGTCGCCCGCGACGCCGGCGATAGGAATCGGGGCGCCGAACCATTCGGCCGCGGTCTGACCATAGACTTCGCTCGAAGGTCTTACTTCGGGCAGCATGCGGCGCGGGATGTCGAGAATCGCCAGTAGCTCGTCGTCCCAAGCGAGCGTATGAATGTTGTAAATCAGCGTGCGGCTGGCGTTGCTGTAATCCGTCCGGTGGATCTTGCCGCCGCTCAATCGCCAGATCAAGTACGAATCGACGGTGCCGAACATAACCTCGCCCCGTTCTGCCCGCCCGCGCAGCCCGTCGACTGTGTCCAACAGGTGCTTGATCTTCGTTCCCGAAAAATAAGCGTCGACGACCAGGCCCGTCTTGCGGCGGAAGGTATCCTCCAGGCCGTCGGCTTTCAGCCGATCGCAAATGGGCGCGGTGATCCGGCTCTGCCAGACAATCGCGTTGGCGATGGGCTTGCCAGTAGCGCGTTCCCACAGGATGGTCGTTTCGCGCTGGTTCGTGACGCCCAAGGCCACAACGTCGGCGGCGGTGATCTTCGCGGCAGTAAGCGCCTGCCGGGCGACCTCGAGCTGCGACGACCAGATCGCCTCGGGGTCGTGTTCCACATGCCCTGGCGAGGGCAGAATTTGCGGGAACTCCCGTTGGGCCGAAGCAACGGCGCGACCATCGTGGCCGAACACGATCGCGCGGCTTGACGTGGTGCCCTGATCGAGTGCAAGAACGAATGGCATGGGATATAGAGCAATTAGGGATGGGAGATGCGCGTTCCGCTTACTTCACGGCGTTCGAGGGCGCGGCGTTCAACGACTCGGGCGGATGATGCCGTGTGACCAGCAGATCGTATACAAAGCCGCCGAGCACGCCGCCCACCAGCGGCCCGACGATGGGCACCCACCACCAGCCCTCGCCGTAGCGAAACACGTCGGTTCCCCAGCCGGCGACGGCGGTGAATAGCCGCGGGCCCAAATCGCGCGCCGGATTGATGGCGTAGCCGCAGTTATAGCCGAACGTCATGCCGATCAGCAGCACCAGCGCACCGATGGCAAACGCCGCCACGGCGCCGTTTGCCGGCTGGTTGCGCTTGTCGGTGATTGCAAAAATGCACCCGACCAACAGTGCGGTGCCTACGATCTGATCGACAAGTCCCCCGGGGATGGGGCGCAAGAATTCTTTCGGATAGGTCGCCCAGATGGACGCCGTTTCTTGCCCCAGCTTTCCATGAGTGAATTCCATCAGGGCGTCGCGATACACGGCATAAACCACCGCCGAGGCCAAGAACGCGCCGGCCAATTGAGCGATCCAGTAGGCCAGCACTTTGCTCCAGGGAAAATCCCGATGGACGGCCACGGCCAGCGTGACCGCCGGATTGAGATGCGCGCCCGACACACCGCCGGCAACAAAGATGCCCATCGTCACGGCCAAGCCCCAGCCCAGATTGATGGACAAATACTGACCTGACTTCTCGCCGCTGAGCACGACCTGCGCCACGACGGCCACGCCGAAAACGATCAGCACGAACGTCCCCAGAAACTCGGCGGCCAATTCGCGAGCGGTTCCCCGCAGCATGGTCTTCTCCTAAACAAGCGTGAAGGTAGGACGTTTCACAATTCCTGACAGCTAGCCGACCACGCCCTTCGCCGCGCTCAGAGCGTGCCACCCGGCGATCTTAGGGCTCGTACCGAAATAAGTTGATTGCTTTTCAGCCACGGATGAAACACGGATCAACACGGATGAAGAGGACTACGAAAAAAATGAACCAAGAAAATCGGCGAGAACAGCCGTTGTTGTCGAGATTTCGCGAGTTCCTAATTTCGTGATTGTATTTGTCGTCCGTGTTCAATCAGTGTTCAATCAGTGTTCAATCAGTGTTCAATCAGTGTTCAATCAGTGTTCAATCAGTGTTCAATCCGTGGCTAATTGACCAAGTTATTCTTGCGCGGATCCTTGATGAGCGTCACCCACCCGTTTGCCAAAATGTGCCTGCAAGCGAGCCAGGCAACTGCCAACCTGGTCGTCGACATCACCGCGAGCAAGCACGCCTTCATCGACCAACAGCTCGGCCAGTTCTCGAACCGTCGCTACGGACAAACGCGGATCGTACAGCAACATCAGCCGCCGCTCAACCAGATCGTCGACGGTTTGCACCCATTCATTGCGAATCACCCACCGCACATATCCGCGTGGCAGGTCGGTTCCCGCGACGCTGCTGGTGTCACCCGTGGGCAGCGACTTCAACGTCGATTCGGCCCGCGTTCCGCACAATCGCCACACGGCGCGGACCTGCGCCGGCGCGCAACCGCAGCGATTGGCCAAGCTGCTCCACGCGGCCTCGAGCGCAGCGCTTCCGCGCGGGTAGGACTCGCCACCCGGGACGAATCGCTCGCGGCTGTCCGCGAGCTTTTCTAGTCCAAGCCGAGCCAGCAGCGCACTTGTCGTTTCCTCTGCCAACGAACGGCTGGTCGTCAGTTTTCCGCCAATCAGCGACAACAGTGGGACAGGACCGGCGTTCGATTCTTGGATCACGTGACGCCGAGTAATCGACGCTGGCGTGGCGTTGGCCACATACGGCAGCGGTCGCACGCCGCTGTAGTGCAAATCGACATCGGCCACCGTCAGTCCCGCCTGCGGCAGTAACTCGTTCACCGTGGCCAGCAGGTAGTCGAATTCCCGTTGTGTCGTCACGGCCTGCGCCGGATCGCCTTCGTAGCGCTCGTCGGTCGTGCCGATGAGCGTCGCGTCGCCAAAGGGCAGCACAAACACGGGTCGACCGTCGGCCGCCTCGGCGTACAAGCCGCCGTCGGAAAGCGCCTCGCGCAGCCGTGCATTCGTGCTGACGATATGACTTCCCTTCGTGCCGCCGATCAGTTTTTGCGAGGGGATGTGCAGCCGAGCGAGCGTTTCGTCGATCCAGGCCCCCGTGGCGTTGACAATCGCCGTGGGCTCGAATGTCCTTACGGCGGGCCCCTGGCCATCGGTCGCGGCTCCAGCGTTTAAAGTGCGCCGGCGGATTTCGACGGTGCGGCCGCTCAACGTCGCCGTGTGGTAGTTGAAGAACTCGAAGTCCGCGCCGGAAGCCTGCGCAATCTCTCGAGCGTCATCGAGCAGCGCCACGGCCAGCCGTTCGGGATAGACGACTTGGGCGTCGGAGTACGCGCACAACCAGCGGTATTTCTCAGAGTCGACGGGCACACCGCCCTTGCCGACGCGATGCACCGAGTGCCGCGGAAGGCTGGGGTCGCGGGCGTACCGGTCGTACATCCAAAGCCCCATCCGCACCAACCACATTCCGCGGGGCGTGGCATGCATCCACGACTTTGGCGCGAGTCGGCCCAACAGGAATCGCGAGGCCGACATCCGCAGCCCACCCCAGCGGCGCTCGACGGGGATGAACAATCTCAACGCTCTCACCAGGTGCGGCGCCAAGCGCAATAACCGTCCCCGCTCGGCCAGCGACTCGCGGACCAGGTCGAACTCGCCGTATTCCAGGTAGCGCAGCCCGCCGTGGATCAGCCGCGATGAATAGGAGGTCGCGCCGAATGCCAGATCGGCCGTATCGACCAGCGTGACTCGCAAACCGTTGAGGGCCAATTCACGGGCGACCGCAGCGCCATTGATTCCAGCGCCCAGAATGAGGATGTGTGCGAACTCGTTGGCCATCCGCGCAAGTATACGCGAGATGTGTCGGCCGCGCGAATGGAGGATCGGGAGTCGTCAAGCCGTGCCGATGCAAGTCGCGGTCTTCCCCAGAACGAGTTAAGTCCGAAGACAAGCGGGAGCGGCCCGTTTTTTCCCTAGCCCAGGCATTCATGCCTGGGACCAAGCGTCCTACACGTCTTGTTGTGGTGTCGGGAACCGTCCGTCGCCAGAGATCAAACCAATGGCAAGCGGGTTGTCGACGAACGGTTCCCGACGCTTACAACGGAAACGGGGACTGTCGGATTCCCAGGCGTAAACGCCTGGGCTGAGGAAAATCTGCACCGCGACGACTGCACAAAGTGCAATCTGAACCGAAGCAGTGCCGGCAACCGGCCGCTAGATGGCATGCACTACCTGCGTACAAGCAGTGGCACACTCGATTGCATCCGAGTTCTACGGCTTCTCGCGACGGGCCCGTTCGAGCCGTGCGACGCTGGCTCGCACGCCTTCCAAATCACCGTTGAGCCGCAATGCCCGGCGGAAGCACTCTAGCGCGGTGTCCGGATTGCCCAATTGCAGATAGCATTGCCCCATGCCGGCCGCAGCGCCGAAGTGATAGGGATTGATTTCCAGCGCCTGGTGACAATCGCGGACCGACTCGGCAAACCGTTTGGCGCCAAAATTGGCGATCGCCCGTTGGTTCCAGGCCTCGGCGAACCAGGGCGCTTCTTCGATCAGTTCCGTGGCCCGGACCGTGGCTTCGTCGTATTGTCCGGCCGCGTTGGTGCGAATGACAATGGCCAGTTGTTGCCGCTGGGCGTCGTTGCCGGCCCTGCACCACAGGGCGCGGATGCCGTTCTCGGCCAGCGTCCGGACGCCGCGGTCGCGATCGGTCAGGGCCCGCCCGAGCGCGGAATTCGATTCATATCCGGCGACAAAGCCGAGCGCCAAGACGGCCGCGCGGCGGGTAACCCGGGGGGCCGTTTCAGACAACCGCTCCAGCGTGCCGACGGTGTAGCGTTGCGAAACCCGCTTAATCAGCGCGGCGGAATTCTGGTCGCTGAGATACCGCTGGTAATACGTCTTCAGGAGTGCATCGCGGTGAGATTTGTTCTTCACGCCCAGAGCTCCGTGGATGTATGCGCTTGGGTTTCGCAGAACCGGCAACGTGCAAACCTGCCCAGACTCGGGCCCCCAGACGCTCAACAGACCCAGACGCTCAACAGACCATGCCAGAAAACTTCCTGGCCGAAGGGAGAAGGCGGTCCACGCCCGAGCCTACGCCTGGGGCAACCGGGCCTTCAGGTTTCGAGTGTATCCAAAGGTCTGGCCGCGGCAACCGAAAAAGTGCCCCCCGGACCTGGAATTTTCCGCTTTCGCCGGATTCAGCTAGAGCCGAGAATACGATATGTGGTCTCAATAGCGGAGAATCGCGGTCTGCCCGTGATTCCTAACGCGGCGAGTCACAGACATCTTTTGTTACAGGGGTCTCATGCGTCTCGACGCTACCGCCCGAGCCATTATTCTGGCAATCGCCGTGCCCTTCGGCTGCGGCGATGTTGCCCATTGCGCTCCGCCGACGCCGACCGTAGCGACGAAAACGCCACCGCAAAAAGCCCTGCCGGCCGGCAAAGACCGTTGGCTCTCTGGGCCGGATCTCAAGCGACAGTTGGCCGCGCCCGTAGGTATGAGCTGGACCGACTCGCCGTTTCGACAGGCCGTCCAGTCCCTCGCGCAGAGTCGGCAGGTCGCCGTCGTCCTGGACCGTCGTATCGATCCAGGCGGAAAGATCACCCTGTCGCTCCCGCCAGCACCCTTGGCGACAACACTCTCGCGAATGGCGGCCCAGCGAGGTGCGGAGGTGACGCAGTTCGGATCAGTAGCCTACGTCGGACCCTCGAAGGTCGCCCAGCGGCTACGAACGCTCGCGGCCTTGCGGACTCAAGAAGCTCAGCGGCTGCCGGCCGATGTGCGGAAGCCGCTGTTGGCCATGCGGTCGTTCGCCTGGGAAGATTTGACGACGCCGCGCGAGCTGATCGGCCGGCTTGCCCAGGAGGCGGGCGTCGTCATCGATGGGCAGCAATTGGTGCCGCACGACCTTTGGTCTGGCCAAAGCCTGCCGGCGATGTCTTGGGTCGATCGGTTGACACTCTTGGCCGTGCAGTTCGACATGACCTTTCAGATCGATCCCACAGGTCGTCGCGTGCAATTGACGGCGATTCCCGCCGAAGTCGCGATCGAACGGAGCTACCCCGCCGGGGCCAACGCGGCGGATCGCGTACGAGCCTGGCGCGAGAAGGCGCCGGACGCCAACCTGCAGGTTACCGCCGGCCGAGTTGTCGTCCGTGGCCGTCTGGAAGACCACGAGCGACTTAACCAGACTGCTTTGTCCGCCGCGGCGCCGGCCACGACGGCAAAAAAGCCGGGCGTCGAAGTCCACACGCTCGTCGTGCGGCAAGCGCCGCTCGACAAGCTACTGGAGCAGTTGGAACAAAAGCTCGATCTGCGCTTCGAGTGCGACCTGGCCGCGCTGGAGCGCGCCGGCATCTCGATGAGCGTCAACGTTTCGCTCGACGTCAAGAATGCCAAGCTCGACGAGCTTCTCTCCGCGGCGCTCACGCCCGTGGGCTTATCGTTCCATCGCGAGGGACAAGTCGTGAAGATCGCGCCCAAGCCATAATGCGTCGGGTCGCGATCCGCACTTCCTACAGTCCGTGCTTCTGCAACTTCTCTCGGAGCGTTTCGGCCGTGAAGGGCTTGACGAGGTAGTCCGAGACGCCGGCTTCGATGGCTTGCAGCACGCGGCTCTTCTCCGCCTCGGTCGTGACCATCATGATCTTGACATTCGGATCCTGAGCGCGGATCTCTTGAACGACTTCCAGCCCGTTCTTGACCGGCATGTTCCAGTCGGTCAGCACCAGGTCGAACTCTCCCGGCTTGAACATGGCGACGGCTTCCCCGCCATCGGCTGCCTCGGTGGCGCCTTCGCAACCTACGGCCAGCAGGGACCGGAGAATGATCTTGCGCATCGTACTGGAATCGTCGGCGACTAAGACTCGCAGGCTCATGCGTGTTCCCCTTCTAGACGGCAATGATTGTGTTGGTTTCTCGTGGCGCAACGAAGGCATCGCGGCAAACTGCGCGCAATCTCGCTACGCCCCTTCGTCCGCTTGTCGCGGCCTTCCAACGATAGGTCACGCTTCGCGGCTGTCAAAAAGCCCACAAATGGCAGTCCAAGGGGCAGTTACCGGCCTTCCGGTCGAATGAGAGCAATAGCGGCGACCTGTCCCTCAAGTTCTCAGGTTCGGAGAACAAGTGCGAATGTCGCTAGCCTGGTCACACTTCTGAGGAACCGGGTCCTCGTCGTGCGAGTACGCGCAGCGACGACGCAGCGCAACGCCACCGCACACGGCGCGATTGCCCACGCAAAAGTACATGTCGCAGGTGTGCTCTTTCGCACATCGTTTTTCAATTCTCCAACTGCACTCTTGGAGACGAATGCTCCAGTTTTCGCCTGGTTAATTGAGCATTTTCAAAAAGGCTTGTAGTGGTGGATTTCATGTCGTAGCGTTCCGACGTGCGACGACGATTCATCTCAACTAGGTATTGCTGGACTGATGCATCGCGTGCGCCACGTGACGTAGCAGACCCAGCGGCTTGATCTTGAGTTGCTGATTCGAACCCTATTCGCTTTTAAGGAACCTTTACGGTGGCCACAGCGACACAGGAAACGACGGTCTCCACCGTCAAAAAAGGTGAAGGGACAAGTTCTAAGAAATCCGACGGAATGGGCTCGATGCAAATCGTCAGTTTTCGACTGGCACAGGAGGAGTACGGCATCGAGATCACCAAGGTCCAAGAAATCATCTTGATGGGCGAGATCACGCGGGTGCCGCAAACGCCCGACTTCGTGAAAGGCCTGATCAACCTGCGAAGCACCGTGATTCCGATTATCGACTTGCGATTGCGGTTTGGTCTTGCGATGGAGGCTGCTTCCGACGAGACACGCATCATGGTCGTCAACGTCGCAGGGAAGACAATCGGCATCATTGTTGACGCGGTGAGTGAAGTGCTGCGGATCACGCCCGACGAGATCGCGCCGCCACCCCCCACGGTTGCCGGATTGGGTCGTGATTACCTGACAGGATTAGTAAAGCTCGACAAGCGACTTTTGATTCTCCTGGACATCGATAAGATCCTCGGCGACGACGGCGAAGAGGCCATCGGCGCGTAGGCAGTTCATCAACAAACCGGCTGCCAAGTAGCGATTTACGAAGGACTCGTTCTCACCTTCCAAACGGTCCGCATCGACTGCCGCGGGCCTTAGCTCCAGAAAAAAGGAATCGATGCATTATGGCCGACACCGCCAATCCTTCCGCTGAAATGAGCAACGACGTCGCGACCTTGCAGCGCGAGCTCGCGATCAGCAAGTCGCTTTCAGACAACTCGCCGATCAATATCATCGTGGCGAATACCGATCTGGTCATTACGTACGTCAACCCATCCAGCGCCAAAACGCTGAAGACTCTCGAGCACTTGTTGCCATGCAAGGTGGACCAGATCGTCGGCAAGTCGGTCGACATCTTCCACAAGAATCCCGCCCACCAACGGAAGATCCTGTCGAACGATCGCAACTTGCCTCATCGGGCCATTATCGAACTCGGCGTCGAGAAGCTCGACTTGTTGGTGAGCCCCACCTACGACGCCCAGGGCGCCTACCTGGGCCCGATGGTCACCTGGGAAGTCGTGACCCAGAAGCTGCAACTCGAGCGTTCCGCGGCAGAGAAAACCGCGATCGTCGAGAACGCGCCCATCAACATTATGTTGGCGGACACCAAGGGCACGATCATTTACATGAATCCGAATTCGGAGAAGACCCTCCGCTCGATCGAGAAGCAATTGCCCGTTCGCGTGGACGCGATTGTCGGCGGCAGCTACGACGTGTTCCATAAGAACCCTGCCCATCAGCGCCGCATTCTCGGCGATCCGAAGAACTTGCCGCACGAAGCGCAGATCATGGTCGGCAACGACACCCTGGCTCTGACGGCGAGCGCCATCTACGACGCCCAGGGCAAGTACGCCGGGCCGATGATCGCTTGGGAAGTGATCACTGACCGCGTCGAATCCGCGCAACGCGAGCAGGAGAACCAGGAGCGCGAGAAGCACATGCAGGAGGAGCTTCGGCAGAAAGTCAACCAGTTGTTGTCGGTGGTCAGCGCCGCCAGCAAGGGCGACTTGACCGAGGAAGTTACCGTCACCGGCGCCGACGCCGTCGGCGAGTTGGCTGGCGGCCTGGCTAAGATGCTTGCAGACCTGCGCGGCATGATCGCCCAAGTCGTCGAGAGTGCGGCCCAGTTCACCGAAGGGTCGCGCGTCATCGCCGAAAGCTCGCAGACCTTGGCCAACGGCGCACAAACGCAGAGCTCGGCCGTCGAGGAAATGAGTGCGTCGATCGAAGAGCTGACGCGCAGCATCGAGGCCGTCAAGGACAACGCCGGCAAGGCCGACACGGTCGCTAAAGAGACCAACAAGCTCGCCGAGGACGGCGGCGCCCAGGTGCAGAAATCGGTCGAGGCGATGGACCTGATCAAGACCAGCAGCGAACAGATCAGTGAAATCATTCAAGTGATTTCGGAGATCGCCAGCCAGACCAATCTGTTGGCCTTGAATGCGGCCATCGAAGCGGCCCGGGCCGGCGAACACGGCTTGGGTTTCGCGGTCGTGGCCGACGAAGTCCGCAAGCTGGCCGAACGGTCGAGCCAAGCCGCCAAGGAGATTTCGTCATTGATCAAGGAATCGACCAAGCGCGTCGAGGAAGGCGCGACGCTCAGCGCCTCGACCGGTGCGGCCTTGACGAAGATCATCCAAGGCGTCGAAGCCACCGCGACGAAGATCTCGGAGATCGCCTCGGCGACGATCGAGCAAGCCACCAACGCCAAGGAAGTGGCCAGCGCGATTGAGAACATCGGCAAGGTCACCGAGCAAGTGGCCGCAGGCAGCGAAGAGATGGCCTCGAGCAGCGAGGAGTTGGGCGCGCAGGCGGCCGGTCTCCGCGACCTGGTCAGCCGGTTCAAGACGACGAAATAGGTCGTCCCCGGAGCTTCATTCCGACTGGCCCCCACACGGCGTCCCGCGTGGGGGCCAGGGCGGAAGCTCCCCCAATCATCGTCACTCGATTGTCGTGGGCATAAAGGCTCGGATTCGCTGACGAAAGCTCGCCCAACGGTCCCCTTGTCGTCGTAGCGGGCGTAACGAATTTACGAGCTATGTTTGAGCGCCCGTGTGCAATCTGGCCGTAGTGAACAAACCGCTAACTTCATTCAGTCCGTGTACGCCCCATGAACAGCGCGACAACGCCCGTAGTCCAAGTCGGTGAGATCACCGACGCCCTGTTGATGAAGTACGCCACGCTGGTCTACGACCGGACCGGCATTCGTATTTCGCCGCAGAAGAAAACACTACTGAGCAACCGCCTCAAACGGCGACTCAAAGGCACGGGCATCGAATCGTTCGAGCGGTACTTCGATCACCTTCGCAAGCTAAAGCCCGACGACGCCGAGTGGGACTTCTTTCTGCAGGAGATCACGACGCACGAAACGTACATGTTTCGCGACGAAGCGCAGTGGGAATGGTTCCGAAACGTGTTTCTGGCCGAGCGTATCGCCGAGGCTCGCCGCGGTGGACCTTCCTCGCTGCGGATCTGGTCGGCGGCCTCGAGCACCGGCGACGAGGCCATGACCATTGCCTCGTGCATCGCCGCGACGCTTCCCAACCTTAGCGCGTGGACGGTCCGCATCGTTGGAACCGACATTGGCATCGGCGCGATCGAGCAAGCCAAGGCCGCGGTGTTCGGCGAGCGGGCCATGAAGCTGGTGCCCGAGGATTACCAGCGTCGCTACTTCACCAAGGCGGCCGCCGGCAACATTTGGCAAGCCAAGCCGATCTTGACCGACATGGTCAATTTCAAGCAGCACAATCTCATGGAAACGCTGCGCGAGCAGAAATTTGACCTCGTGTTTCTCAAGAACGTCTTGATCTATTTCGACGCCGCGTCCAAAGGGATCGTCCTCAAGCATATCCGCGACGCAATTGCTCCCGGCGGATTGCTTGTCGCTGGAGCAGCGGAGGGAGTCTCGGAGTTGCTCAAGGACTTCGAACGCGTACAGCCGTGGCTATTTCGCCGCCCCATGACAAGCAAAGGGTGACGAGTGAACGCCATCGAAACACCAATATGCGTTGAGTCGTTCGAGAGCCTTCTGCAAGGTTTTCTCGACGAATCGACTCGCTTGATCGAACGTCTCAAGTCCAGCCTGGTCCAACTCGTCGAGTGGACCCTGGCGAACGGCGACGCGAACGAGGCCGCCTGCGATCCGGAGCCGCTCAACTCGATGTATCGGTCCGCGCACAGCATTCAAGGGCTGTCGTCGATCCTGGAATTGCGTGAAGTCCATCATGTCACCCACGAAATCAAGAGCGTTGTGAACGCGGCTCGCGCGCACGAGCTGGGAATAGGCGATGCCGTCGAACGGCTTGCGCCGACGATCGATCGCTTGGTGGCCCTCGTAGAAGCCTTGCACGATCGGTCGGTAGCCACGGTCATTCAAGGCGAGACCACATACCCCACATGCGCACGCGTCCTTCACTGCGAGAACACGAGCAAACCGCCCATGCAGCCACCCGTTACTTCCCCAGCGCCCCTGACTAGCGACCTGAGCGGCGCAACTTGCGGCGAAGCGCTCGCCGCGCCGATTGGCTTATCGCCACAAGCCGCACTTTCGGCCGCTGCGCAAACCGCCGCGGGCGAGTCGCAACTCGACGACTTTGCGGGCATTCAAGACGAATCGGATATTCCCACGAAGTACTTATCCATCTTCGTCGACGAAACGATCCTGGCGCTCGATGCACTGACGGAAACGCTGTTGAATCTCGAGGCCACCGGCGGGCGCAAGGCCGTCGAGGAAGTTCTGATCACTTCGCACCGCATCAAAGGCTCGGCCGCGTGCGTTGGATTGAACCGCGCCGCGAAGCTGGCCCACTACATGGAAGACCTGGTGCAACGCTTGCGCGACCAGGCCGGCGATCTCACGCCTGTCATGGCCGACGCCATGCTCAAGTGTACGGACGCATTGCGCACGTATACCGAGGGCCTTAAGAAGGGATCGCCCGATTCGAGCGGCTTCGCGCGGGCCGCGGCGGATTTGCTGTCGGCCCAAATCGTGCAGCCCGCGGCGAGCCCAGAGGCTGTTATCGTGGCTCCACCCACCGCAGCGTCGAGTGCTTTCGCGGAGTCGGCGACGTCGGGGAACCTCGAAGTCGCGCCGCGGAACAACGTCGCTCCGGCAGGCCTGTCCGACCAGCTACGCGCGCGCGTTCTAACGCACATGACGGTCCGAGGCAACGGGTTGTACGGCGTAGTTGCCTTTACGCGTGGCTTGCCGTTGGTGGGCCTCAAAGCACGCCTGGTACACGAGAAGCTTTCGCACTTGGGTGAAGTGTTTCTGTGCGAACCCGCAGCCAATACGCTCGACGAATTGGAAGACTTGGATAGCCTTACCTTCGGCGTGGCCACCGACGCGGGAATCGAAGTCGCCCGGCGGCAGCTTCGGATTGCCGGTGTGGAACGAGTGGACGTAGCGTCGCTTTCCGAGAGCTCGCAATCCGACGACGCGCCGTCGGGAGCGATCGCCGCCCCTCAAAACTCGGCAACCACGTGCCCCCCGGCGACTCAGCAAACCAGTGCAACGTCCACCACGTCAGCGACCAACTCGCGTTTGCCCGAGCGCCGCGCTTCCAATTCAGCGGCGGCGTCCTCGCAGGAAGCGAACGTCGGCGACTCGGCGCCCGCCGACAGCGCGAAAGGGACAACGGAAGCCGGAGGAAAGCCGACCGAGACGCTGCGCGTCGATATCGAGCGGCTCGATCAATTGATGAACCTGGCCGGGCAGTTGGTCATCAACAAAGCCCGCTTCAGCCGCATCGGCGATTCGCTCAAGCAAGCAACTTCGGGCAAGCAGGCCGGCGACTCGTTCGCCGCGGTCGTCGGATTGCTCAATAAGATCTCGGCATCCGTCGATCCATCGCGGTCCGACCGATTTTCATCCACCGACCTGGAAGGTATCCGCGCCCACGCAAGGCGAATGCAGGAGCACCTCGACTCGATGCGTGTGACGCTCGAACAATTCGCGGCGGTGCGCGGTTGCGTCAACGACCTGGGAGAGGCCGTACATCAACTCGACCGGGTCGCCGACGGCATTCAAAAGAGCGTCATGGACACCCGCATGGTGCCCATCGGTCCGCTCTTCGGCCGCTTTCGGCGGGTGATTCGCGACATGTCGCGCGCCAACGGCAAGGATGTTCGCCTGGTGATCCACGGAGAAAAGACCGAGCTCGACAAGCGCATGATCGACGAGCTCGGCGATCCCTTGATTCACATGGTGCGCAACTCGGCCGACCACGGTATCGAATCTCCTGAAGTTCGCGAGGCCGCCGGCAAATCCCGCGAAGGAACGATTACGCTCGATGCCTTCCAGCGCGGCAACAGTATCACCATTCAAGTTCGCGACGATGGTCGCGGCTTGGATCTTGAGCGGATCCGAGCCAAGGCGATCGAGAAGGGCATCGTCACGCCGGCCGACGCCGAGAAGCTCACGACACACCAGGTCTATCAACTCGTCTGGGAACCGGGCTTCAGCACCGCCGAGAAGGTGACCGAGATCTCCGGCCGCGGCATGGGCATGGACATCGTCAAAAGCAAAATCGAGGACATCAACGGCACCGTCGAAATCGACAGCGTTCCGGGTGAGGGCACCACGCTGACCATTAAGCTGCCATTGACGCTGGCGATTTTGCCCAGCCTGATGGCCCAGATCGAAGGCGACGTGTTCGCGTTCCCCGTGGAATCGGTCGTCGAAATTGTGTCGGTCCGAACCGAGGACATGCCGAGCGTTCACGGACTTCCCAGCGCCGTGGTCCGCGGGCGCGTCGTCAGCGTGGCGAGCCTGTCGGAAATCTTCACCTGGGTCACGCCTGCCTCTCAATCCGCCGTGGACAACAGTGAAGAAACGACGCTAGTGATCATCGGCAGCGAAGGCCGCGAAATGGGTCTCACCGTCGACCGCCTGCTGGGCGAAGAAGACATCGTCATCAAATCGATGGCCGAGAACTATCAAAACGTCTACGGCATCGCCGGCGCCAGCATCCTTGGCGACGGACGCGTGGCGTTGATTCTCGATACCGGAGTACTCATCGAGATGGCCTCCAAGGCCATCGCCGCCAAGCAAGCACTCGCCCGCTGCGGAACGTAGCCCTGGCCCCCGTGTGACCGACCTACGCGCGCGTGAAGAGAAAAGCCCAAAACGAAAGACATGCCGACAGCGTCGCCGAAATTTACCGCATCACCGCGGGAGAGGCCAACATGAACGAACTTCGCACACCGCAACTTTTCGAGATGGGGCTGCTGCACGAGCTGTTCAGCTCCGCCACGCACGACGCATCGGCCGCCATGTGCCGTTGGACAAACGGCCTGATCACGCTCTCGTTGGACGAAGTCCGCGAAATCCCGCTGGAAAGCGCGTGCGCGGAATTGAAGATTGGCGATGACATGCTGACGATGGTCGTCCTCAGCCTGCAAGGCGAGATCGGCGGCGAGATGATCCTGACGTTCGACGAGCAAAACGCGCGCGAACTTGCCGCCTCGCTGCTGGGACGAGAGGCCCAGGCCGACGCTCCCTGGAGTGATTTGGAGCAATCGGCGCTGAACGAGACGGGCAACATTCTGGGATGTGCGTACATGAACGCGCTGACCCGCCTGATCGGGGCCGACCTCGTTCCCTCGCCGCCCTACTTCATCCAGGACTACGGGGCCAGCGTACTCCAGCAAGCGCTCATGGCGCAGGCCATGACCAGCAACCAGGCGTTGATCTGCCGCACGTCGTTTCAACGCGAAGGCAAGGAGCTCAATTGGAATGTGTTCTTTGTCCCCACCCAAGCCCTGCGCGAGAAAATGGACGAATCGCTGCGGACGGCCATTTGAAGGTCGACGAACCCATGCCGCTTAGAGAAAGTCGCCACGGGCCCACACGCCATACATTCAGCCATTCCCCGACTTGCAACCGCTACCTATGAGCACTTCCACTCTCACGCAACCGTCGAAGATCGCGCTTGTGGGTATGGGCCAGATCGTTGTCGCTCGTGCGCCCGAAACGATCAGTTGCGTTCTGGGCTCGTGCATCGGCATCGCGCTGTTTCATCCTCGAGCTCGAGTTGGCATGCTGGCGCATGTCGTGCTCGCAAATTCCGCAGGTCGTACCGACTGTCCGGGAAAGTTCGCAGACACGGCCGTGCCACGCATGATTCAATTGCTCATCGAGCATGGCGCCACGTCCCAGTCGGCCGTGGCTAAGATTGCCGGAGGCGCAAGCATGTTTGGCGCCTCGGGACCCTTTAAGATCGGCGCGGCGAATACGGAAGCCGTTTTGGCGGCCCTTGCCAAGGCCGGCATTCGCGTAGCGGCGCAACACGTGGGCGAACAAAAGGGCCGTCGAATCACACTCGACTGCACCACGGGAAACCTAGCGATTGAAGTCGCCGGCGCTCCATCCATTGTCATCTAACTTCAAGCCTCCAAATCCGGTCGAATGCTTATGCCAGGCACACTGCTAATCACCGACGACGCCCTGATCATTCGTGCGATGATCAAGGACACTGCTACTGCAGCCGGTTGGCACGTGGTGGGCGAAGCCGCCAACGGCCAGCAGGCCATCGAGCAATACGAACGATTGCGGCCCGACGTCGTGACCCTCGATCTGGTCATGCCCGAGTTCGACGGCCTGCACGCGCTGCGCGGGATCCTGGGGCTGGACCCACAGGCTCGTGTGGTAGTGGTGAGCGCACTGGAGCAGAAGAACATTCTCATGGACGCGTTCAAGATCGGGGCGGCTGACTTCATCGTCAAGCCGTTCGACAAGAAGGCCTTGATCGCCACGCTCGAAAAGGTCATCTCGGAGACCGTGGTCGCCGAATAACGGTGTGGCGCCACCGTGCATGCTCCCCGACGACGGCCACTCACATCATGACGACCACGAGCTTCCGCCGAATTGCCACGTACGCTGGACTCGCTCGTGACGCCTGGCGTTTACGCCGCTCGGACGAAGAGCAGGTGCAACGCCAGGCCCGCCGACATCTGATCGAGCGGATGGGCAAGCTGCGCGGACTGCCACAGAAGCTTGGCCAAATGCTCAGCTTCACGGCCGATGAAGGTTCGCTCGATGCGGCGGCCGACTATTCCCTATTGCAACAGCAGGCCGAGCCGCTGCCCTTCGTCGCAATCGAACCCTTGCTCGAGGCCGCTTGGGGGCGGCCGGTCGATGACGTCCTCGCTGACGTGGATCACCATGCGGCCGCAGCCAGCCTCGGCCAGGTGCATCGCGCCACGCTCCACGATGGCCGCCAGGTCGCTGTCAAGGTGCAGTATCCCGGTATCCGCAATGCCGTGACGACCGACATCAAGCTTCTCGGCTGGCTCAGCGCGCCCTTGGGCAACCTGCGGCATGGCTTCGATCTCAACAAATATCGACAGGCAATTCTGGAGGATCTGCAGCGCGAGCTCGACTATCGGCAAGAGGCCCGCTGGCAGCACGCATTCGCCGTTTGGGCCGACGAGCCAATCGGACGTTCCACATCCGTGCATCCATTTCTCATCGTGCCGCGACCGGTGGATGCGCTATGCACCGAAACTGTCCTCGTCAGCCAATGGCGCGATGGCGATACCTGGGAAACCGTCCGCGAGCAGTGGAGCGAATCGCAGCGGCGTGAGTTGGCGACTAAATTATTGCGATTCTTCTTCGTCGGTCTTTTTCAGCGCGCAATGCTGCACGCCGATTGGCATCCGGGCAACGTGCGGTTCCGTCGCGACGCCGGATCGGTGCAGTTGGTGTTGTACGACTACGGTTGCGTCTACCAACCGACCGACGACGAGCGGTTGGCCCTGCTGCGATTGATCCGAGCAACGGCGCAGCGCGACGAATCGCCCTACCCGTTGTTTCTCAAGCTCGGCTTCCAGGAGCAATTCTTGGAGCCGTTGGCAGCCAAGCTGCCGGCGCTGTGTCAGGTGCTCTTTGAGCCATTTTGTGCTCAGTACCCGTACGACGTGGCGCAATGGCGGCTCAGCGAACGCGTGGCAGACGTCTTGGGCGAGGACCGCTGGAACTTCCGCATCGCAGGGCCGCCGGCGATCGTCTTTCTGCTGCGTTCGCTGCACGGGCTATCGACGTATTTGCATGGCCTGCGGACACCCGTGTTCTGGAGTCGAGCCATCGAGCCTTGCCTGGCCGCGCTCCATGAGGAAATGAACGGCCTGGAACTCGACCAGCCCCAGGGCAGGGCGAACGACTTTTCCAGTCTTGCTCGCTATCTCAAAATCCGGGTCCGAGAGAACGGTTCGACCAAAGTCGAATTGACCGGTTACTCAATGGGCATCGACGATTTGGAAGAGCTATTGGGTGAAGAACTGGCCGCAAAGATACGGGACCGTGGCATCGATCTCTCGGCAATCGTCTCCGACGTGCGCCGCCGCGGCTACGCGCCCGGCCGTGTATTCGAGCTCGAAGAGGGCACGAAACACGTGGCCGTTTGGCTGGAGTAGCTGCAGAGTTCGCCACGTCGTTTCTTGGACACAGCTCACATCCGCTGGGGCGTCGGGTAACCCAAACGCTTATCCACGAGGTTCATCAGCGGTGAGCGCGCCCGCCAGCGGCGCAAGTTCTCGCAGAAGAAGTTCGTCATATCGTCAATTCGTGTTGCACTCTGCCCGCCCACGTGCGGCGTGATCACGACGTTCGGCAACGTCCACAGCGGGCTATCCCCCGGCAGCGGTTCGACCTCCGTCACATCGACACCTGCGCCGGCCAGATGTCCTGACTCAATCGCAGCCACCAATTCCGACTCGACCACGAGCGGTCCCCGGGCGACGTTGATGAGCAGCGCCCCGCGCTTCATTTGCTCGAGCGCGCGGGCGTCGATCATGCCACGCGTCACCTCGGTCAGCGGCGCGGCCAGGATCAGAATGTCGGACTGTGCCAACAGCTCATCGAGCCGATCGGCCGGCCATAGCGCCTCGACATAGTCGGGCTTATCGACCGGAAACATGTCCGTGGCCAGGATGCGAGTCTTGAAGACGCTCAAGACCTCGGCCAGCCGCCGACCATTGCCTCCAAAGCCAACGATGCCCACCGTGCTGCGTGTCAGGTCAGTCGTCGGCCGGCGGATGAACTCGCGTTTCTGTTGGGCCCGAAAGAACACCGGCAGGCTGCGCGTGAGCGCCGTGATCAGCGCAATCGTGTGCTCGGCCACCTGGTCGGCCAGCACGCCGGAAGCACTGGTCACGACGATGTTCGACCCCACGACCGACGGCACCAGGCAATGGTCGAGCCCCGCGGCCGAGGACTGGATCCACTGCAATCGGCCGCCGCGGACTACGTCGTCCCAGGGGACGGGTACTTTCGCATGACCGCAAAAAATGTCGGCCGTGGGCAGTTCGCGGGCGACGTGCTCATGGCCGGCGTCGATCAATTCGGCGTCGGGCGCAACCGCGGCAATCTGGGCCAGATGCTTCGGCTCGGCGGGATAACAGAGGACGATGCGCAAGGGATCAATCCGGTGTCAGAGTTCTGGAAAAGGTATGGAACGCGGCCGTCATTATGAACTTGGCCAGGAAATCGTGCCACCGTTCAAATGGTCGGAGACATCGCCTAAGAACCTCGAACTTTACTACTCGGCCGTCATTCCCGCCTGCGCGGGAATGACGGAAATGATGCCCCCTCCGACTTGAACGCCTCGGACGCAGGCGATAGCGACGACACGTGCTGCCAAGGGAAACTAAACAGACCGGCGAACCTCGAACGTAGATTGCGAGTCCTTTCTCGAACGTCAGGATTTGCCCGGCCGAGCGGGACTGGATCCCTCACTTCGCCTGCGCCCGCCGGATTCGGCATGGACACGGACGCCACGCACGTGGAAAGTAGAACCATGTTCGCGAAAATCAAGCATCTTTGGCAAATGGAAAGCGGACTGGGCGAGGTCTTTTGGCTCTCCTTGCCGCTGATCGTCTCGACCCTGTCGTGGACGGTCATGCACTTCTTCGATCGGGTGTTCCTGATCTGGTACTCGGCCGACGCCGTGGCCGCGGCCCTGCCCGCGGGCGTGCTGTCATTTGCCGTGGTGTGCTTTCCGCTGGGCGTGGCTGCGTACATCAATACGTTCGTGTCGCAGTATTACGGAGCGGGGCAGCATGGGCGGATCGGGGTGGTCGTCTGGCAGGGCGTATGGATCGGCCTGGCTATTTCACCGCTCGTGCTTTTGACCAACTATGCCGCACCAGCGCTGTTCGCCGCGTCGGATCATTCACCTGAAATCGCGGCCCTCGAGACGACCTACTACCAGGCGATGAGCTGGGCGGCCGGCGCGATGGTGATTTCCGCCGCGCTTTCGAGTTTTTTCACGGGTCGCGGCGGCACCCGCACGGTGATGATCGTCGATAGCCTGGCATCGCTAGTCGACCTGGTCTTGGACTATTGCTGGATCTTCGGCTACTGGGGATTTCCCGAGGGGGGCATTGCCGGCGCGGCCTGGTCGACGGTCGTCGGACAGTGGATCAAGGTTGTGGTTTACCTCGTACTCTTTCTACTGCCTCGTTTCCGCGGCGAGTATCAAACGCTGGCCGGCTGCCGTTTCGATGCCGATTTGTTTCGTCGCCTGCTGCGCTTCGGGTCGCCCAATGGCGTGCAATTCCTTTCCGAGATTGGCGGCTTCACGTTGTTCTTGTTGATGGTCGGCCGATTGGGGAAGCTGCCGCTGGCCGCATCGAGCCTGGCCTTCAACGTGAATAGCCTGGCCTTCATGCCGGTCTATGGCATAGGCATCGCCACGACGACGCTCGTGGGCCAGCGGTTGGGTCGCAACCGGCCCGACCTGGCCGCCCGCGCCACCTGGTCGGCGTTCGCGCTGGCGCAAACTTGCATGCTAGTCGTGGGCGCGCTGTATGTGCTTGTGCCGGGCGCGTTCCTGTACGCCTATGGAGTCAAGGCCAGCGCCGCGGACTTTGCCGATCTGAAGCAACTGACGACGGAGCTGCTCCGCTTCGTGGCCTTCTATTGCCTGTTCGACGCCATGAACGTGGTCTTTTCGTCCGCCATCAAGGGGGCCGGAGACACGCGATTTGTGTTGATTACGACGCTGATCGTTTCTCCGTTGCCGGTGCTGGCAACTTGGGCCGGAGTCGAGTTTTTTGGGCTGGGATTGTTTTGGGCCTGGATCGCGGTCACGGCCTGGGTGAGCGCGCTGGGGGCCATCTACATGGCCCGCTTCATGCAAGGCAAATGGCGCACGATGCGCGTCATCGAGCACGCACCCACCGTGCCGGATTTGGACGATGACCATCCGGACGACGGCGACGAACCGCAGGAAGAAGTCGCCGCGGTGGAAGAAACGGCGTAGGAAAAAGGGGACTGGTCCAATAATCCGCACATGGCCGGGAGCGCCAAGCCGTAAGATGATTATTGGACCTGTCCCCTTTTTCCGCATGCCACGCGCGGCACAGTACAATGTCCAACATGGACACCGACGCTGCCCATCGACAAAGCACGGCGGCTAAGGTCTTGCCAAGTGAGTGTCGTGGCGCGCCAGCCGTATCGCCGCTCGCGAAACACGATGGTCAATTGACTGTGCATCAAACGGCCGATGCGTTCTCTCGCTTCTCAGTTCGGTCTCTTTTGGTATGGACAGCGCTCGTCGGAGTGCTGCTCGGGCTTGGCATACGTTGGAACCTGTATTCGTTTGGAATTTGTGCCTTCGGCGTATTGCTATGGCCGGCGGCGCCGATCTTGCACGAAGTTGCATCGCGACTCAATGCACGTGAGGGACGCTTGAATTCAATTGTGGCGGGTAATCTGTTCATTGTCGGAGCAATGTCGTTTATTGTCTCAACGATGGGTCTAAAACCCTCGCCTTCAGGCGAATCCTTTAGGTTCTTGATTGGTCGCTAGAATGGAGGGATGGAGACTTACCGAACAGGATCGCATAGTCGCTTCGACATCAAGTA
>Ga0163150_10002609_pt1 | contig 27216 bp, 28 predicted proteins | sample OliLakLV19P2IB_FD_148628 | JGI IMG/M metagenome (GOLD analysis project Ga0163150, IMG submission 148628) | Freshwater microbial mat bacterial communities from Lake Vanda, McMurdo Dry Valleys, Antarctica - Oligotrophic Lake LV.19.P2.IB | ecosystem: Environmental > Aquatic > Freshwater > Lake >...
ATCATATATGGGCATTCTGGGATTTCTTGCCGACCGCGTGCGAACTTGCCGGTGTGGCCGCACCCGCCGCGATTGACGGAATCTCAATCGTTCCGGCGCTCGCTAAGTATGGCGTCCCCAACCCGGCCGGAATCCAACAAGAACTTCACGAGTTCCTGTATTGGGAATTCCACGAACAGGGAACCCGGCAGGCCGTGCGGACCGGCAACTGGAAAGCCGTGCGCATGCGTCTGGGCGCGCCCCTCGAGCTGTACGACATCGTCACCGACCCCGGCGAATCCCACGACGTCGCCGCCAATCACCCCGAAGTCATCGCGAAAATCGAAGTTTACCTCAAGGATGCGCGTACTCCGCATGAAAACTGGCCCCTGAAAGCACGTCCCGCCGGCGCGACTGACCGCTGATTCGGGTTAATGCACTGCGCTCCATCCGGAGGGATTATTGCGCCCCGCCCCCTTTTCGTGTAAAATACCCTGTTTGCTCATAGAACAATTTTGCCCAAAAATAGGTAGTTTTACGACCCATGCGAGACTCCGGCCAGATTCGAAATGTAGCCATTATCGCGCACATTGACCACGGGAAAACGACGTTAATCGACTCGATTTTCCGTGCCGTACACACGTTTCGCGACAACGCGCGGGTGAATGACAGGGTCATGGACAACAACGAAATCGAGCGCGAGCGTGGCATCACGATCCGCGCAAAGCATTGCAGCGTCGAGTGGAAAGACTACCTTATCAACATCATCGACACCCCCGGCCACGCCGATTTCTCCGGCGAGGTCGAGCGCGTGTTGTCGATGGTGGACTCAGTGCTGCTGCTGGTCGACGCCAACGAAGGACCCATGCCACAGACGCGGTACGTGCTGATGCGCGCACTCAGGCTCGGCCTGAAGCCCATCGTCATCGTAAACAAGGTGGACCGGCCGAACGCGAACCCAGCGGACGCGCTGGACAAGACCTTTGACCTGTTCATCGAACTGGGCGCCAGTGACCAACAGGCTGACTTTACCGTGCTCTACGGCTCGGGCCTGCACGGATGGATGGTGCGCGATCTTGATACGGACGCGCGTGATGGCATGGATTCACTGTTCGAGACGATTATCGAGAAAGTACCCGCGCCGATAGTGATTCCCGACGCGCCGTTTCTCATGCAGGTAAGCACGCTGGCCTGGCGCGAGCACATCGGGCGCGTGGGCTGCGGCAAGGTATTGCAGGGCGTGCTCCGCAAAGGACCGAGCTTTCAGCGCATCTCGACGCGCTGGAAGGGTTACAACACGAACGAAGGCTGGGAAGTCGTCGACGTGCAGGACGAGCGCGCCACGCACCTCTGGGTGACGCGCGGCCTCGACATGATCGATGCGGACAGCGTGTCTGCTGGCGATATCGTGTGGGTCGCGGGTCCAAAGGACATCATGATCGGCGATACCTTTGCCGCGCTCGAGATGGAGAACGCCGCGCTGCCGCCGCTCGATATCGAAGAGCCGACCGTGTCGATGCTGTTCCTGGTGAATAGCGGTCCGCTATCGGGAAAAGAAGGCCGCGCAGTCACTATTCGCCAGATTCGCGATCGGCTCGCGCGCGAATTGCGCACAAACGTAGCATTGCGTGTTGAAGACATTGATCGCGCCGATGGCGTGAAGGTGAGTGGACGCGGCGAACTGCATCTCGCGATTCTTATCGAGGAAATGCGGCGTGAAGGCATGGAACTTTGCGTGTCCGCGCCGGAAATTATCACGCATACGGATGCGAACGGCAAACTGCTCGAGCCGATGGAAGAATTGCTCATCGACGTGCCGCTGGATTTTCAGGGTGTCGTGATCGAGAAGATCGCCAAGCGCAAGGGCGAACTCACGTCGATGCACAACAGCGGCACCGGCATGCTGCGTCTGGAATTTAACATTCCCACGCGCGGCCTCATCGGTTATCGCAACGAATTCCTGACCGACACGCGCGGACTTGGCATTATGGCGTCGCGGTTTAACGGTTACGGCCCGTGGTGCGGCGACGTGGTGTCGCGCCAGCGCGGGTCGTTGTACAGCACCGATGCGGGCGACGCGACGGGCTACAGCCTCGCCAACCTGCAACAACGCGGCCTGATGTTTATCAAACCGATGGACCCGATCTACGCGGGTATGGTCGTGGGCGAGAATTCGCGGCCAGGCGATCTGCCGTGCAATCCGACCAAGCGAAAAGCGCTTACCAACCATCGCGCGGCAGGCAAGGACCACGAAGTGCAGCTCGACGTGCCGCGCACGCTTACACTCGACACCGCACTCGAATGGATCGGCAATGACGAACTCGTAGAAGTGACGCCGAAGTCCATCCGGTTGCGCAAGACCATCCTCGACCTCGAAGAGCGAAAGAAAATGGAAAAGCGCGCCGCATCCGCCGCCGGGTAGATTCCGGAGCGCGGGTTTTCCAACCCGCGATTGAATTATCTTCTACGGAAATCGCGGGTTGGAAAACCCGCGCTCCGGGTCAATCGTCTGGCAGAAGCCCAAGGTAGACTCGGGCAGATGCGCGGAATGCCGTGCATGCTTTGATTGCGTCATGCGCCATTTCTTTCGTAGAAGTTTCACCTGGATACCGAAAGGTTACGGCGTAATCAGTGATCATTGCGAGCGACGATCTAAATGGCTCGAGCAGCGGTGCAACATGGACAACCGCATCAAGCAGCACGACAAGATCGTGTATCTTGGCAAACGGGATTTCGTTTTCCTGAAGAGTGCCTTTGAGGTATTTCTCCGCGCACTGCTGGGGTGTGAAAGCTGACGGCGTCGTAGTTTGGAGATTTTCGCGCGCGCACTTCACGGCGCGCGACTACGAAATCGCCTTCCGCCTTGTCAATCCACTCGCGCGTAAGCGGCTTCATAAAGTATTTTCCCATTTGTGACAATGTCGCGAACGAAGTAGTCGTTCCAGGCAAGCCGCTGTGCGACTTGTGCGGGAGAACGTACGATAATATCGAGTGGGAAGTGCGCTGGAACTGCCTTGCGGATTTCGACGGAGGTTCTTATCTTCGACTTCGTCTTGGGCATGATCACGAATAAATCCACATCGGAGTCGTTTGTAGCGGTTCCATGCGCATACGAACCAAAAAGTATGACTTTCTCCGGTTCGTAGCGTTGGACCAGGCGGTCCACAAACATTTTGATTTGTGACATGGATACCATGTTCATAGTGTAGCGCAATTTGCCGTACTTTGGGAATGCAGGGTGCTGACCCGCGATGTTGGCACTCAGCCGCCGCCAGGCACGACCAAACAGCAACTTGCCGACATATGATCGGAACGGTAGTCTCATTCCATGAATACACTGCTATTAATCTTGGCCCTTGTGATGGCGGCCGCGTTCGTCGTCACGTTTTCACTTGTGCCCTGGCGCGCGAGAATTTCCGGCTGGCGGCGCTGGGTAACCGCGATTGGTTGTGTTTTTGTGATCGTTGGCGCGCTCTGTTTTTTCGCGCCGCTGATTTCCTGTTTGGGCGGGCTGGACTGGCTCCCTTCCACGTTTGAATGGCCCATCGGTTTGGCAAAAGGTGTAATAGCGACCGAGTCGGGCTTGCGCGTCGTGCCGCATGCGCCGTCAAATCGCGTCCAGGTGTACGAAGCGGACTGGCGGTATCTTCGCGGGTGGCGCGTTGACGCCGCGGGTGGCGCGATAGCGTTGCGCCCTGCGGAGGACGGCAACTTCGACGTATTCACCGCGCGCGGAAGCAGGCACTATGTCTACACGGTTGATGGCGCGCTGCTGTCGACGGGTGAATCTGCGAAATACCCCGGTGATTTGGGATTGTCCGTATTCGTCCCAACACCGTGGTGGGCGGTTCCATTGACGCATCCGTTTGGTGGTTGGGCAATTGCCGCGGCGGGATTGATCGCCGTTGTAATCGCGGACCGTGGCGGGAAGAAGGACGCCGCTGATGCGCGGAACGAATCGAAATTGTTGAACAGGTTGCTGGCATATGTGCAACGCGAAACCGGCAAAGGATCTCATTCGTGAAGGAAACGTGGAATACGCGCAATGTCCAGTTCGAGGGGAAGATTTTTAAGGTCGAAGCTGGCGACGTGCAATTGGAAGATGGCATGATCGCATGCCGCGAAATTGTACTGCACGGCGGCGGCGTAGGTGTCGTTCCTGTCCTGAATGACCGCGTAATTCTCGTGCGGCAATTCCGGATCGCGGTCAACAAGGAAGTGCTCGAAATTCCCGCGGGACGCCTCGAACCCGGCGAGTCAAATGAAAATCGCGCGCGCGCCGAACTCGAGGAAGAGACCGGCTACTGCGCGGGCCGCCTCGTTCACGTCGCGTCATGTTACTGCTCGCCAGGATTCACCAATGAGCGCGACCACATCTTCCTCGCGTTTGATTTGGAAAAAACCAGACAAAGCCTTGAGGAAGACGAACGCGTGGAAATTGTCGAACTGACGTTCGATGCGTGCAGGGCAATGCTGGATCGATGCGAAATCGAGGACGCGAAGACGATTATTGGTCTGCGCGAGTTGTTCGCGCGCGGTCATAAATAACCCGTCCCCTTCGATGGAAATTGGAAAGCCGGCTGCCATTGCATCGTGCGCCTGTTGTGACTACGCTGTTTGGAATTGTTTGAAGCACGGGCAATGCCACGACCGCGCGTGACCGCGCATATTGGAAACATGGTGAATAAATCTGAATCGAGCGAACTCGCGCGGGATTTTGCCGGCGTGCTGGTTGATCCCATATCGCGAGGAGAACTTCACCTTCGCGATGGCGCGCTGGCGTCGGGAGATGGCGTTCGCACGTTTCGGCCCGGCACGGACGGCTACTTCGATTTCACGATCGGAGACCAGTTCTACGACATGGAATCGACGAGCGAGGAATATGCAGGCGAACAGCAGGAATCCTGGCGGAGATTCTACGAGGCGTATTTGAAGCCGTGGGTAGACCGCGAATCGGCGCAACGCGTCCTCGAAGTCGGTTGCGGCATGGGTCTCGGTATCCGGTTTCTACGCGACGACGGTATCGAAGCGTACGGAATCGATATCCCATGTCTTGCGCGGTTCTGGGCACGCGCCGGAAATGACCCCGCGCATTTCATCAACTGCGACGGCGCGCGCATGCCGTTTCCCGATGGTTACTTTGACGCAGTGTATACCCTGGGAACGATTGAACACATTGGCACAAAGGCCGGGCACTACACCCTGAAAGACGATTACTGGGACACGCGCGTTGCGTTCGCAAAGGAAATGTTGCGCGTGACGAAGAAAACCGGGCGCCTGCTCGTGACCTGCCCGAATAAGTCGTTTCCGATCGATATTCATCACGAACCCACCGACGCCGCAACGCCGCCCGGAAAAATGAAATGGCGCAGACACATTTTCGACACCTACGGCATGACACTCCACTGGCCGTTTGGAAAGTATCACCTGTTTTCATATTCGGAGTTAAAGGGTCTCTTTTGCGAGTTCAATCAGGCGGCGTCCATTGAACCACTGCCATTGAAAGATTATTTCGCATTCAAGCGCACCGGTTCGCTGGGCATGTTGCGCCGATTAAAAAACGTAATCACGCGCTATATCGAGACCATGCCCGCTGCGTTGCGCAAAAGCCCGCTGAATCCGTTCCTGGTGGTGGAAGTGCGGAAATAACGCCGCTAAACCGCGCGAAGTACTTTGGAGCGCGGCCGCGGTAGAAAGCAGTGTCTGCGCTACCCGCTTCGCCACCGCAGTCCAAATAGTCCTTCTCCCCAAACCTCCTCCTAACAAGAAGCCTATTTGGACTGCGGCGGCCCCTAAGGCGCCGCTTTGGCTGTTTATCACAGTTGGTCTACCCTCACCGTGCGCGCACGAAGTCCTCTCCCGCAAACAGCCGAAGCGGTGTCTACCGCTACCGCGCTTCAAAATTGTTTTCGCACAGCAGCAACAGTCCATCCACAAACGTCGAGCGCTCCGGCATTCTCCACCACTCCGGGTACACAACTTGATTCAATCGCGCAATTTCACTGTCAGCGAGATCACGAGCGCGCTCGATGTGCTTCGCATCACTCGTCGCGCGAAACAGCGCGACAGACGCTTTGATGTACTGTCCGCTGGCGCGAAACGTCCACCGGCCCTCATCGGTAAACGCAGCGGATTGCGCGCGCGATTCGGCTAATGCGTCGTCGAGAATACGCGTAACCCGCCCGATAAGTTCCTCGTTGTTGGTGATGCGGGCGGTCTCCGCCAATTCGTAAACGATGCTCGTGCCCGCGCAATGCTCCCAATACGACGGATCGCGATACAGCCCCGTACCCGTGTAAACCGCGACTTGCGCCATTGCCGGGTCTCTTTTGATCGCCTCATCCTTCTCGGCTTGCGTCCGGAAAGTGTAACGCGCGGTGGATTCGTAGGGCTTCCCGTCGAGCTGTAAGTGTTCGATAAAAAGTTTCCGCGCGCCGTCGTATGCGTGACGGGCAACGCCCAGCGCCATTTTCTCCGCCATGCTGGTGAGTTGCTCTGCCAGCGCCTCACCCCCGGGACGTTTCCGCAGGGCTGCCGCGGCATCGAGATAGCCAAGCGCGGCGAGCGATACTCCGCGGCATTCGGCCCATTCGCCCGGTGGCATCGGTGCGCCCGGCTGCGTCGCGACCGCGCCGAAGAAATCCGGGACCAGTCCCGATTCGGGATGCTGTACCGCGCGCCACTTGTCGGTCATGCGTTGCGCGTAATCGAGGCAATCCAAGTCACCGGTGCGCGCGAAACATTCCGCCCACCAATGGATCATTCGCGCGCCAACCGATTCGAATGCGCAATGCGCCGGGTTCTGTTCCAGCACATGCTTATCATCCGCGTCGTTCCAGTGATAGTGGCAGTACCGGTTGTAGTCCATACTCGCAGGATCGGTAATCAGACCGAAGTACATGGAACGGCACATGCGGCGCATCTGTTCCGGCTCGTGTTGCCACAGCAGGTCCATTGGCAAGCGTGGATCGTTTCCGGAGTTCTTTGGTTTAAATTGCGGGTCTTCCACACCGTGCTTCGTTGAAACAGCGCGATTACGGCGAACGTCAAGCCCCGCCTCTTCACCGAAATAGGCTAGACCATTGGCGCCGTCAAACCCGGCTTTTGCAAACGCGATGGCCATCGCGTTGGCCGATGCACTGTATTGTGGATCGCCCGTTGCTGTGCTGGCGCGGACCAACAATGGCCAGAGGTCAAGATCGGCCACGAATGGTTCGTAATCCATAGGCGCTTCGGGAAACCAATAATGTTCAAACGTGCCATCACCCTTTTTGAATCCTATCGACCGATAGCTGCGATACACAGGCCGCGTGACGGAGAGGAATGCGGCGCCATCACGAGTGTCGCCCAGGCGCGTTGTCTGGTGCGTGGAGATTTTTTTTAGCGCGTCGATTAGAAATGCGCGGTAGCCGTCAATTGAAGGCGTTTCGGTTTTTGGTGCGTTGTCATTCAATTGGCGGACGCAAAACACCGGACCGGGTTTTGAATCCATTTCATTCTCGAACGCACCCGAAAGCGTGTGGTGACCTCCTGGAAGCGCGCCTACTGGCACTGCGAACGTCGCGGCACCATCGGCGCCAAGTTCGACGTGCGCCGTCCAGGGCGTGCTCGCGTCGTCTATGCGCGTCGCATATACGCGTATTCTTGTGCCTGCGGGCAAAATGCCCGCGCGGGGAAGAATTTTGCCTTGCAATTCCGCGCGCGTATCAAGTACCTGGTAGGTGTCCAGTTCGAATCGCAGGGATGCGTTGAAGACTTCGCCATGTGCCAGCGCCGATACCGCCGCGCACAAGCACATACAGACGGCGGAACGTACCTCCAAGATCATTTTTCCAGGAACTCCAATATCGCTTCGGCTGTTTCCTGCGGCCTCTCGTATTGTGGTGAATGGCCGCACTCCTTGAACACGACGTATTTCGATCCATTGATTGCCTTGTGATACGCCTCGCCGACCGCAATATCGATTAATTGGTCCTTGTCCCCCCACAACACTAGTGTGGGCGCAGTAATCGCGCTGATCCGGTCGTTTAGAATCGCGTCCGGGCTCTTGCGAATGTCCGCGCGAATACGGTTCTGCCACTCAAAGTTGCCCTGCGCCTGCTGCACAAAGTATTGCTTGAACGCGCCGGGTATGGGCGGTTTCTGTACAAATACTTTGTCCATGTACGCGTCAAATTCCTCGACGGTCGTCACCGGTTTCGCCGCGTCCTGATAGGGCACGTCATCATTCACCGTGATACCCGCCGCGTCGATAAGAATTACGCTCTTGACATCTTTGGGATACAAGAGCGTATACGCCGCGGTAATGTGGCCGCCCATCGAGTTGCCGGCGAGATGGAATGAGGTGAGGCCAATTTGATGGAAAAACTTGTGGAAACGCTCCGCCTGCGCCCGCGCGCCATAATCGAGCGTAGCATCTCGCGCGGTATCGCCGAACCCCGGCACCTCCGGCATGATTACGCGATACTTTGGCGTCAGCCATTTCGCCGATTGCACAAACGAGATCATGCTGTCGCCAAATCCGTGGATCAACACCAGCGGCTCGCCGGTCCCGCCTTCGTAATAGGGAAAGGTATAGCCGTCCACGACAGCGGCCTTCCGGGTGACATTCGCGTCACGCGCGTACTGCGCGCGCATGACATCGAGAATCACTTGCGGGAAATAGGTGAAAACGATAAACGCGGAGGCTGCGACAAGCAGCACAACTGAGAACAGTCCGATAAATATTTTGCGCTTCGTGCTCGCGGGCATTCTAGTTCCTCCCAACCGGATAGCTATCATGCCGGGTATGCGCGGCGAGAGCAACCCATCATCGGAAGAATCCGTCGAATCGGCATTCTGGCGCTGCAATTAATACCTTGGCGCCAAACTTGATTCCGGCGGGAGCGCGCTCAATTGGCAGGCGCGAATCTACCCCTGTTTCGCGTTCAGATTCGCGTAGGTTTCCCGGATTGCGTTCGACTTGTCCAGCGCTTCTTTGGCTTTTGCGGCGTGGCCGAGTTTTGCGTGCAGCAATGATTCGGCGTGCAACCGGATTGCAACGTCAGGATGTTCTTCGCCGAGGACTTCATCCTGGACGCGCTTTGCTGTCGCCAGCGATACCTTCGCTTCGTCGTATTTGCCTTGGTCTGTGTAGAGAATGCCGAGGTTGATCAGCACGGTTGCCATGTATGGGTGTTTGCCGCGGTTGCCGTGGAAATGCACCTTGACGGCGCGCTTCAGCAGGTTCTCCGCCTCCGCGAGATTTCCAGCGTCCGCGGCAACCAGTGCAAGGCCGTTCAGGCTGCGCCCCACTTCCACACTGTAGGGATCGTGCTCGTTGATATCCAGCGCTTCGCGGTAGAGGCATTCCACCTTGTCCAGATTACCGGCGATATAGTGCAGGTCTGCGAGGTTGTTCAATGTCGAAGGAACGAAGCGGCTCTCTTCGCCGCATTCTTCCTTGCGCAGGCACAACGCGCTTTGGAAGCACTTTTCGGCATCCGCATATTCGGTGAGCGCCATGTGGTTCATTCCCATCGTGTCGAGGGTGAACGCTTGCCGGTACGCCGCGGACGTCTCGGTGTGCGCTTTGGCCAGCAGGGCCTGCGCGTCGCGGTACTTTCCGGCATTGTACGACTCGACACCCTGATAGTAGTACGACACCCATAGGTGCAGCTCCGCATGAGCCGCCAATGGGCTGATCGCCAATGCCATGAGGACGAAAATGATCGGCTTCTTCATCGAAAAACCTCCTGGTGCTCCCGCACGACGGGCCTGTTCATACTACGAAGGATAATAGGACGGAATTGTTTTGTCAAGAGTTAACTTTGCTTGCCCCCATTTCGTCGCTATCGTCCGACACCATCAGTGGCGCCGCAAATGTCGGATCCCCGAAAAGCTCCTTCCGAATCCGGTATTCTTCCCGGTCGATCTGATCACCGACCGCGCCAAGCTGGCGAAGGATGAATTCGGTCATCGTCAGCGCGACCTCTCCTTCGCCCGAAAACACGACGTCCGCGCCTGCTTCCTTCAGACTCGGCACATCTTTAAGGAATGCCGTGCGCGCGATGACGCGAATTTTGGGGTTAATCTCCCGGCATTGCCGGATCATTTCTTCACGCCCGTGTACGTCGGCGGTGCTGAGGATCAGGGCCACTGCGCGAGAGACGTCTGTCTTGTCGAAGGTGGCAAAATGGGTGGCGTCGCCGCAAATCGCGTTGATGCCATCTTCCTTTAATTGGCGTACCGTGTCTATGTTCAGTTCCAGCACAATGGGCTCGACCCCGTTTTCGCGTAGCAGCCGGGTAACTGTTCTCCCGACCGGGCCATATCCCACGACGATGGCCGCCGGCTCGTTCGAACGCGAGCGCTTGCGGCTCTGATCTTCAATACCGTCCGCCAGGTGTTTGCGGTCTCGCGGCGTGCCAAACCAAAGCCAGAATCGGGGATGTTTCCGCGCCCAGGATTCGAGACGCCTGTTGAGGCGGTATAGAACTGGATTGATGCTGATTGAAATAATCGCGGCGGCCACGAGCGCGTTGGTCGCCGTGTCCGGCAGAATACCCAGGCTACCGCCGAGCGTGGCGAGAATAAACGAGAATTCGCCGATTTGCGCCAATGCGATCCCGATCGTGAGCGCGGAATGGACTGAGCAGCCGAGAACGGACACAATAAGAATCGCGGCAAGCGGTTTTCCAATGAGGATGATGGCCAGAGTGCCAGCAATTAGCCACGGGTTCTCGATCAAATACCGCGGGTGAAACAGCATCCCGACGGAAACGAAAAAAATGACGGCAAACGCGTCGCGCATCGGCAAGGCCTCGGACACCGCGCGGACGCTGAACTCGGACCTGCCGACAACCATGCCGGCGAGGAAGGCGCCGAGGGCCATCGATACGCCGAAAACTTTCGCGGAGCCTATGGCGATCCCGAGCGCGATAACGAGGACTGTCAACGTGAACAATTCCCGCGAGCGCGTGGCCGCGGCGTGTTCCAGCAATTTCGGGATAACACGGCTACCGGCCGCGAGCATGATCACCATCAGCAGAATGAGCTGTCCCACTGCCCAGGCGACCGACGTCGCGATTGCGCCCGCGCTTTGCGTCTCGCCACCGAACAATGCGGGAAGCAGCACCAGCACGAGAACAGTGAAGATGTCTTCGACCACGAGCCAACCCACTGCGATATGGCCCACGGGCGTATGCAGATCGTTGCTATCGGAAAGAACCCGGATGAGCACGACGGTGCTCGCGACGGACACCGCCAGTCCGAATACGATGCCCGTTGACCAGCTCCATCCGAATTGAACGCACAGAAGTGCGCCAAGAGCAGTCGCCGCGAGGCTCTGGCAAATCGCTCCGGGGATCGCGACGCGCCTGGTCTTGAGCAGGTCTTCGAAATGGAATTGCAGGCCGACGCCGAACATCAGCAGGATGACGCCTATCTCCGCGAGTTGATCGGCAAGTTCCTTATTCGCAGTGAAGCCCGGCGAACCCGGTCCGAGAGCGACGCCCGCCAGCAGGTAACCTACAATGGGTGATAGACCGGCGCGATGCGTGACGTATCCGCAAACGAGTGCCGCAGTTAGCGCTGCCGTCAATGTAATTATAAGATCGAGATGCATGCGCCACACTATCCACTATTTATACGCGCGATAACAACGCTTTTTCGCGCGCGAATGTTCCAATCGCGGTGATGCCAATTCGCTTGCGCTGTTTTCCCCACGAAGCATTCGGAAAGAAGCGCCTTGGAGTGCGGTAGCGGTAGCTACCGCCTTGGGGAAGCAGTGAGACTTGCCCTGCGCGCGCGATAAGAAGCGCTGAAAGTCTCCGAATAGAAAGCGGCAGCTACCCGCTATCGCACTCCAAGGCCAAGACCTATTGCGGAACCATTGTTACGGTGCCCACTGTCGGCCCTGCGGTTTGGGGTGTCCGTGTCCGATACCACGCCGCGAGTGCGGAAGTTTCCGGTCGCGGTGCAGGACCAGCTAATACATGACCACCGGATTCCGGTTCCGGACTAAACCCGCCATGCACGTCAAACGCGAGGATATCGTTTGCGCTATAGCGCACCGGTACGCGCACAGCTCCGGTTGGGCTTGTTTCACCGGTATTCACAACCCAAACCTCGAACAGTCCGGGACTCGGCGCGCGCAGTTCCGCATTGATCGCAGTAACTGGGGTGCGGCCTTCACGAACCGCTACCAAGGCGGGCCATGTCCAATTGAGCGTGTCCGTCGCGACGGGCAGACGAAACCATGCTATTCCGCGCAACGTCGGCGGGTGCATGCGCTGCAATGCACGAACCACCTCCGCGACGGACGCGGCGTCCGTCATGACGGTGCGTATTGTGTAGCCAGGCTGCAGCTCAGGTTGCGGGCCTTCGGCGAAAATCGCCGTGAACTTCCCATCGCCGTCGAACACAAACCGATACCCATACGTGGGCAATGCTATATAGAAGGGGACATTTAACGCCGCGGCGCGCCGGAGATAACCGGGAATGAGGGTGGTATCGCAGAGTATCACGTCGTCATCAATCGAAGCGGGCGCATCGAGTGAATGCACCTGAAGCACATAGTACGAAAGTTTTCCGGCGAGCTCGGAGAATGCGGCCCATTTGAGCCAGGTGGGTAACGCCGTAATGGACAATTCGTACGCGCCAAACCGCGCGCGCCACGCATCCACCAACGCGGCATAGGACTCCAACTTCGAGCTGGGACAATCGTAGTCCAGTTGCAATCCCGCGATGGACACACCCTTCGCCTCGGCTTCTTCAAGGACGCGGGCAAAGGTATCGCACACGAATGCCGCGGCGCCGCTTTGGGCGTCAAACTCGAGCGCGTCGCCAAGCGCAGCGTTCGCGCGGACAACCAAAGTAAGCGGCGTGCGATACGCCGCAAGCGCATTCCAGCCGGGATACGCGGGATCAAGCCGCAACGCGCCATTTGCCGCTGCATTAATCTCGCCGGCGAGCACCATGAAAGCGTGCGCATCCGCGTCGGCGCGCGACACGGATTCGCGCACATCGCCGTTCCACTGTTTTTGCCATACGTAGTATGCGTGTTCGAGTGGCTTGGGCACGACCGCTGGCGGCGCGAGCGCCCACAATGCCGCGAAAACGCCCGCGGCAATCGCAACAGCCGCCGCATACCACAGGACATCGCGCGACTTGTTGTGCGTTGCATTCAATGTTTCGCGAGACATGATTCGGATCAGTGTATCGGATTGGTCAGCCGAACGCGCTTGATGCGCCAAAATAAACGAGGCCAACGGCGAAAAGTGCGGCGGCGAATACCGCAAACAGAATGATAAACTCGGCAACGGCAAGCTCATAGTATTTGTAGAGAATCACAATCGAAGCAATGACGCCGATACACGTACTGTTCAGCAGCGTCACGGCGACGGACATGAACACGGTGTTGATGAGATTGTCGGTCAACGAATCATAGGGCAGTTTGCCGCGGAGGCGCAGCGTGAAAAACAGTGCAGCCGTCAGGGCCACGACCTGCATAATCAATGTTATCCCCAACATCGTCACCAGGCTCATGTCCGCGCCAAGCGGAACCGCGGCTGCGTCAGGGGCCGGCAATGGCGCGCCTTCCTGCCGCCCTCCAGAAAAGGCAAAGAACGCGCCAAGCAAAACCACGAGAAGGACTGCCGCGGCGCTGCCGATGATCACCCAGTTCGGGCGGCGCGATTCCTTCCCCGCGGGCAACGGTGGCGGTGATTCGGGCTGGCCCAGCAGGTCGTCAAGCACGCCCGCATGCGCATGCTGGTGAAGTCCTTCAAGGACCATGGCGGACGCTGGCAGTGGCGTCGGGTCCGTCGCCGCGTTCCGGTGGGTGCGGATGAACTCGCGCAGTTGGACCGCGCGAAGATCGCCGCAGCGGGTAATAAGATCATCGCAGATGGAGAGCGCCTCTTCGTGGCGGCCCAAACGGCGCATGCACCGCGCCAGTGGAAACAATACGTTGGGCGTGTTCGGGAATGCTTCGTCGAGTTCGATCAACCGATCAAGCGCCTCGTCGTATCGGCCCTCGCGGTAGAGCGTGTCAGCATCGTTGAAACGAAGTTCTGCCGTTCGGGCGTCCATTGCACCTATCCCCCACCGCTAGGTCAGTGGGCTGGATCGAGTGTGGCGTAGCAGGGGTATGATGTCAAGCAGCATAATGACAAGGGGCGGATATGCAAGGACTTTGTGTCTATTGCGCGTCGAGCAATAATGTTGACGCAGTGTACTTCGACGCTGCGCGCGCGCTCGGCCGCGAAATGGCGCGGCGAGGCCTGCCGCTGATCTATGGCGGAGGCAACGTAGGACTGATGGGCGCGCTGGCCACGGCGGTCCATGCAGGTGGCGGCCAAGTGATCGGCGTCATTCCTCATGCGCTGCGTGATCGCGAACTTGCATACCTGCTCGCGGACGAACTTATCATCACCCCGGGGATGCGCGAGCGAAAAGCAGAAATGGAACGGCGCGCGCTCGGGTTCGTCGCGTTACCCGGAGGACTCGGCACGCTGGAAGAAGTTTTGGAGGTGTTGACCTCGAAACAATTGCAGTATCACGCCAAGCCCATCGTGTTTCTCAATACTGCCGGGTTCTTCGATCCGCTGTTCTCCCTGTTCGACCACATGCGCGAACACCGGTTTACGACGCACCATTCCGTTCCGCTGTACCAGATTGCAGGCGCGCCTCTCGATATATTCGCGCATCTCGATTCGTGAGATAAGTTTAAAATCCGCCTTGGAGTGCGGCAGCGGGTAGCTGCCGCTTTCCATTTCCCGATCAAGATCGCTTCGCAATTAAGCGCGATTGGCCTGGTTTCGTTCACGTGAACCAGAAGCCTGCGTATTAATTGAAGCATTCGATTATCCGAAGAGAAAGCGGCGCTGACACGCCGCACTCCAACGCGATCACTATCGCCGATAATTGATCCACGCGCCCGCGCTATACTGTCGACACGCCGGGAGGAATTCCATGCTTCTAGCCAAACTTGTGCGCACGCAAGGGCCGCCCGCTGTCCTGCTGGTGCGGCTGATGGTTGGCGCGGTATTTCTTTCCGAGGGCATACAGAAATTTCTGTTCGCCGAAGCGCAGGGCGCCGGCCGGTTTCACCGCATAGGCATACCCGCGGCCGATGTCATGGGACCGTTTGTAGGCGCCACGGAAATTATTTGCGGCGTGCTGGTCCTTGCCGGACTGTTCACGCGCGTAGCTGGATTCGCGCTGCTAATTATCATGTCAGTCGCGATTCTTTCCACAAAGGTTCCCATTCTGCTCGGTCACGGGTATTGGACTTTTGGCCTACCAAAAGTCTCGCACTATGGATTTTGGAGCATGGCGCACGAAGCGCGCACCGACTTCAGCATGTTGCTGGGGTCCTTGTTTCTGAATATCGTGGGGGCGGGTGCGTGGTCGTTCGATGCCGCGCTCGCGCGACGGCTTGACACAAACGGGTAGCGCGCCAGCGATGCGCTGCGCGCGTTGATCAGGTACAATCTAAGTGGAGGCCGGGCGCATGGATTCGGCAATGGCCGAATGGGTTTTGACGTTCAAAAATCTCTGTTTCCCGATTTTTTGCAAACAATGCGGTGCCCGCTTGTTGACCGAGGAAAACAGGTTTTTTTGCCCAACCTGTTGGGACCGAAGCCCTCGCATCGAGCGGCCCTTTTGTCCGTCCTGCGGGAAACCACACCCCGCAGGCGTTGGCCTTGGCACACGGTCCAATTTTTTTTGTGGGCCGTGCATCACTTCGGGTGTCTCGCGCCCGATGCGGCGGGTGCTCGCTGCCGCGCGGTATGACGAGGCAATCGAATTGGCGGTGAAACTGCTCAAGTTTTATGATAAACCACTATTGGCGACGCCGTTGGGCGAGTTATTGCGAACGTGCGCCGCGCAGGAACTCGATTGCGCGGAGTATGATTTCGTCATCCCTGTCCCGTTGCATCGGGTCCGGCAGCGCGCGCGCGGGTTTAACCAGGCTGAGTTGTTGGCCCGGGAAGTCCTGCCCGCATTTTCCAACGCGCGGCTGGATGCCTCCCTCGCGCGCATTCGTCCGACCCGTGTGCTGAGCCGGTTGCACACGGACACGGACCGTAAATCAAGTGTGCGCGGCGCATTTCGCGTCGCGCGCGCTCCACACCTGGTGGGCGCGCGCGTTTTACTGGTGGATGATGTGGTAACCTCGGGCGCAACAGTCTCGGAGTGCGCAACGGCATTAGTGAAATCGGGGGTCGCGACGGTAGATGTGCTTGCCGTGGCGCTCGCCTTGCCTCGGTCGCATGACACCGTTCGCAATACTGCATTCGATGACCTGGCCTAGCCCCGGGCGAAGATAAAGGAGTTGTACATGCCCCAGCTTAAGGAATGCTTTGGCCAATGCGGGAACCTGACTATAAAATTCCGTGACCATTCCAAGCAGCACTATCTACGTGTAGACGAGGAAAAACTCAAGGAATGCGATGTATGCCCCCTGTTCTCGAAGTGCATGTTCCTTCGATACAACGAGTTGATAAAGGAGCTTCTAAAACTGGTAGACGGCAAGGCCGCTGCCGATCCCTCCGGAACCCGGCTGGGTTAAATTCCCCCACGAATTTATTTGACGGAAGCGGTGAACCCCATGAAAAAGCCGGATTGACCCCGGATTTTCTGCAGCTTCAGGTTTTCCACCCGGTACTTGCGGAGTTTTTCGGCTGCCTCTTCTTTCGTGTCGGCGACGACCGTCCCGTGCTCGACGCAGTCGTCTTTGTAGGCAATGGTGCCTTTGTAGCGATAAACGGCCACGGTGATGGGTCTCCTGTGAAAAACTGGCATGCACAAAAACGTACTGAAACAACCACTCGATTACTACGCAACTGCCAGCGATACACGTGCGGTCAGCCCACGCACTTGCATGATAGGGCGAATCCTTCCGCAGAATTCACACGCCTGTATAGTAGCAAAAGGAATTGCCAGGCGTCAATAGATTTGAGAGGCCTATCCGGACGAAACTAGACGTGTGTCGCGTGTAACTTAACTAATTACAGCAGGTTAGATGGTTTATCCGCTTCTGGCGCCACCTCGGCGGTCATAGCCTTACCGCGCACGCGGATGTTAATGACCTCGACAAATAACGAAAAGGCCATTGCGAAATAGATATACCCCTTCGGGATATGTTGTCCCAGACCGTCGGCTATCAGCATGACCCCGATCAACAACAGAAACGATAGCGCGAGCACTTTGATAGTCGGATGGCGAGTGATAAATCCACTGACGCTTCCAGCGAATACCATCATGGCGCCAACCGCAATCATGACTGCGAGTATCATGATTGAGACCTCCTGCGCCATTCCCACCGCCGTAATCACCGAGTCGAGCGAAAATACAATGTCGAGCAGGACAACTTGCACGAGTATTGACGCGTAGGAGACTTTACGGATGCTCTTCCCGGTATGGTCAGTTCCTTCAACACGCTCGTGCAGCTCGAACGTTGCCTTCGCGACAAGAAACAATCCTCCCAGCAGCAGAATCAAATCGCGGCCGGAAATCTCCGCGCCGAGCACGGTAAACAAGGTTTGCGTCAGTCCCATAATCCAGGTCAGGGTGAGAAGGAGGAGAATACGCATGATCATCGCTAGCGCCAGGCCAATCCGGCGAGCGCTGGCTTGCTTTGATTCATCGAGCTTCCCGGTAAGAATCGCGATGAACACAATATTGTCGATGCCCAGCACTATTTCGAGCGCGGTAAGGGTCACCAGCGCGATGAGGTTGTCGAATGTCAGCAGCGCCATTAAGTTGTCAGAGGAAAAGAATTCGGTCACCGCAAAGATCTCCCATCATGTAGAGCCATCAACAATATTTATCGCAACCTCATTCGGGGATTGCATTTTTAGTTATTCACTAACCGGATCGAGATCAGATTGGGACGGTCTTTACCACGGATTTATACGAAAGTTCGATCGGCAACGATTGGCTGCCCAACTGGGGCGCCTTTACAGAAATATTGCCGGGAATCGTGCCAGTGCCCGTCCAATCTTTCAACCAACCGGTGGTTTCGTCGAATTGCATGGTCCCTGCGCCTTGGCCGGAAATTTCAAGCGTAACGTCGAATCCATTGCCCCCGCTGCCCAATAAATCACCGTGTGGGCGAATGTCCACCTGGGCGAGTGAATCAACAGTGACGACGCCGCCTGCCCGTTCCTTTACAGTAAAAGTTGTGGCCTGCGTCGCTTCGACAAACGCGTTGGCTCTGGTCATCGTTCCCTGCCAGTTGTCTCCGGCGCGAAGTTTCTTGTCGGGTCTGGCGACAAAGACATGCGCCAGTGTATTCTTCATGGCGTCGTCGCCGAGTGATTCGCGGAATGTCGTCCGGATAGGCACGGGTGGTGAGGGCAAGCCCTTGGGCGCTTTATATGCAGCAGCCGCCTTTTCCGAAAGCGCATCGGCGCCACGCACCTCAAGAACTTCGCCGAATTTACTGACGGTAGCCGTAAACGATTGTCCCTCGACGGTCTTTACCGCAGCGTGCATCGCCTTCAAACCCTGAGGATCGTCCGTCGTGACGGTTGCAGAGGCGCCTCGACCCGGCATGCTTCCCATCAGGGCATCAAGGCCGGTCAATTCGACTTTCATGGATTTGAAGATGACCTCAAGGGTGACCGTTCCCGATTCGTCCACACTTTGGGGTATCATTTCGAAGCTGCTTTCGGTCGCGGCGCCAAAACCCAATTGAACACCCATCAAATTGATGGAGAAATTCATGACGTCTTCGGTATCGACACTTTGTTTCGCGTTTGGCTGGGGCTTGAACAGGAGCTTGTTTTTGTCGGGATTACAACCGGAACCAAGCGTGGTGGCCAATAGCGTCGCGACGATTAAGCCAACGAACCTGACGCGCATTTTATGCTCCTCTTTCTTTGTCTGATTTGAAATGATCAAAACCGGAACTGTCCGCGGCCACCCCATCTACGCGCACGCCCAACCATTTGTCCGTCACGATGCCGATGACGGTGGTCTCCAGCCGGAATTCGTGGTGAAACGCCTGCAACAGGGCATCAATTTCGCCCGCCGGCGCGGCAAAGGCCAGTTCGTAATCTTCGCCCCCGTTCAAATACAACTGTTGCGCATTCAACCCGTGCTGCTCGCAATACTCGCGCAAGGGTTCCGCGATGGGAATCCCCGCCAGATTGATATCAATCCCAAGATAACTGAACGCTGCGATATGTCCCAAATCCTGCAATACCCCGTCACTAATATCAATCATCGCGTGTACACCGCGCCGCGACAACCATTGCCCCTCGGAGATTCGCGGCGCCGGGCGTTGGTGCGCGGTTATCAATTCCGGCGCGTCGTGCCGATGGCGCAAGGCGTGCAAACCCGCCGCGGACATTCCGCACCGGCCTGTGACAACGATAGCATCGCCTAATTCGGCGCCATGCCGGGGCACATAGCTTTTCCCCGGAGCTTCGCCCAGCACGATGACATCGAGCATGATCCCCGAGGCCGCGGACGTGGTGTCTCCACCGACAATTACCGCGCCGAACCGGGACACCGCACTGGAGATTCCCTGATAAATTTCTTCAATGAGCGCACTGGGCGTATCCGCCGGGCACGCGATCGACGTCAGACAAAACTGGGGCGCGCCACCCATGGCGGCAATATCACTCAGGCTGGCTGCCGCCGCTTTCCAGCCGATATCTTCGGGCGTGGACCAGTCGCGCCGGAAATGGGTGCCTTCCACAAACAAATCCGTGGACGCGAGCAGCAGCCGATCGCCCACGCGCAATACGGCACAGTCATCGCCAATGCCTTCGACAACGAGTGGCGAGGTGGGTAGGAAGCGTTCGAGCCGGTCTATGAGTCCGAACTCGCCCAGTTCCCGCAACGTGCGCATGCCTTATTCTCCCTCGATCTGCCGCCAGGCGCGGGGTAACGCTTCCAGCAGGTCCCGCGCAATCATACCGCGCCGGGAACGTTCCTGTGCGGCAATATCACCCGCGACGCCGTGTGTGTACACGCCGGCGCGAGCGGCATCCGCCGGGGATACCCCCTGCGCAATCAGCCCGGCGATCAAACCGCCGAGCACGTCGCCCGTGCCGCCAGTCGCCATGCCGCTATTGCCCGTGGGATTCACGTGGCATGAGCCGTCCGGCGCGGCGATGACAGTCCGATGACCCTTGAGCACGACGATGGTCTTATACCGGATCGAGAACTGGATCGCGACTGCTTCCCGATCGCGTTGCACATTTTCAACCGGCATCCCCGCCAGGCGGGCCATTTCGCCGGGATGCGGAGTAACCACAATCGGCGCCAGGGCATTGGCCAATACGCCGGGATTGATTCCGGCAATGTTGAGCGCATCAGCGTCAAGCACCATCGGCGTGACGCATTGTTTGAGAAAGTCCAGCACGAACCGGCGCGTATCATCCTGCGTCGAGACGCCGGGGCCGATTACGACAGCCTGCCGGGCAGCGGCAGCGGCAAGCGCTGGCGCGGTCGCCTCCGCTGCGAAGGTATCCAGCTTTGTCGCGGGCAAGCCGATCCACATGGCTTCGAGCAGTTTCGATGCAATGATGCCAATGACCGGCTGGGGTGACGCAACAGTGACGAGGCCCGCGCCGGAGCGCCCTGCGCCTTCGGCGGCAAGTATGGCCGCGCCGGTGAACCCGCGCGATCCGGCAATCACAAGCACATGACCAAACGTGCCCTTGTGGCCGGTGTCCGGGCGCGGCGACAGCATGCCGCGGATATCGTCGAGTGTGAGTTCGGTTGCCATGTGCGCCAGCGCGCATCCTAGACGGCGGCATCGGACAGTTCAACACAGCAGGGATGTTTGGGTCTGGCGACGGCAAGGTAACTGGGCTGGGGCAACTGTGCGTCACGTTGCGGCCTCGAAGACAGCGACCGCTGCCGCAAGGCCTTGGACTGCGGTAGCGAAGTCCGCTTCGGACGCAGCTACCGCTTTCACTTCGGATTGGAAGTGGTCTGGACTGATGCGTGGCGCTGCTGCCCTCTTGACGTCAAAGCGGCAGCTACCGCCACCGCACTCCAAGGCCTTGACTGCGCAAGGACGTGTCCAATCCCGGAATTGGTATACTGTCGCCGGTAATTGCAGGGAACTCGCCGGGGCGTTCCATTTCAGTCGGGTTGCAGGATAGATGATTTGGATTCGGAAGTCGTAACAGAAATACCCGAAAATACCGATGCTGGTCTCTGCCCGCACTTTCCCGAGTGCGGCGGGTGCACCACGCAGGACGTGCCGTACGAGCAACAGCTTGCCCAAAAGCAGGCCGTGCTTGCCGCGTTGTTCAAGGCGCATTGGGCCGATTCCATTCCTATCGAGGCGTCCCCGTCGATTTGGAACTATCGCAACCGCATTGACCTCACGTTTGGCCGCCGGCAATACCCCGAACCGCCGCCAAAGGATTTCGTCCGGGAAACCGTGCTGGGCTTCAAGCGCGAAGGCAAATGGTTTTGGACCATCGACCTTTCTGAATGCCGCATCGGGCCGAAAGGGAATCCCGCGCTTATCGAGGCGGTGCGGACGTGGGCGCGTGAACGAAACCTGACGGCGTTCAGTTCAAAATCGAAAGACGGTTTTCTACGCGTACTGCTCGTGCGAGAGGGAAAACGTACTGGCGAGCGCATGGTCGTGTTGGTCACGAGCGACGGCGATATGGACGAAGCGTCATTCGTCGATGTCGTCCAGGCGGCATGGCCGTGCACTAGCATTCAGCACGCGATTTTTCGCGGCAGGGCCGAGATCACTGCCGCGGACGAAATCCGTGTGTTGTATGGCAACCCCTACATCATGGAAGAATTGCATATCCCGGACGGCAACTCGACGCGAAGCATCCGCCTCCGGATTTCGCCTTTCAGCTTTTCCCAGACGAATTCCGCCGCAACAGAAATTCTCTACGGCATCATTCGGCAATGGGTCAAAGAGGGCCGTCCCCGTTTTGTGTATGATTTGTACGGAGGCGCGGGCGGCATCGCAATCAGTGTCTCGGACCGGGTAGACCGCGTGACCTCCGTCGAAAGCGAGGAAGGCTCGTCCATCGATGGCACGTTTAACCGTGAGATGAATGACGCGGACAACGTGGTTTTTTTGACGCAGCCCGTCGAGGACTATCTCCGGGATTCGATTTCGATGCAGGGCGGTCTACTGCCACAAAGCCTCGTCGTGCTTGACCCGCCACGCGCGGGACTCCATCCGAAGGCTATTAAACGGCTGATGACGTTGCGCCCACAGGAAATTATCTATGTCTCGTGCAAGCCATCGGCATTTGCAAAGGAATTGCCGCTGTTTCTGGCCGAGTATGAGATCACCGCGATGCACGCCGTGGACCTTTTTCCACACACCGAGCATGTTGAATTGCTCACGAGATTGCGCGCAAAAGATCCGGTTTAAGAAGAACGCGAACGACGCAACAGTCCTGAATGTCGTATTGCCTTTAGCAGGCTCATCCCAATATTCCGAGCACCGGCTTCCCACTTGTAGCCTGCCACAGAAGCAGCGCGAACATGAGCAAATACACCGCGGCGAAAACAACAATGGCCGCCACCTGATTGCGTGCCGGCATGCGCGCGTGCCGGCCGATCAGGAATCCCGCGAACGGAATGATTTGAAGCGCGTGCAGGCCCATGAAATGCGCAACGCGCAAATCACCGGCTTGCGTGCTCCAGTTTACGATGGGAAGTCCCGGCCCTCCATCGGGAACGCCAATGGCGTGCGCGTCATTCGCGACGATGAATCCACCTTCCGCGCTGCCCGCCAACATCATCAGCAGTCCCATCCGAATGCCCCAGAGATACGCCGGCGGAAGATCGATGCGCGCGCAGAACAGGATGAACAACAAAAACACCATGACCGTATTTAACGCGATCATGTTGCCCATCAGACTGAAGACCGCGCCGTCAAACGACGTGGCGTTGTTGAAATGCGACGTAGTGCCGCGAACGGCCTGCATTACGATGCACACAATCTCGACGGACATGGCTACCGCAACGCCCCAGGTAATCACAAGCAGGGTTTTTCGGAAACGCGCGACGTAGCCGGAGAACCATGCAACGGTCCACACAAAGATGAAGATCGACACCGCGAATTTCATCGGCTTGATCCATGGGTCGATTCCCATGATGACCCGGTCGTCGAAACGCGCGATCAGTAGCATGCCCGCGAATGCCGCCAACATGCCCCATCCGGTAACCGCGAGAACGGGATTGCGTGAATAGACTGCGGCAAGAAATTCACGCAGCTTCGTTTTCAACGATAAACACCTTTCGCTTGATCGCCACGCGAAGCACGAAGTACGCGAGCAGACCTATCGGGCCGAGCATGAACGTGAGGAAAAGGCAGGGGATGACGAGCAAATGGTGAATACCGAGACGTTGCGCATCGCGCACTTCCCAACTGCCGATGAACAAGTCGAATGCGAGATAGTGTATCCACCCGGCAAGCAGCATGCCCGGATTGCGAAACATGGTTCCCACGTCTGCAAGCGAGCCGAAACCGCCTTCAGCGCCGCGAAAATATAGCGCGATTAGAACGAGATACGCGACGCCCAGTGCCAGGGGAATGATAACGCCGCAAATAAGACTCGCCGCCCACTTCCAACGCGGCAGAAAGACCAAGAGCAACCAGCCTGCCATCACAAGCGTGCTGCATGCGGAGAAAATACCTTCGAGTGACATGGCGCACCTTTCTCGAACAATCGGCGCGCGCCGGCTTGAGCACGCTCGCCGCGTCAAACTATTTCGCCTTCTTGCGGCGCTCCATCATCTCGCGCCACGTAGTGAGCACGAATTTTTCGTCTTCTACAAATTTTTTGAATTCCGGATCGGTCATCAAGCGCATGTCATTCAAGCGCGTCTCGCTCGAACCCGTAAACAAGGGCCATTCCTCATTCGGCTTGGCGCAATGCAGAATGCACATGGTCACGCCGGGCTTCATCGTGCGCAGTTCTTCCATCAGCTTGAACTTTTTTTCTGTGAACGTTTTCCAGCCATAGGTGCGGTTGTGCAGATCGTCGAGCACCGGCAACCCGCCTTCCCACACCTGTTCGGCGAGGTTCGTGATGGCCAACTGCCGCGTCGCGTCGGGTTCATCGCCTGAAATAAACTGCATGTGACCGCCCATGATCATGATCGGAATCTGTTTCTCGATGCCAACTTTCACGTACGCCGCCGTATACTCGGGCTTGGCGTAGAGCGTGCCCATGTGCGTGTCGAGATGCGTGATGGGCATGCCAAGCGTCACAGCGCGGTCCAGTTGCGCGCGAATTTCCGTTTCCACTTCCTCCGCGCTCGCGTTCGTGGTGACGGAGATGACGTTTGACCACAGACACCCGGCCGGGTCGACAAGGCCTGGCACGGCTGCTTTTCCCGCGAGCGGTCCCCAACGATAATTGTGCCATTCCGCGGTGAGGGTCAGGTGCAGACCGTTATCGACGTTTGGATGGTCCTTGAGATAGTCCGCGAACTCCGGCACCCACGGGCACGGCATCATCGTGCTGACCGAGGTGAGTACGCCGTATTCGAGCGCGGCAATAGCCCCCTGGTTCTGTCCGTGCGACATGCCGGCGTCATCGCAATGAAACATGATGACGCGCGCGTCCTTGGGCCAGCCAAGGCGTTCGGCATAGGTGGGCTTTTCCTGCGCGTGCGCGATGAGCGCCGCGCACGGAATCAACATTAACGAAGCCAGTCTGCGTAGTATCATTTCGTGGTCCTTCCCGTGTATTTTTCATCCAATGTTTTCGTGGCCATGATTTCGCCAGTCTCGACAAATGCATTCAAAAGCGAGCGGCGCACTTTACCCCCGCCTTTTTCACCCGTGACGGCGTCAATCGCGCGGATGTTGATGTATCCCCCCGCATCAAAGTAATAGACCCAATAGGGATAGTGTATCAACCGGACGCGGACGGTGTCGCGCGGTTCCGGTTTTGCAAGAGAGCCGCGCTGGCGGAGAATGAACGCGAGCAACCCCGCGCGCGCGTGCGCCTCCGCTTCGGATTCATTCATGCTGGCGGAGAACACCGGCCCGGGCGCATCGCCATCGACGACCCATGCATCCATTTCGAAAATCGTAAACATGCCTGAATACGAATCGACACACGCCGTCAGCGGGTGTTCATCTTTGCCGAGCACACAGCGAATATCGAAGAGGTGGCGCGGAAGCCATACAATTTCCAGCTTTGGCAGCGCGGCAGTGCCGGGCATCCGCCGGAAATTCAGCGCAATACGCGCGCGGCGAAAGATTCCGGGCGACAGCCGCCGCATCGCCACCGTTTCCGGCATTCGCGCGGCAATGTGCATGGCGCTACCGGAGGCGGCCGCGGAGTTTCAGGCCCCAGAGGAACATGCCCGCGCCGATGAGGAACAACACCAGGCCCGCCACGCCATTCACAACCCGGGCGTGGCCAGGGTCCTGAACAACAGTGGCGATCAGCACAATGATTGCGAGGATGGCCAGGAAACCGCCGAGCATCAAAAAGGTTTCCGAATCGCGTTGTGTATGGTCTACCGGCGGCGGGTCTTGGCGCTCAGACATCAGTCACTCCACTTTGCGAAATAGAGGTAGACAATAACGTGCGGCGTCATCGAGATGACGGTCCAAAGCCGGAGGTCGTACAGAATCCCCTTGCCGGGCGAATCAAGATTTACATATTCCTTCTTCAACAGGAACACCCAGAGCATTCCGGCGCCAAACAGGCCCAGGGAAAACAATGTCGCCCAGGGCATATAGACGGAATTCAAAAAGTTGTTGATCGGATCGAATATCGGCGACAAGATGGGTTTGAATACGGCGGTAATTCCGTCACTGACCGCCGTGCTGACGCGCTCCATGAATGCGCCAAACGCGGTGCTGGCGCGTTCAATGAATGATGGCTCGGCTACTGCTTCAGACATTACGACACCCTATCCAACAAGACACGCTGAATCTTGCCGTCCTTGATCACCTGGCCAAAGATCAGGCCGCGCAGTTTTTCTTCCGGCTCGGGCGGCGTACACAGGCTCACGATGACCGTTACGCCCACGGTAAACACAAACGACCACATGGCGACAAAGAGAAACGGATCGGATATCGTGAACAAGCCTTGGGTATTATGCAGAACGGTGCTAAAAGCCACGCCCAGCAACAGCCCAGCTAGCCCGCCCCATTGCGTCGCGCGTTTCCACATTATGCCAAGCAGCAAAATTGCGAAAACGGGCCCCTGGAACATGGACAGCGCCTTTTGTATGAACGTGTACATGCTCGGCGTCTGGCCGATGGGATACGCCATCAGTACCGCGAATATCAGGAAGACAATCGTAAAGATCCGGCCAACGATCAGGCCGTGGCGCTCGTTCAACTCTTTTCCGAATCGGAATTTATAGAAGCGCCCATACAGGTCCGTCGTCCAGATGGTTGACGCGGAACTGAGATAGGTGTCGGCGCTGGACATGAACGCCGCGACCAGCGCCGAGAAAGTCAGACCTCGAATGCCTGCGGGCAGCAACTTGTTGATCATTTGCGGTACCGCGTCGTCGCCCGTCGCCAAACCCGGCACGATGACGACCGCGGCAAGCCCAGGCACGGCCACCATAAACGGGATGAAGGATTTAAGGAAACCACCAAACAACATGCCGGCTTTCGCGTCCCATTCCGTGCGGGCCCCAAAGCAACGCTGTACGATGCCCTGGTGTCCACTGAAATAGGCAGTGGACATGACAAGTCCGAGACCAAACACAATGCCGGCCCAGGGATACGGCGTCGTCGTATCGTTGGGCAGCATGATCGTGAAATGATCGGCATACTTCGGGTCAACGGTTTGCGACATGACGCCGATTTGTTCTTTCAGGCTTTCCCAACCTCCCACTTCCCACAAGCTCAACACCAGTAGCGCCATGCCGCCGACAAACATGACTATCAACTGTATAACGTCCGTCATGACCACCGCGGCAAGTCCGCCGGAAAGCGTGTAGATTCCAACCACGACGACAGTGATCGCAATGGAAACGGGAATGGGCCAGCCGACCGTAGTATTGAGAAACTTCGCGGTCGTCCAGAAAATGACCGCGAGCATGACGACCATGAAAACGCCCCAGATTCCGGCGTGAATGATCTGCACGGCGGTGTTATAGCGTTTGCCGAGGAATTCAGGAATGGTGTAGACGCTTGAGCGCCAGTAGTACGGCATGAATACAAACGCCGCGATGGCCATCGCCGGCATCGAGCCCATCCAGTCGAAGTTCGCCGCCGAAATGCCGTAGGAATACGCTGCGCCGCCCACAAATATG
>Ga0163150_10002614_pt1 | contig 27184 bp, 23 predicted proteins | sample OliLakLV19P2IB_FD_148628 | JGI IMG/M metagenome (GOLD analysis project Ga0163150, IMG submission 148628) | Freshwater microbial mat bacterial communities from Lake Vanda, McMurdo Dry Valleys, Antarctica - Oligotrophic Lake LV.19.P2.IB | ecosystem: Environmental > Aquatic > Freshwater > Lake >...
CGGAGCCATCCCTTGTAAATCCATCCGCCAAACTCATTGCACCATCCAAACCATAGCAATTTTTTGGGTAAGCATTTCCGATCAGAAAGCGAACCTTGGTTTTTGCAATCACTCAGTCCAGTGTTTTCCTTGTATTTCACGGCTAAAATCGATTGCGGATCGCGAAAACCACCCACAGTTTCTGCGGAAGAGCCGAAACTCTAAAGGCGGATGATCTTAAGTTGCTTGAAGTCGATGACCTGGGTACCAGGCATGAAAATCGGTTCGATAGTGAGTTTTGTCGGTCCCTGAGGTAAACGGAGCGTACCAAGTTTCTGAGTGAACCACTTGCGATTGCGGTACTTCGACGCGCCGTCCGCATCTCGGTGGGCGAGAGAAATTTCAGGGGCTGGAGCAACCTGGATCGTCGCCTCAATCGACTGATCGGCGGCCATCAATCGAATTTTCGATCCGGCATCCGCTGCTAGACATGCATAGTCGATTTCGACAGCGTAATCGCCAACCGCCACCACATCGATCTCGAACCAAACTTTCGCTTCGCGGCGCGTCCAACCGGTTAGCCAGTCATTGGCAAAACCCGGGCCGTTGGCGAATTGCAAAGGCTTATCGAAAAATGCCTGCGGTGCATGAAGTTCCACTGGATTGTGAATCGAATATCCAATGGGAAGTCGGAATCGCTGTAAACCTTCGCTAGAAATGTCGGCAAACCATGCGTCGTAACGCTGGCTAAGTTGCTTAACCAATTCAGGTTGCTCGTCGGCAATATCTTTGGCCTGACCTGGATCGCTCTCCATATCATAGAGCTGCCAAGCGATAGCACTTTCGTCGCTGTTTTTTGCAGACGACCCGCCGCTGGCACCACGAATCTCGCGGACCAAGCGATGCCGCTGCGTCCGTACTGCCCCAGGATACTTGTTGGTTTCATCGATAGGATTGTGCGTAAAGAGTGTTCGATCGGGCCATGCGGTATCATCCGAGTTCTCCAACAGCGGCCGAAGACTCATGCCGTCCAATTTCGGCCTTGCTTGACTTGATGGCAACGCATTCTGTAGTGAGCCGTAGGCGATAACCTCGGGCGTCTTCGACGGGCTACGGTCGGCATTAATCCCCGCGACCAGTGTCGTCGGCTCATTTCCGTTCAAGCGTGTGAGTGGGGCTACCGAACACAAGTCGAGAATCGTCGGATAGAGATCGATATGCGAGACAATCGGTTTCGCGACGTGCGGTTTCCATTTTGCGTGCGGCCAGCGCATAAAAAGCGGAACGCGTGTGCCACCTTCATGGACACTTGTTTTGCCACCTCGCATTCCAGCGTTATAGCTCTTTACTCCGGCCGTGCCGCCATTGTCGGTAAGGAATAGTACGATCGTATTGTCTGCAAGCTCTTGCGAATCGAGATGCGATAACAGTCGACCAACATTGTCGTCGATGTTTTCACACATACCATAGAAAGCCGCCACTCTTTCGTCAAATCCTTTCGCTTTAAACTTATCGAAGTATTCATCCGGAACTTGGTAAGGCGAGTGCGGAGCGTTGTAGGCTAGATAGCAAAAGAAAGGCGCATCGTTTCTAGCGGAGATAAATGCAAGCGCTTCGTCGGTTAGGACATCACTGATATACCCCTTCGTCGATTCGGGTTTCGTCCCTCGTAACAGGGTTGCGTCAAAGTAATTATTCCAATGACCGTTGTTGAAGCCAAAGGCATGGTCGAAGCCCTGTCCTTGCGGGGTGAACGGATACTGCTCACCATTATGCCATTTGCCGATACACGCCGTTCGATAGCCTGCGTCTTTGAGAGACTCTGCAATTGTAATTTCCGAAGGCCGTATCGCTTCGCGATTGTGCGTCACGCTGTGGCAGCCAGTACGAAGCGGCCAGCGACCGGTCAGCAACGCCGCTCGCGTCGGTGCGCAAAACGAATTGACAAAAAAGCGATCAAAACGCACACCAGACTCACCCAATTTATCGATATGCGGTGTTTGCAAATGCGGATTGCCATGGATCGAAAAATCGCCATAGCCTTGATCATCGGTAATGATGAGCAGAACATTCGGCTGTGCGGAATAACCCGACAACGGAACTGACGACAACACAATTGCAATAAGACCTACTCGTAGATTTCGCACTGGTACTTACCGATCAATTTTTATTATGGGGACAGAGTCACAATGGTACTCACCATCGCGTCGCGTTCGTCGACGACATTGAGAAACCAACTATTCGCGTTTGCGGGCGGCTTAGGAGCCGTGACAATATTCCCCGCTATGGTTGCTGGAATTGTTTTCCATTGTCGATCGGATCGCAGCCCGGTATCGATCGAATAATTGAGCTCAGCGTTCTTCAAAACCGTTTCCGTCTTGCAAGCAACGTGAACGCGATCACCATCGATCGTTGGCTTATCGAGTACGGGCAGCGGTTTTCCGTCGCGACACTTGGAATCGATAAAAATCCCGATCTCTTTGGGCAACCAACCCGACTGATGACCGTGAGGCATTTTTACGGCAATGCGCAACTGCTTATCCTGCGGGACAGCCTTAAAACTCTTCATGTAGCTATCGAGCGGATAGTGAATGTCGTTGGTGCCATTGACGAATAGAATGGGTACTCGGCAACGCGGCAAAAGACTTCCAGGGTCATAGGTCTTGACCCACGCCGTTGTCCGATCGCCAAGTTTATCAATGCTTGGTTTTTGAACGGATTCCCCTTCGTGAAGGAAACCGCATCCGTAAACCGGAACGGCCGCTTTAAAGCGATCATCGAGCGAGGCGACAAGGCAGGTGGTGTAACCGCCCCAGCTAATCCCCGTCACCGCCGTATGCTCCGCGTCGACTTCGGAAAAGCTTCGCAATAGATTGTGCGCGCGAATCACACTAGCCGCCGCGTGAAATGGCCAATCATCGTCATAGTCGCCACCAATCGAATCGAATTTCTCGACGTGGCCTTGATTGGGACCGCCATTTTCCAGTCGCGTCCGCGACTTAGTGTCGTTCGCAAATGTTTTCGGAGAACCCGTCTTCAAATCATATTCCGGATCGGGAGGTCGCGAACCGGAAAGGTCCATAGCGATGGCGGCATAGCCGCGTTTGGCCCACAGATGTACCCATTCCGCAAACGCAGTCCCGCCCCCACCGTGAATCAATACGACGCCCGGAAATTTTTCACCCGGCATGGCTTTACCAAGTGTGCTAGGCGAGGCATAAAATGCGAAAACTTCCGTCGGATGTCCTTCGTAGTTCTCGCCAGCATACCTCAGCGAATGAACGGGCTGATCTTGCTTTAACCACGTGACGGCCGGAACGTTGCTCTTGAGAGCCTCGATATCCCACGGACCTACTTGTTCTGCACCAAGCGAATCGCGAAGAAGAAAAAAGAATAGCGACACGCATAAGATGTGATTTTTCATAGTATGTGTTTAACCCACTCGACATCTCCCGTCAAATCCTAGGAGGATTTGCGATCAGGTCGCTGTTAGCTTACTTGAGATTCACGTTTCGTTCGCGGAGCGAACGACGACAATGGAAGCACACCGGAAAGTCCAACCCCATACCATCCTGCCGCATTCATAAATGGAATGATCACTAGTAATGGCATAGAGTAACAGACGGCGATCCACCATCCGGAGACTTTTCTATTGCGTCGCAATCTCGCGTTGCGTTCACCTGGAGAAAGGGATGGGTTTGAATCCACACAATGGCCAATCTTGTTTTTGAAGGAACGAACGAATCGCTTCCAACTTGGACGGCGGGATCGATCGTGGGTTGAGCTGAACCGATGGGCCCGTCGATGGCAAGGTCATATGCTTTTCCGATCGCCCTCGGTATCCAAGTTCCGTCCGTCTACCAAGCTCTCAACTGGGCAAGCCGATAACGAGCTAACCGCCTCGCCTCGAAAGCGATCTGTCACATTTTCATCCGGCCAAGAGGATGGTGTGAGTCGCTAAAACTACTTCGCACGGGGACACGCACCGGACAAAGTTAAGAGGATCGCTTATGCTTATTCGCTAGCAATACCGCAATAAATTTTAAGATTTTTGCGGTTAAATACTTTATTCATCGATCGAAGGTCGCTATATTCGCCCCGTCGCAAGACGCGATGGTAGAAAACGGAAAGGCCGCGCAAAGCTATTTCGCTTGGCGGTTGACCAATCTCAAAACTTCTATTTGAAGAGGATGACACGAATGACTCGTATCCCTTTGAGTCGTGCTGATGAAGATGCGCGACTGAGACAAGATCGACTCGAATTGAGCATTGCCGAGATTGATCTTCAAGTTCGAACAACGAATTGCCTCGAAGAAAAAGGCATCTTCACCGTTCGAGACCTACTCCAAAGCAATCCAGAAACGCTTCTAAGCATTTCCAATTTCGGAGAGAAGACCTTAGAAGAAGTCTATCAAGCCTTAGCGAAGCTAGGGTTCCATCGCGGAAACCGGCGTCCTCGATAGCGTGCATTTGCCAAAAGGGACCGACGGATAGTGGCTCGTATTTTGGTCACCGGTTACGGTGGATTTTTAGGTCGAAGCATCTGTCGCCAACTCGTCGCTGCTGGATATCATGTTCGCGGCATCGCTCGACGACATTACTCCGACCTAGCTTCGAGCGGTGTCGAAACGATTGTCGGCGACGTGACGAATCTTCAAGACTGTCACATCGCCGTCAATAGAATGGATGGAATCATTCACACGGCCGCCATCGCTGGCGTTTGGGGACCGCGTACGACATTCGAATCCATCAATGTCGATGCAACCGACCATCTGCTTCAAGCTTCTATCCAGCACACCGTAAAAGCCTTTGTCTATTGCAGCAGCCCGAGCGTTACCTTTGATGGGAAAGCACAAACGAACGTCGACGAATCGGCGCCGTATCCGACACGTTGGCTATGCGATTATCCACGCACCAAAGCGATCGCTGAAAGTCGCATTTTGGATGCTAATGGCAAAGCAGGTATGCTGACATGCGCTCTGCGACCGCATTTGATTTGGGGTGAAGGCGATCCGCATCTCATTCCGCGTTTGATCTCACGATGCCAAAGCGGGCGATTGCGGCGGGTCGGCGATGGACTGAACCTGATCGATACGGTGCATGTCGATAGTGCCGCGCAAGCTCATTGCTTGGCAATCGACGCCCTCTTGAGAGGAAAGAATGAAGCTTCTGGTCGAGCGTTTTTTATAACGGACGGCGATCCAATCGGTTGCTGGGACTGGATTTGTAAGATTCTCGTCGGAGCCGGGCTTGAACCGCCCAAGAAGCAAATTTCGCCGCGAGCTGCTTACCTGCTTGGTCACGCGTTTGAGCTAGCATACAAGACCTTTGGATTGACTGGTGAGCCGCCCATGACGCGTTTTGTCGCGTTGCAGCTTGGTGTCGACCACTATTTTTCCATCCAAGCTGCCCGGGATATCCTTGGCTACCAGCCCATTCGCGATCGCGATGTCGAATTCGCTAAGATCACCGACTGGTTGCAAACTTTGGTTGAATGATCTTGTGTTTGAGGGTTTAGGCAAGCTAGAACTAAGTAAGAGAGCTTGTCTGGTTCCGAGGCTCTGCCTCGGAACCCACTGTAATGCAGGCTCTGCCTGCAGACATGGGAAATGTTCGAGAGTCGCAACAAACTGTACACGAGGCGGAGCCTCCGAAGAAGTGCGTTCCCAGGCGAAAGCCTGGGAACGAGCGATCCCTCGCTAACGCGTCGGGTTACGAAATACGCACTTTTTTGAGATTAGCTTTTGTAAGCGAATATGCATCAAAATCTGTATTCAAAGCGATGGAGTTTTTAAAAATCATGATCGACGTTTCCGAGATCGTTCAACTGCATGTCTCGACGGTTGCCGATTGGCATCGCGAGCCGATGGAAAATCGATACGAGAATCTATTGGCGCTAATCTGCCAGCAACACCAGTTCAACTATCAGCTCTGGCATCAAGAAGACATCGCCCGTAGTCCAGATGTCACCGACAGCGAAATCGCTAGTGTAAAGCGGGCGATCGACCGATTGAATCAGCTTCGGAACGATTGGATCGAGCGCATTGACGACTGGTTGACACGTTACCTTGCCGAACAACAAATCGACACTTCGACGGACGCAAAGCAAAATTCGGAGACGCCGGGATCGATCATCGATCGACTTTCGATAATCTCACTTCGGATTTTCCATCTCGAAGAACAACTCGAGCGCACGGACACTGAAGCTTCGCATCAGGAAAAAGTTCGATCTCGAATTTCGATTTGCCGCGTTCAACAAGAAGAACTAGCCGGCTGCCTGGATCAACTTTTAGGTCAAATCCTAGCCGGAAAAATGCGGCATCGAACGTATCGTCAATTCAAAATGTATAACGACCCTTCGATGAATCCTTATTTGTACCAACGCCAAACGCAACTGGCTTCGTAGCCATATCCACGTTGATCAACGGCCCTTTCTTACTATTGCAAAAAGAATCAAAACCATGCGACGGATCGCTGTATTGAACCAAAAAGGCGGCGTTGGCAAGACGACGACTGCCGTGAACCTAGCCGCCGCAATTGCACATGCGGGCTATCGAGTCTGTTTGATGGACTTGGATCCTCAAGCACATGCTTCGCTGCACTTGGGGATGTCCGCGACGGATGACCAGCCGAGTATCTACGAAGTACTTTGCGGTCAAGCGACGATTGCAGACGTTCGGAAATGGGTCCATCCGAAATTATCCGTCGTTCCTGCGACTCTCGATTTGGCCGCCGCCGAAATGGAGCTTGCTAGCGAAGTAGGCCGCGAAAACATTTTGAAGGATGCGATGGACGCGGACGACGAAGAGTTCGATTTCATGATCCTGGACTGCCCACCGTCGCTGAATCTCTTGACCCTCAATGCCCTCACGGCTGTCGATGAAGTTTTCCTTCCATTGCAACCGCACTTTCTCGCGCTTCATGGTCTGAGCAAATTGTTGCGAACGATTGAAGTAGTCGCGAAACGGCTTAACCCTGGGTTGAGACTTTCCGGAATCGTTTTATGTATGTACGAAAGCAGCACTCGATTGGCGAGCGAAGTGTCTAAGGATGTACAAGAATTTTTCGAACTAAACTCTAAGAACTCGGGAGTTTGGTCCGGTGCGAAATTCTTTACGACGCGCATTCGACGAAACATTCGATTAGCCGAAGCCCCGAGTTTCGGGCAATCGATCTTCGAATACGCTCCGACTTCACACGGGGCCGAAGACTATCTTGCCCTCGCATTGGAAGTCATGGGTGAGCAAGCCAAAGTTGCCGCCCCGAATCGCGAAGCAATGTCGGTCGAAGCCTAAGGACTCGTTCGTAATATCTTTACCGTGTTGGCGGCATCCTGCCGCCATAGAACAGCGAAAATCTCTCGGCGGAAGGATGGTTGGCGGCGGCAGGATGCCGCCGATACAGATTTCGAGTTGTCTGGGAGTGGCCCTCGCACAAGAGTACGACGCTTATGGCTGCTACACTTAAGTCCTGACCAGATTCACGCTTCCCCCTTGCGAGAACCACTCCTAAACAACTCTTCGCCGATTATCGGCTGCTGCTATTATTGCTGTTCCCGCCGCCGCTACCCCGTCGCCGCGAGTTATTGTTGTTTCCTCGATTTTGATTGCCGCGTCCACGATCTTGTCCTGGATTGCGTTTGTGATTCTCCATGTTGGAATCGATCATCAGCGTGATGGCATCGAGCCAAGAGGTGACTCTATGCATCCGAACATTCTCGACTTCTTCGTCATCCGGATCGGTATCGATATCTTCTGCATGTCGACCATAAGCTTGTGGACCAGCGGTATCGTCGGAAGGCGATTCTTCGCCAACCTCCGTTTCTGGACGACTTGAACTGCGACCACCTCGACGACGACGGCGACGTCGAGGTCGATCGGAATCTTCATCGTCCTTGGCAATCGGCGCATCTAATTCGCTCGACTCGATTGGAAGTTCGTCACTCTCGAAGCCTACTTCGCTCGAATCCCACTCAACCAATTCGTCATCCTTTTGTTCCGGTTCGCGTCGTGCCGGTCGATCCCGATTTGAACGCTCTCGCGATTCATCATCGCGCGCCGGTCGCTCATTGCGAGCTGGACGATCAGTTCGAGCTGGACGATCAGTTCGAGCTGGACGTTCAGTTCGAGCTGGACGATCAGTTCGAGCTGGAAGGTCATCGCGCAATGGGCGATCTTCTCGCGCCGCAGGTCGATCTTCTCGTGCAGGTCGATCTTCTCGTGCAGCTCGATCTTCTCGTGCAGGTTGATCTTCTCGCGCCGCAGGTCGTTCAGTTCGCGCTGGTCGATCTTCTCGTGCTGGTCGATCTTCTCGCGCCGCAGGTCGTTCGTTTCGTGCTGGTCGATCTTCTCGTGCCGGTCGATCTTCTCGAGCTGGCCGATCTTCTCGTGCCGCAGGGCGTTCGTTTCGTGCCGGTCGATCTTCTCGTGCCGGTCGATCTTCTCGGACTGCTGGACTTTCATTTCGCGAGGGTCGATCGTTTCGAGGACGACGCTCTCCATCTTGCCTTGAGCCGGAATCATTTTTAGCGTCGCTTTGAGCACGTTCGCTACTGGAATTCGTATCGTCGAGATTGTTGGTGTCTTGCGGAGGATTGGCCGAAGGTTCGTTTCGTCCACGTCGAATATTGCGAGTGCGGCCTCGTCGTTCCGGCTCACCACCACTCGATTCCTCTTCGATGGGAGAGAGTTCTGAACGCGAAGTGCGACTTTGGCTCGCAGTTGGACTAGGTTCGGAAAGTAAAGGCTTTTCGGATGTGGCTTCCGGCACTTCTTGTTCGTCATTACCCCAAAAACTGGATGGCTTCTTAGGACGGCGAGCCGGTTCGTTGCGTGGTGCTTCGTTGCGTGGTGCTTCGTTGCGATCTGGTTCACTTCGAGCTGGTTCGTTGCGCGGCGTTTCTCGCGACGATGGCTCGCGATTCTCTCGCTTAGGAGGCGCTTCTTCGGAGCGACTTCGATCGGATTTCTTACCGAAGCCTGCGAACAAATCGTCCTCGGCAGGTGCAGTTTCTCGCGAGGGCGCTGCTGGAACAGGCGGCTCGACAGGCGCCGGGTCGGCACCGGTGACGACTCCAAAAAGCCTTGCAACGGTGTCCCACGATGATCGAATTCTTGACGGCTGCTCGGTTTTAGCCGCACTTGCCTGGGGTGTAGGCTGGACCTGCGACGGAATCGAATCGGCAGCCGCATCGGAAGTATCGTTGGTGTGATGTGACTTTTCGACAGGTGCCGAACGCGGAGTCTCATTATCACGATTGTGTTTCTCGCGATCCGGCTTGGCGCGGCTCGGCGACGAACTGGGTTTTCGTTGTAGAGGATCGATCGATGGCGTACCGAGCAAGTCGGCGATAGAATTCCAATGGTCAGACATGAATGGCTTCGATGCCGCTGGGCAATAAGGAGGTCGTTAGGAAGGGAAGGCCAACAAAATCTAGCCACTCCTAACTAGACAGTTTACCGACAATCGCACGAATTCGAAAGTCTTCTTCGCTCAGCCGTCGCAACTATATTTGTGGCTGGCTATCGCAACCCGTTTTTTCGTCGAATCCACCATTCGCCACTTAAGCAAACTAAAATCAGACCTAAAACCCAACTGCTATGCCACAAAGGCTCGACTTTCGTCTCGCTGATAGGGGCCGGTCGATCGGCAAGTTGGAGTGAAAGATCATCCAGGTTGCCCACATCCACGACTTTACCACCGGTTTGCTCGGCGATTTCGTTGAGAACCGTCGAGTTCGAGCCCAAAGTTTGAAGCTCGGTCGCCGACGGTTCGTGTACCCAGCCGACCTGTCCCGTCCCGACAACGCTACCGTCAGCAGCCGTAACGGTTGCCAAAGCTTTGTAGACGCCTTCATCGATCGTCATTACCGGTAACTCGTAGAGTCCCGATTGGCGTGCCGACGGCTCGGCTTTTCCGTTCAGCTCGGAACCGTCCGGTTTGGTAAGCACGACTTGGACGTCGACGTTATCCATCGATTGGAAGTTTAAGGATAAAACTTCGATTAGAACTTTCGCCGTATGTCCGCCTGCCGTTTCAGACGCTTGTTCGGCTCGCATGGTAATCGAGCGTGGTACGTCAGCGATGAGCCAGCGAATCATCTGTCGCCACGCTTGAAACAAGGGAGCTTGATTGGCTTGTTCGTGATGCAACCCCCATCGCCACATATCACCGATTAGCAAGACCGCCGTTCGCCCATTTCCGAAGCGTTGCGTCACCAAAGCCGGTGCTATGGACGCTTCATCGATCATTGCGTTTGCCAAAACAACCGCCCCGGGTTTCACGCCTCCGGATTCGTTGAGCACTTGTAGAGACGGCATGGCGGCTAAGCTTTTCCTCTGTGCCGGCTCGGTATCCGAGGTGCGTAAAAATGGTTGCAGCCAACCTTCGCGGGTCAGGTCGAACTGAAAAGTCGGCGGGCTCGATTTCGCATTCATATTCTCCGAAGGCGAAACACGCGCCTCGCCGTACACCGGAAGCAACTGCGACAAGACCGATTCGCGAAAGCCTTTGCCTCGCATCGATTCCTGACCGCCTAAGAATAGCAGTCCACCACCTCGAAAACTTACAAATTGCCGCAAGAGTGCTTGTTGGTCAGCGGTAAAAAACTCTAATTCCAAATCATCTAAAACGACAGCCTGATAGGAAAACAATTCGTCGGCGGTTTTTGGAAAGCCGCCTTGAAGCTGCGTCGTATCCGAAACGCCTAATCGGACAAAGACCGGTTCGTTGAACTGTTCCTTTTCTTCTTCAGAAATATCTTCGAACCCCGAGAACAAAGGATTAGCCGAATCAATTTTGGAATCTCGAAAGCTAAACTTTGGCTCTTTCTTTGCAATGCGGATCAGCGAAACGAGTTGAATTTCGTCATCTTCCTGCAAGGCGCGCCGCAGAAATTTATGTTCCCAATTGGGGCGGCCAGCGACATAGAGAATTCGATAGGGTCCTCGTCCACGATCGACGACTTGCGATCGAAAATTATTCAGCAACGTAAGTTCGGCAGCTTGATCGACGTCGGGACTTGATAAAGTTGATTTGGCGTTCTCGACGAGCGCCGTTCGAACTTGGTATCCCTGAACGCCTGATTCTTCCGGTCGAAAACGAAATTCAACCGTTTGCGTCGCACTGTCGCCTTCGAGTTTCAAGGTTTGAGTTAGCACGACGGCTTTTTGCGCATCGACCAGTTCGATACTCGCAGACCGCCCTTTGTAGCCACGACTTTGAATCGATGCGATCATGGTAACGGGAGCGGCTTCGAAATCGGACTGACGCATCGTCAAGCCGCTGACGCGTAGATCTTTGGTTCCTTGTGGCATCTCGAGACGGATGGGATAGACGGGAAATCCGAGGCCGGCCCAATTCGGCGACGATCCGCTTAGATCGGTTGCTTGGCCGTCGCTAACTAGTACGACGCCGGCCAAAGGTCGATCTCGAAAACGCTCCGACAACAGCACGAGCGAGCGATGGAGTGAAGTTTGATTGTCGGTTAAATCAAGTGACGCCAAATCGTTGACCGCTTCCAATCGGTTACCAAATCGATATCGACGCAATCGAAAATCTTCGATGATTCGCTGCTGCCAGTGCGCATCCGATGCGATAACGGCGTTCCATTGGTCAGCCGCCGTTTTACCGGCGATCGTCGATAGCGTTTGGTCTGCCCCAAGCATCGCTTGCATACTTTGGCTGTTATCCAAAAGCACCGCGACAAAATTGGACTGCGGTCGAGGACGCTGGCGCGCCACCAACGGTTCGAGAAGGCAGATCAGTGCTAGCGCAATCGCAATCGACTTCAACGTGAACGCCAGGAATTTCAGACCGAAGGAGAGTTGCGCGTTGCGATAACTGAACCATAGCAGGATCAAGACCAAACAACCAACGGCTACGATTCCCCATAGCCAGTTAGGTTGGCCGAACACCAAACGATCCCACATGCGGTTCATTCTCAAATCTTCGAGTTAGGTGCGATTAGGGCGCAACCGTTGCTTTTTGACTTCCCAAGTTTTCATAGTATTGTCGCAATCGCTGTTCAAAAATGGATGGAACGGGATCGCGATCAATAGGCACGACCGCATTGCGATCGGCCGATTTGCGAAGGAGTTCCGCCTGAACACTCTCCCGCAATTGCGACAATGGTTTTGAAACCAATTCGCGAACCAAGTCCCACTGTGGCTCCTTGGAGTGTCGCTGATAATCGCGACGCAGTTCGCGAGCCGCTTGGCGAATGCCGGAGGCCACGCCTCGCATTTCAGGATCGCGTACCGATTCTTCGACATCGCGCAGCGCATCCGACCATTCTCCAAAATTATTTCCGGTGATCGGATTTCCATTTTGCTCCATCACGTCGTTTAGCGAAAGTGATCCGGAATTGCCACCTCGGGAATTGGGATCGCCGGGTTGATTTCCAGGTTGATCGCCCGATTTTGAGCCATTTTTTTCTTTTGATTGGCTGTCGCTTTTTTCAGATTTCCCTTGCGATTTACCTGACTTCTCGCCTTCCGCGGCTTTTCCTTTTCCGGACTTTTCTCCTTTCCCACCCTTTCCAGACTTTGAATCGGATTCGGGTTGCTGGGAATTGGCGGGCGCTGCCGATGGGTCGCTCGGAGCCGTGCTGTCCGAAGGGGAGCTAGGCTCACCTCGTTCAGGTGATTCTGTTTCACCTGGGCGACCGCCTCGACTTGCGATTTCTTGATTTAGTTGTCTTTCGAGGTCCTCGATTTCTTTCAAGGCTCGACGCAATCCGTCGACTTCGCTACCAAGCACGCTCTCGGCAGCACTCTCGACTCCTTCTCGAAGTTCGCGAACGCCGGTTTCGATTTCATCGAGCGTCTGTTGAACAGGAGCTGCTAAGCCGCGTTCGACCAAACGCGGAATCAAATTGAATTGGTTTTCAACATCTCGCTGCTTGGTCTTGCGAAACGTATCGTAAAGTTTTTCGGCGAGCAGCGGTTCGCTCGGTTCGGCTTCGGTCACGGTATCCTGCATCCGCTCCAGCAGCTCGCTCGTTCGTTTTTGCAATTCACCCCACGCTTGTTCCCTGGAAGGCTCTTCCGTGGACTCACCTTTGGCTCCCGGTCGCAACCCCCCTTCATCAGTATTCTGTTGGCTAGAGCTGGCTTCTAGTTTTGCACTGCCATCGAGCGTCTTAGCGGATAACTCGGATTGGTCTTTTTCGAGTTTTCTTGCCTCGGAAAGCATGTCTTTCATCGTCTCTTCGAAACGCTGAGCCGATTGTTCGCGAAGTTGATCGCGAGTTTCCTCGATCTGCGTTTCGGCGCGCGAACCTGACGACAAAGCTTGAGCAGCCGAAGGCTGAGACGAGGCTAACGCTTCGGCAGCTTTGCGAATATCCTCACGAGCTTGCGCAAGCTGCTCTTGAGCTTGCTGCATCGCCTCTTCCTGCTTAGTCGACTTCTCGGCCGTTTGCATGCGATCCATCAATTCGTCGGTATCTCGCAATAGCTCTTCCTGATTCTCGCGAAGCCGTTTCAACTGCTCCTCTAATTCTTTCTTGACCTCTTCGGTTTTCGCTGATTGAATCGCCGTTTCGAGATCTTTCAACTGACGATTGATATCCTCTTGGCGTCGAGCAAGTTCGTCGAGTCGGCTCATCACTTGCCGCATTTCTCGATCGGCAGCTTCTTCCTCGGTCGATGCTTGCTGCTCTTTTTCATAGCGTTCCTCGTCTTCCTTCAACTCCATCTGCTCCAATTGTTTTTGGCGGTTCTTTTGCGATGCGCTGGACGATTTGGACTTCGACTTTTTGGATTTAGTAATTTCATGTTCGCGAGCCCTTAGTTTTAAAAGCCCTTCATAGGCTGCTTGCTCGTGTTTCATCGCGGTACGCAAAGTAGCCGATTTTTGTTCAGAAACCGACGCCTCTAACTGCTCGATGGTTTGTTCCATCGCATCGAGCACGCTATCGAGATGCTGCCGCGATTTCTCATCTTGTAATTTTTCTTCGAGAGCTACTGCCATCCCGATGGCTTCGTCTTGTGATTCGACGAGAACGCCGACATCCTCCGCCCCTTTTTCAGTGAGTTTCGAAGTCGTCTGAGTTCGAATCGTATTCCATGTCCCACTGATGATTTTCTTTTGCAGCTCGGCAAGCTCTTCGGCTTTTTGGGCCTGAGGGCTTGGCGGCCCGCTCGGTGGCGGTTCGCCAGCCGATGGATCGCCTTGCCGAAAGATTTCGTCGAACGGTCGAACTTCGGCAAAGTACATCTCGCCATCGACGCGGCGAATTTTTCCATCTCGATCCAAATCTTCAGCCCAGAAGTAATAACTCAACAATTGATCCGGTGTGCTCTCCATCGCTTCAAAGTCGAGCAGATAATGGACGGATTGCCCCTTGGAAACTCGAGTCGTCGTTTTCGGTTTTTTGTCGGCGTCGATGGCTGGAGTTGCGTCTTGGAGCTGTTTCGATGACTCCCAAAGGACACGGTCCTCTAATTCACCGCCGGCTAAACTGTACTGGACACCGGCGCGGACCAAACTGAAATCGTCGCGCACGTTGGCTTGAATCGAAAGTTCTTCGAGCGGCGAAACGGTCGCATCGGTAATCTTCTCAGCCTTTAACTCAGGTGGCTTATTTGGCAAGACAGTGATAGAAATCGTTTCTTGGATTTTCGACGAACGACCGGCGTCGTCTTTTAAGTTCACTTTCCATTTGCGATTCGACTCGGCGACTATGGACGCTTGGTACAATAAGCCCTCGGTGGACTCGGACGATAAAGTCATTGCGATTACTTCGCCATTTTCGTCGATGAGCTTTACCGACTCCAATGGTTTATTGACGTGACAGATCCATTGGACGTGAGTTCCTTCTGGAACGGTAACGCGTCGCGTGTCTTTGACAATTCGCGGCTCTTGTTGCGAATACTCGGGCGGTGACAGCTCGGCATCGCTTCGCGCGAGGGCGGGAAAATCAAAGACGTTAACTCTATATTTTTCGCTGCGTCCCGATTCGATCTCGATCTGGTATTCGGTATCACGAGTCACTTTCGCAAGGTAGCTGGCAAAGACTGGGTCGTTTAACGAGCGCTGCATTTCGGTTGTCGACGGCATCGCTTCTTCGGAATCGACTTCCCTTGCATGAAGCGCGACTTGGTCCGGTAGCGGCCCTTGAAAACGCACGGTCACGAGGCAATTGGTCCCTCGCTCGATCTCAGTATTGCCTGGCTGCACTTCCATCGATGTCGACTTGAAAGGAGAAAAGAGTTCGAGAATGCGACTCTCTTTGACCGAACCCAACGTGTTGGCGGCGATCAGCATTCCGATGACGCCAAAGAGAAAAACAAACTGAGCGAACCATGCCAGCCCCATCGATCGCTTCGGGACTACGAGATTCCAGTCGTGGGTGTAGGCGTGAAGCAACGTCTCTTCGGTGACCTCCTTACGAAGGTATTTCGAATCGGCTTCTTCACGCGGAGTCACTGCGGTAATCAAGCGTTGATTGAGTCCAGGGTGGCAGCGTTCGATCTGAGTTGCCAGCCAACGTCGATCTCGAAATGCCATTCGACTGCATAGCCACGCGCTCGCACCGCAAAGCAGACCGGATACCGCTAACCAGAGTGAGACTCGGTAGGGAGCGGCGAATATTGCGGGCTTCCAGGCGAACGCCATCACTAACGCGAGAAGAGCCAGGAACCAACTAAGAGTTAAGAGCCAACCAAGGCGAAGGTCTTGGAATCGCCTGGAAACACGACTGAGAAAAAAGTCCAACCTGGGATCCATTTCGGTTTCTCTCCATCTGAAGCGGACTATCGCAACCATTTCGATCCAACTGTCTATCGTATCCTAAAATGATTGTCACAATACAATCAACCCGCGAATCAAGTGCGCGAACCCGCTGACTTTTGTTTTTGTCTTGACTTTGCCGTTCTCCGAGCCGTAATTAGGACTTCTCTGCCGGGTCAAAATTCACCGTTTATCCAATTTTCTTCGATGCTCACCCTCGTTAGGCTCGCAAAGCCGCCGAAAGCCCCCCCCGTTCGCGCCGAAGACGCGTACGACAGACAAAGCTCACTTCGTCCAAACCTTCGAGCCAGTGTCTATGACGCGGGTTTTTATGGCCTGATGGTGGGAATAGGCGAAGCGTATTTGCCAGCATTTGCATTGGCGATCGGGCTGGGCGAGGTCGTTTCGGGATTGGTTACCAGCGTACCCATTCTGCTGGGCGGAATCCTGCAACTCTTGTCGATTTATGCCTTGTCCTGGGTTGGATCGTACAAGCGATGGATTGTAGCCGGGATCATCATGCAGGCATTCGCATTTTTCCCGCTGATCTACGCCGCGTTCGTCGGCTCGATTTCGGCATGGGGATATTTTGCCGTCGCGTCGTGTTATTGGGGAGCCGGAATGGCGTCGGGACCGGCTTGGAATGCTTGGATTAGCCATGTAGTCCCCAGTCGAATCCGATCGCACTATTTTGCTCGGAGAACGCGAGTCATTCAGTTGGCGACGCTGGGAGGATTCCTCTTCGCCGGTTGGCTCTTGCAAATGACCAAGGAATGGGACATGGTTTTGTACGGTTTTGCCACGATTTTTATCATCGCAGTCTTAGCCCGATTCGCTTCAGCTTTTTGTTTGGAACGGCATAAGACATCGGCACACGAGGATCATGCCGAGCCGCGAACCCATCGTCTCTGGAATGCGTGGACTCATATTCCGCCCAAAGCACGCTACTTGATTTGCTATCTCGTTTGCATGCAAGGTTGTATCCAATTCTCAGGACCCTACTTTATTCCTTATATGCTGAAGCAACTCGATTTCAGCTATACCGCCTTCGTCGCTGTTATCGCGGGCGCTCTCGTCGCTCGAGCTTGCTGTATGTCGCTTTGGGGACTGGTCGCGCGAAACTATGGTTCGCAAACGCTTCTTTGGATCGGCGGATTGGGGTTAGTTCCGCTTTCGAGCCTCTGGACGCTTTCCGATTCCATCGCTTGGCTGGTGACGGTACAAATCGTCAGCGGCATTCTTTGGGCGGCGTACGAACTGGCGTTCTTCCTGATGTTCCTCGACTATATCCCGCAACGCAAACGCTCGGATATGCTGACGATCTATAATTTTGCTCACGCTGTCGCTTGGTGCCTTGGTGCCCTGTTGGGCGGCTGGTGGATTTCATCCCACGGCACGACACCGGCTGCTTATCATGGCGTTTTTATCGTATCGGCGATTGGACGGTGCGCTTGCGTCGGACTTCTGTGGATGACATGGCGAAGCACGGTTACCTCGCCGACTCCGATCTGGCCGGTCGATACGGCAAAAATCCAAGTGGAACTCAGCGAAACACCAGAATTTTCGAGCGGCAGTTCTGGGACGAGCCCCAATCCAAGCCCGATGCTCGATATCGCTGCAAAAGCTGCGTAAAGCAAATTCGGAAAGCATGCTGGTCGTTATTTCCTTCTTATTTTGCCTATTTTCTCAAAATGTGATGCTCTGGCGATTGATTTCTTTCGCGAATATGACAGAATTCATTCATTGGATTGACGGAATTCGACTTTTTCCTGCTTGGATATCGCCAGAATGCCGGACGGAAGTTTTCAAGGATCTGGTAGCAACACCGCAACTGAAACTCGACGAACGAAGCTCAAAGAGCTGATTCGGAGCCAAGGTTTCGTGTCGATTCCCGATCTTCGCGAAGCGATTGAAGCAAGCGAGTCGACGATCCGCCGCGACTTGGATTTCCTTGAAGAACAAGGCGAAGCCAAGCGGACGCATGGCGGTGTGTTTTGCACCGGGCCGAGTGCTGGCTTGCAAGTCTTTGAAGACCGGCGGGTTGGACATTGGGAGAAGAAACGCCAAATTGCTTTGGCGGCTGCCACGATGATCGAAGACCGCGAAACGATTTTGCTCGATGGTGGAAGTACGACTTATGAATTGGCAAGACAACTGATCGGACGGCCGCTTCAGATCGTCACAAACAGTTTGCCGGTTGCCAACTTATTCGCGACTTCTGAACGGACGGATTTAGTTTTTCTGGGCGGTGCGGTGCATCATCGGACCGGAATTACGCTTGGACCTTATGCGAACCAAATGATGGAAGGAATAACCGTACAGAAAGCCATCTTGAGTGTGGCGGGAATCGACGAGCGTGGTTACTACAACAGCAATTTGCTGCTCGTCGAAACCGAACGAGCCATGATGCGATGTGCGGACCAGACGATCGTCGTGGCCGATAGCAGCAAGTTTGGTCGATCAAGCTTGTCGCGATTGTGCAGCTTGAGCGAAGTACAAAAAATTGTCGTCGATAACGAGCTTGACCAGGTTTGGCGAAATCGCCTTTCGGAGAACGGAGTCGAAACGATGATTGCCTCCTCGACAGAATCGAGCCACGTAGACACAGCGAAGCCATCAATTCCAACGCCCCATTTAGAACTCGCACCGCAGAAACGCAAGAAAAAGAAACCGATCGTTTAAGATCGAAGAACCGGTGGCTAGCGCCATTCCGCTCACTGATTGATCGAACGAACTCATATAACTGATAAACATCATGCCGCACACCATTGAACATAGCCACGTCGAGTCATTGGTCCGACAAGCCGTTCGTCGAATCATGACCGCCGGCAATCTATCGTCGACATCTGGTGGACTCGTCGTTTCAAAGCCCAAACTAGTCGTCAGTATTTCTGCGAGACATGTTCATTTGACCGATGAACATGTTGAAAAGCTCTTTGGTCCTGGCAAAAAATTGACGCCTGAAAAAAATCTCTATCAAGATGGCTTCTTTGCCGCCGCCGAAACCGTCATGATCGTCGGCCCTCGCCGACGCATGCTTCCCAACGTTCGGGTCTTGGGGCCTACTCGCAAGTTTAGTCAAGTCGAGTTGGCGTACACCGATACAATCTCGCTTGGGATCGACGCTCCAACGCGTCACAGTGGCGATATTAAAGGTACACCTGGTTGCGTCTTGGTAGGACCCGCCGGGGCAGTTGAACTAAATGAAGGTGTCATTCGAGCTGCTCGACATGTGCATATCAATCAAGCCGACTGCAAATTCTATGGTGTCAAGAATGGCGACATGATGAATCTATCCATAAAGTCGCCGGCCTGTTCGGTTGTCTTTGAGGACGTGCTCGTGCGTGAAGATGCGGCAAGCAAATTAGAGGTCCACATCGATACGGACGAAGGCAACGCATGTGACTTAGACCACGCGACGCTTATCGAACTTCTCAAACAAGAAGGCGACTGCCAATGCAAACACTAGTGGCGTGTCGCCCGCGCACCGAAATAAAATAGATCGAAATTTAGTTCCCCTTTTTTTAAAAACCCTTCCCATTTTTCTGGAGAAAACACTGTTATGGCCAATGTAAACGACGCGCTCGGTATGATCGAGACCAAGGGCTTTATCGCTCTGGTTGAAGCAACCGACGCCATGCTTAAAGCCGCGAACGTTCAGTTCCTTTGCTGGGACAATGTCGGTAGCGGATTGATGTCCGTCTTTGTCAGCGGAGACGTAGCGGCAGTAAAAGCTGCAACCGACGCCGGTGCTGCTGCAGCAGGCCGAATCGGAGAAGTAGTCAGCGTTCAGGTCATCGCTCGACCGCACGAAGACTTAGCCAAGGTTCTCAAAGTAAGCAAGCCAGCAGCGAGTAAGGCGTAGGGAATGGGGAAACACTCAACTCTCAACACTCAACTCTCAACTCTCAACTCTCAACTCTCAACTCTCAACTCTCAACTCTCAACTCTCAACTCTCAACTCTCAACTCTCAACTCTCAACTCTCAACTCTCAACAAAAGAATAAACCATGCAAACAGCAATTGGACTCATTGAAACTAAAGGCCTCTTAGCAAGCATCGAAGCAACGGACGCAATGGCAAAGGCCGCGAACGTCGAAATCGTCAAGCGTATTGATATCGGTGGAGCTTATGTGACGACCGTTGTCACCGGCGACGTCGGCAGCGTACGGGCGGCCGTTGAAGCAGGTGCTGCGGCAGCTTCGCAAGTCGGCGAACTCGTCGGCTCGCACGTGATTCCACGTCCTGCAGAAGGACTTGCCATCGCACTCGCCGCGTTCAAGAAGTAAGTCGATCGCCCCAAGGACTGCCATCATTAGCGGAACGGCGTTAGCCGCCGTTGTGAGCGGTTCGGCGCTAGCCGCCGGTACTAGATTGCGATCAGCAATGCGACACGTTTTTTACGTGAACCCAAGGCAAACGTAGTCGTCGAGTTAAACTTTTTCGTCGAAGGATTAGTACGCCATGAAGGTGCTTGTTGCGAACCTCGGTTCGACCTCGTTCAAATATCGATTGTTTGACATGACTACCGAAAGCCAATTGGCTCGCGGTGGTGTCGAACGTATTGGAGCGGCGTCTAGTCTCGCGTTTGTACAAATCGGAGACTACCGAGGCGAGCTTGAACTATCAGTTCCTCATCACGGTATCGCCGTGAAAGCGTGCATCGATCAGTTGAGCGATCCCGAATTCGGTTGCATCCAATCGCCAAGCGAAATTAGTGCCATCGGCTTTAAGGCCGTCCATGGTGGTCGACTTCAAGGTGTGTTTCGAATCGATGCAAACGTTTTAGATGCGATGGAAGAAGTGAATTCGGTAGCTCCTGCTCACAATCCACCGTATATTGCCGCAATGCGGCAGTTAGCTGCGACTTCGCACATTCCATTGGTAGCTGCCTTCGAAACCGATTTTCATCGGACGATTCCCGAGTCGCAGCAAATCTATGCGATTCCTTCGGAATGGACCGAAGCGTTACCGATTCGGCGTTGGGGATTCCACGGTGCTTCGCATCGATACATCGGATGGCGAGCAGGTCAACTGCTTGGACGCAGTGATGCTCGAATTGTGTCGTGTCACTTGGGAGGCTCAAACTCGCTATGTGCAATTCGCAGTGGTAGGAGTGTGGCGACGACGATGGGAATGAGTCCTCAGTCGGGCTTGCCGCAGAATAATCGGATCGGCGATCTCGATCCGTTTTGCTTGCCGATGATGATGGCATATACCGGAAAATCACTAGAGGAAGTCCTTAAAATACTGGCAACGCAAGGCGGTCTATTGGGCGTCTCGGGAGGTTTGTCAGGCGACATTCGCGATCTCGAAGCAGCTTCTGAATCTGGAAATGCCAAAGCCAAACTGGCCTTGGATATTTTCGTGACCGAGATCCGACGGCATTTAGGTGGCATGATGATGGCGATGGGCGGTGCCGATGCCATCGTGTTCACCGGCGGGATCGGCGAGAACAGTCGGTTCGTTCGAGCCGGCGTTTGCCAAGGCCTAGAAGACATGGGGATCGCACTCGATCTCGACTTGAATCAAAAGACCGGTGCGATTGAAGCAAGACTCGATCGCAACGACTCGAAGATTCAGTTGTGGGTGGTTCCGACCAATGAAGAATTAATCGTCGCTCGACAAACCGTCGAGGCGATCGAGTCCACCGATACGTAAGAGAAGTCAAACAATGCTGAGCGAGCTGTGTTTATTTCGAAAAACGACTTGCAAGCGTTAGAGGATTACATGCGATGTTTGTAGCCAAAGTAACTGGAAGCGTGGTATCGACTCAAAAGGTCGATTCGATGAAGGGGTGTAAACTCTTGATCGTCGAACCGTTTCGTCTCGATCCTAAGACTCAAGCGACGTTGGTCTCGACCGGTCGTACCTTTATTGCAGTCGACATGCTTGGAGCTGGTTTCGGCGACTATGTTTTAATCAGCCAAGGCAGCAGTGCTCGATTCACCCCTGAGACCAGCAAGCTGCCGATCGATTGCGCCATCATCGGAATTGTCGATAGCGTTCACGTTGAAAAAAACAGCGTCTACTCGCGCACCGACTCCGATTCCTAAATATTCAACCACCTTTTAAGAATCCATCCCTATTATGCAACTCAACGAAGATTTTATCCGAAACGTTGTCAGCCAAGTCTTGAGCGAAGTGCGAGCCAAGAGCGATTCGCATCCGTCGCTTCGCGCATCGAAGAATGGTAGTAGCCAATCCTACGCTGGTCGTTTTGGCATTTTTGATTGTGTCGATGAAGCCGTCGCGGCTGCACGAGCTGCCTTTGAAGAGCTTAGCAAGCGACCTGTCGAGCATCGTCGACGTATCATCGACCATATTCGTCGGATTTCGATCGATCAATGTGTCGAGCTCGGCACGATGGAGATGGAAGAGACCAAGATTGGACGTTTGGAGCACAAGATAGCGAAACTCAAAACACTTGGCGAGAAAACACCTGGCGTCGAGTTCCTTAAGACGGAAGCGTTTAGCGGCGATTATGGTTTGGCGGTCATCGAGCATGCTCCATTCGGCGTGATCGGTGCCATTACGCCGGTCACGCATTCGTTGCCGACGATTACCGGCAACGCGGTCAGCATGATCGCCGCCGGAAACACCCTGGTTGTCAATCCTCATCCAGGCGGACGAAAAGTCGCGGCCGAGGGCGTGCGACGATTCAATAAGGCGATCTATGAAGATCTCGGTATCGATAATCTGATATGTGTGATGCGCGAGCCGACTTTAGAAACGGCACAGCAGCTCTTCAAACATCGCAAGGTTGCCTTGATTTGTGTAACGGGCGGACCGGCAGTAGCCCGAGCAGCCTTGAATAGCGGAAAGCGAGCGATTGTTGCGGGACCAGGTAATCCACCGGTTGTCGTCGATGAAACTGCCGACTTGGCTCGGGCCGCTCGATGCATCATCGATGGTGGTGCGTTCGACAACAACCTGCTTTGCATCGGAGAAAAAGAAGTCTTCGTCGTCGATAGCGTATTCGATGCCATGATGTCAGCGATGGAAAAAGCGGGTGCGGTTCGACTTAACAAATCCGAAATCGAGCGGCTGACCGGTGCCGCTATGCAGCTTGTCGGCGAAGGCGCTGACAAGCACTACGCACCTACCAAAGAGCTGCTCGGACAGGATGCTTGGAAGCTGGCGGCTGCGGCCGGCAAATCGATCGATAAAAAAGTCGAGCTGGTTTTCGGCGAAACATCGGAAGACCATCCGTTTGTCGACGTCGAGCAAATGATGCCGTTCATTCCATTTGTACGATGCCGCGATATCGATCACGGTATCGAGCTAGCGCAGAAATACGAACATGGATATCGCCACACGAGCGTGATTCATTCTCGGAATGTGCGAAACATGACCAAAATGGCTCGGGCTATGGATACAACTTTGTTTGTCAAGAATGGTCCAAGCATGGCATCGTTGGGGCTCGGCGGCGAAGGCTATCTCTCGTTTTCGATTGCCGGCCCAACTGGCGAAGGTGTGACAACTCCGATGACGTTCACGCGTGAACGCCGATGCTCGTTAATTGAAGATCTTTACGTTCTCGGCAGTCCCGACACGATTGGAAACTAACACCATGCAAGCCGCACTTGTCGTCGGCCATGGGACCTCTACCGTGAAGCACCCGACCCTTGAAAATCTGAAATTGCTGATCGTTCAGCCGATGATGGCCGACGGCGAACGTCCGGATGGTCCGCCATTGATTGCAGTGGATCGAATGGGAGCAGGCGTGGGCGAGAATGTGATGTTGAGCAGCGATGGGGCGGCTATCAAAGATATGTTTGGCATTGAGAATTCGCCCATTCGATGGGCTGTCATTGGAGTCATTGATTCGTAACATGATCGAAACCGCCGAAATTGAAACCATTGTTCGCAAGGTCCTTAATAGGATGCTAGCTAGCGATGCGCCTCGATCGTCGGGGCCGCTTTCGTCCAAAGTTGCAAATTCGGCAGCAATACTGAATCTGTCGCATTCACTGATCACGATGTCTTCGATCCCGAAAAGCCTTGACGGAATCCGGGAAATTCGGATTCACGGCAGTGCGGTTGTCACGCCAGCGGTTCGCGATTTTCTGCGCGAGGCGAAGATTTCAATCGTTCGATCGGAAGGGACGAAAGCGACTGAAGGGACAAAAAGGACAAAAGAAGGAGAAGGGACAAGTCGTGTGATTTCGAGTGTCCCACCGTTGATTGTATGCAGTAGCGCTGCGATTCTGCCGGTGATTGGACGCACGATCTGTCCGAAACAGGCGATGGTGCTTTCGAAATCCAGTGACGATGCTACGGCACTTCGGGATGCGGCGGCTGGTCTGCGAAATGGTCACACGGCGGCAGTGGTCATCGGTGAATTTGCGCACGCTTTATCTTGGCAAGCCTCACGCGATGAACGATTGAGACCCGTCACCCTTCGCCATTGGTCTGACCTGGCTGAAACATTGGCGGAAGTTCCGACGAATCTCGTGATCCTATCGTCCAAGCATTGGAATGCCCCGATGTCGTGCAACGTGATTCGCTCGTTTTACAAACACCTCCGGACCGCTTAGTTAGAACCATGCAAATCTATAAAGTGAATGGACAAGTAACACTCAGTCGCTGCCACCCCAGTTTCATTGGCGGCAGACTGCTCACCGCTCATCCGATCGGCGAAGAATTGATGGGACGAACCATCACCGATCCCGATCTTGTCGTCGTCTGGGACGACCTAGGTGCCGGTACTGGCTCGACGATCGCCGTCAGCGACGGTGCCGAAGCCGCTCAAGCTTTTAAGCCAGCACTAAAACCGGTCGACGCCTACTGCGCCGCCATCCTAGACCAAATTCACATCCACCCAAAATCGTAACACAAGCACCTCAACTCTCAACTCTCAACAAACAACCATGGTAAACGCACATCGCATCAAGCAAGACATCTGTGAAATCGGACGAAGACTTTACGACAAAGGCTTCGTCGCCGCCAACGACGGAAACATCACCGTCCGCATTTCTGAAAACGAAGTACTTTGTACGCCGACGATGCACAGCAAAGGCTTTCTCAAACCCGAGGACATTTCGGTTGTCGACATGACTGGCAAACAGTTGTCCGGGATCAAAAAGCGAAGCAGCGAAGCCCTGCTGCATTTGGAAATCTACAAAGCTCGACCGGAGATTAAAAGCGTCGTGCACTGTCACCCGCCGCACGCGACCGCGTTCGCCGTAGCTCGGGAGCCGATCCCGCAATGTATTTTGCCCGAAGTAGAAGTCTTTTTGGGCGACGTCCCGATTACGAAGTATGAAACGCCAGGCGGTAAAGCCTTTGCGGAAACCATTTTGCCCTTTGTTCAGAAGACCAACGTTATCATTCTAGCCAACCACGGCACCGTCAGCTTTGGTGAGAACGTAGAGCGAGCGTTTTGGTGGACGGAAATTCTCGACGCTTACTGCCGAATACTTTTGTTGGCCAAGCAAGTCGGACGGATTACGTTCTTCGACGAAAACAAAGAGCGAGAACTTTTAGAGCTCAAGCAAAAGTGGGGTTTTACGGACCCAAGAAACACCGACGAGTATAAAAACTGCGACGTCTGTGCCAACGATATTTTTCGCGATTCGTGGAAGGAATCAGGCGTCGAACGCCGCGGTTTTCCAGCTCCTCCCGTCATGGGTCCAGGCGCCGCATCGAACCCCATTGCTTCGGCAGTTCAATCCGCGCTAGCCGCAGCTCCCGTACTGCGCAGCAACGCATCCACGGCCGCGGCCCTCAACGGAATCGACGAAGAAAAACTAGTTCAAATGATCACATCCCAAGTCATGCAACAGTTATCCAAGTCCTAGACTTAACTCTCAACTCTCAACTCTCAACCCTCAACTCTTCAACTCTCATGAAAATCAGTATCATCGGCGCCGGCGGCTTGGTCGGTTCGTGCGCTGCGTTTGCCTTACAATGCGGTGGAATCGCTCGTGAAATCGCCCTACTGGATCTGAATGCCAATCTTGCTGAAGGGCATGCATTGGACATTCTACACGGCACGCCGAGTATCGCTGACCAGACGATTGTGTCGGGTTCATACGAACACATACCGAGCAGCGATGTTATCTGTATCACGGCCGGTCTACGCCGCAAACCAGACGAATCGCGGCTCGATCTCATCAATCGAAACACCGATTTATTTGTTTCGATTCTTGACCAGATCAAACATGCTGGACCAAAGTCGTCGGCTATCGTGGTGGTCGTCTCGAATCCTGTCGATATTCTGACTTACGTTGCCGCCAAGCGGCTTGGGTTACCGGCGACTCAAGTCATTGGCTTGGGAACCCAGCTCGATACGATTCGATTTTGTTCGTTGATCGCCAACCATCTCAAATCGCCGCCAACACAAACGCGAGCTTTGATTTTGGGAGAGCACGGAGACAGCATGGTTCCGATTTGGTCCAGCGCGACGGTCGGAGCATTGTCGCTTGAAAAATATCCAGGCTGGTCCAACCAGGCGGCTATCGATATTTTCAAGCGAACCAAGGGTTCGGGGGCGGAATGCATTGCGAAAAAAGGAGGAGCAGGATTTGCGGTCGGAATCGCCATTCGAGACGTGATCCATGCCGTCATCCTCGACCAGCAGCGGATTCTACCGGTTAGTACGGTCCAAGACGGGAACTGTTATGGCATCCGGAACGTGGCTTTGTCGGTCCCGACGATTGTCGGGCGAAGCGGCGCCAAGAGCCGGATTGAAATTGAGCTATGGCCTAAGGAATTGCAGGGTCTAAAGGCGAGTGCAGCGGCTCTTGAACCGACCCTTGCCGCCGTACTAAAGCGAATCGGATAGTTGCCAAGGAACGTCGCATCTGATCGAGCTCGTCCGAGTGGTTGAAAAATTCACCGCCCTGTCGAGTATTCTGATTCTAACAAATTTTCTGAAAAATTTGCTTATAAAGCTTGCATGGCCCTGTAAGCCAGCATAGACTGGGCGGAATACGCAAAGCTGTTTAGACACTTGTGCGATGTTTTTATTCCATCTCCCACTCGCTGGGAATGCTGCTAAATCAATATTTTGGAGTCCTCTTGATGTATTCGTCGCCAAAGTTTCGGAAGTCCTTGAGAAGTCGCCTTCGCCGCCGAGCACAGTTTTTAGCGTTGCTGCTCGGTACCGTACCGATGGCAGGGCAAGCAGTCGCTCAAAATGCTTTTTGGAATGTTACACTCGCTACGGCGCAAAATTGGGGAACATCCACAAACTGGTCGTTATCTTCAACAGGTGGTGCTACGACGGCTGCTCCAACTTTGTCGGTAACTGCCAATTTCAATTCGACAGCCGCCAATATCGGTACCAAGACAATTTTCATGGGCGGTAACCGATCCGCTCTAGGACTTGTCTTCACTAGCCCAGGTGGATTCGTCCTGCGGACGAATCAATCGACGACGACTGTCCAGACGCTGTCGATCGGTGCTGGCGGAATCACGGTGAACGCGGGCGTGACAGCATTAGGCTTTTTTACTACGCAACCTG
>Ga0163150_10002615_pt1 | contig 27181 bp, 25 predicted proteins | sample OliLakLV19P2IB_FD_148628 | JGI IMG/M metagenome (GOLD analysis project Ga0163150, IMG submission 148628) | Freshwater microbial mat bacterial communities from Lake Vanda, McMurdo Dry Valleys, Antarctica - Oligotrophic Lake LV.19.P2.IB | ecosystem: Environmental > Aquatic > Freshwater > Lake >...
TCATGAAGCAGATGCTCGATCTGTCTTCGGCCAACGCACTGCAACCCGGCACGACGGACGGCGGCGTCAACAATACGCCCGACGAAGTGGCCTTCGGCGCGGAAAACGTCGGTTATTACATCAAATATCAGAATGCCCCGCTGCGTTACGCGCAGGGTTGGGCTGACCCGTCTGCCCTGCGGATGGGCGCGCTGCCTAGCGGTGGCTCTGGCGCGACGGTTTTCTGGACGACAGGCGCTTGCTTGTTCAAGTATGGTCAGAACAAACAGCAAGCCGCCGAGTACATGCAGGCACTCACGTACAATCCGCGTATCTGGCAAGACTCCATCGCAGGCAGCGAGACGGCCCACCCCGGCCAACTGCCGCCATTCGCGTCCATCTACGCCGAATGGGAAGCTGCTCCGCCGGATTGGCTGACCGAGCAGACATGGGTGCCGTTGGTACGCGGTCAGCTAGACAGCGCCAAGGCCATCCCGAACCACGCTTTCGGTTTGCAGCAGTTCGTCATCGGCAAGCCCTTCTGGGAAGAATACCTGTTGGGCAATGAACCCGATCCGATGGTTGCAGCACAGGCCGCCAAAGACGCGGTAGTCGCCGCCATCGAACAGACGACAGCCTAAATTCAGTCACAAGATGTAAATTGGGAACCCGTTTTCGCTCTGGAAACGGGTTCCTTCGGCCTAACACAATGTCGATAACGCCGATGATCGGTGGTTGGCGCTACAGGGGGAACGCATGGCGAATGTGATTGTGCCGGATAACCACAATAGTCCTTTCGAGCGCATCAAGCGCGAAATCAAACACGGCAGTTCGTGGTTATATTTATTGCCAGCACTGGTATTCTTCATCGGGTATCAGGTGTATCCGATTATTCGTGTATTTGTTCTTAGCTTTACGGACTATCGCCTTTTGGCGGCAGACGAAGCGCAGTTTATCGGGCTACAAAATTATGCCAACGCAGTCGTTGATCCGGTTGTGCATCAAGGACTACTGCGCGCCGGATACTTTACGCTCCTTTTCTTACCCGGCACGATCTTCGTCCCCTTGTTCGTGGCTATTCTGGTTGACCGCGTAAAAAATCAGCGTATCGCGTCTCTTTATAAAATAATCCTGCTTATCCCCGCCGTCATTCCCGGCCCCATGATCTTTGTGCTGTGGAAATGGCTGTACGACTTCGAGATTGGCCCGATCAACACCTTCTTGATCGAAGGGCTGCATCTGTTCAACTACCGCAACGCACCCCAATGGTTGGGCAAGTCGAACTTAGCGATTCCGGCGATTGCCATCATGGAAGTCTGGTGGGGCATTGGCTATCACACGATCTTCTTCTTAGCCGGTTTGGCAACCATCCCTAAAGAAATGATCGACGCGGCCCGTGTAGACGGCGCGAACGAGTGGCAGTTGTTCTGGCGCATCACCCTACCGCGCCTGCGGGCCATCATGCTGATTCTGGTGGTGCTGCGTTTCGGCTCGGCTATGGCGGTCATCGACGAATATCTAATTTTCGGCAGTTTTGACCGCACCCTGCCCACCTATACATGGACGGTGTATATGTGGCATCTGGCGTTCCAGCTTGGTGACAGGTTGCAGGGCTACGCCGCCGCGATTGGTTGGATCGGCGCGGGTGTCATGCTGGTTGTCGTTGCTCTACTGTTTTACATCTTCCGTAACCGCGACTAAAAAGGGTCATTCGCAATGGCAGCCACGACTACATCAAGTGCCACTATCCGCCCTCAGGCGACTGTATCGACAGCGCCGCCCAATCGCAGCATAAACTGGCGTGGAATTCTGCTGCATGGCACGATCATTTTCTTTTGTTTGCTGATTATCCTGCCGCTGCTGTGGGTGCTGCTGCTGTCGGTGAAATCCATTCGGGATGCCAACACGGGTACATTCTGGCCGAGAGAGTGGGATTTCACCCATTACGCATACGTGATTCAGGAACGACCTGAAATCCTGTACAACATGGGCAACAGTATTTTTGTCACGCTGTCCACCGTGGTGCTGACATGTATCTGCGCGCTGCTGGGTGGCTATGCGCTCGTCCATTTGAAGTTGCGTGGGCGCTTTCTCATCTTGTCACTGTTAGTTGGATCGCTGTTTTTCCCGACACGGCTGATCTCGCTGATCGCCATTTTCGAAATTCAAAGTGATCTCGGTCTGCGAAACACGCTGATCGGGCTGGTCTTACCTTACGTGACGTTGAATCTCGCCACCAGCGTCTTGATTATGCGCGGTATGTTTGAGCAGATATCGCCGGAAATCGTGGACGCCGCGCACATGGACGGTTGCAATACGTGGCAAACGTTCTGGAAAGTGCTGCTGCCGCTGGTGAAAAACGGCATCGTCGTGTTGGTGATCGTCAACTTTGTCACGGCGTGGGGCGAATACCTGTTGGCCTACACGCTCATTGATGACCAGTCAGTACGCACCATGCCCGTCGTATTAGCCAGCACATTCGGCGGCTTAGGCGCGTGGCAGTATCCACGCATCGCTGCGGTGTATATCATGGTCACGACACCGGGAATCATCGTCTTCGCCTACGCACAGCGCTGGTACATGAAGGGTCTGCTCGAAGGCGCACTCAAGTTCTAACTTATTTCCACGCGAACTGAATGCTCTGTAGGGGCGCATCATGCTGCGCCCCTACCCAATATTTACGATAGGACTTCCCCTTATGACACCAACCAATTTACAAGCCGCCGTTGAGCAGTGGGTGAACGAACACGCCGACGAAGTAGTGCAGCTTACCGAAGCGTTGATGCGCTATGAAAGCCTTCAGCATGTGCCGACAGGCTGGGAGAAAGACGCGCAGGTTTTCGTCGCGGAGACGCTGCGCGGTCTCAACCTTGAACTGGACATTTTCGAGCCGTCGGAAGTCGAAGGCTTCACCGAACATCACGCTTACTGGCCCGGACGCGACTACATCAACCGTCCCAACGTCGTCGGTATTTGGCGCGGACAGAACTCACAGTCCTCAAAGTCCTTGATGTTCTCCAGCCATATCGACGTGGTAGCGGCGGTAGAAGGTGGACGCTTTCCGGCTTTCTCTCCTGTGCGGCAGGGCGAAAAGCTCTACGGGCGCGGCTCGAACGACATGAAAGGCGGCCTCGCGGCCAGCATCATGGCCGTGCGCTGCTTGCAAGAACTCGGCATCGTACTGCAAGGCGATGTCTACGTCGAAAGCGTGGTCGATGAAGAAATGGGCGGCTCTAACGGCACGTTGGCATCAAGACTGCGCGGCCATAATGCGACGGCCTGTATCGTGCCAGAGCCTACCGGAATGGTGGTCGCGCCGGCACATCGCGGCGGCGGCATGTGGGACATCATTATCAAAGGCCAGCCGGGAATGCCCTTCGGCGCGGAGGCTTTGATTAACCCCGTTTACGGTATCGGTCATCTGATCGTCGCTATCGAGAAGTGGGAACAAGCCCGCAACGAACGTACCCAAACCCACCCGCTCTATGCCCATGCGCCGGGATTGCCCGTACTGGTGTGCCGCGTCGAAGCAGGCGACTTTGTTCCGGGAACAGGTAACAGCGTCCCCACCAGCGCACTGATTGAAGTGTGGGCGGAAGTCTACCCCGGCACGACGCAGGAAGAAATCACCAACGACTTCATCGGCTACATCAAACAAGTCGCCGCTGAAGTGCCGATCATCCAGAAGTGCGAGATGGACATTTTTCCTGTGATTCGCTTCCTTCCCGGCAGCGAAATCCCCACCGACTCGCCCATCATCCAGACCGTCAACCGCCACTTCGAGCAGGTCAAGCACCAAGCGCCAGCCGTTCACGGCGCGCCGTTCGCCTGTGATGTGTATATGTTCAACCTGTACACCGATACGCCATGTGTGCTGCTGGGCCCACGCGGCGCGAACGCTCACGCAATTGACGAATGGGTGATGATGGATGATCTCGTCGCGCTGACGAAAATCTTCGCGCTCACCGCCGCCGATTGGTGCAACCAACCCAAATAATATTTGTAGGGGCGAGGCATGTCTCGCCCGATAGAAAGCGAAAAACATTATGGACTTAGGACTGCAAGGCAAAGTCGCCGCGATTACGGGCGGCAACATGGGTATCGGCTTGGCCATTGCCGAAGGGTTAGCGAAAGAAGGCGTTCACATCGCTATCGCGGCGCGCAATACGGCCTCATGCGTCGAGCAAGCGCAGAACATCGCCAGAAAATACGGCGTGAACGCCATCGGCGTGGGCGCGGATGTCAGTAAACCCGACGACATTGACCGCTTCGTGGCTGAAATCGAAAAGGCGTTCGGCGGCGCGGACATCCTCATCAATAACGCAGGCACGGGCACGAACGAAACCATCCTCACCGCGACGGATGATCGCTGGCAGTATTTCTGGGATTTGCATGTGATGGCGGCAGTCCGTCTCTCGCGCAGTCTCGCGCCCAAAATGATCGAGCGCGGCGGCGGAGTCATCTTGCAAAATGCCTCGATCTGCGCCATTCAGCCGATGGGTCACGAGCCGATTTACAACACCACGAAGGCCGCACTGGTGATGTTCTCGAAGTGTCTCGCCAATGAATTGATACCCCACAGCATCCGCGTGAACGTGGTCAACCCCGGCCTGATTATGACGGCGGGTTGGACGGAAGGCGCGAAACCATTGGTCGAGGGCACAGGCATCACCGTTGACCAGTATCTTGACAACGTGGCGCAGGAATATGCGCCGATTGGGCGCTTCGCCACCGCCGCAGAACTGGCCGATTTCTTCATCTTCTTATGCTCACCCCGCGCAAGCTACTGCGTCGGCTCGTCGTATTACGTCGATGGTGGTTGGTTGAACGTCGTCACCTAGAGTTAGCGATACTTGTAGGAGCGCTTCGTGAAGCGCTCCTACCTGAAACAGAATGAAAGTCTTTCTATGCTGATTGTAGGCTTGATGTCCGGCACGTCGGCAGACGGCATCGACGCGGCGCTGTGCGAAATCGCAGGCGCACCGCCGAACTTACAAGCGCGCATCGTTCATGCTGTGCCCGCGTCATATCCCGATGGTTTTCAGGCGCGCATATTGGCCGCCAGCCAACTCGATACAGGGCGCATCGATGAACTGTGCAAGCTGAATTTCGCGCTGGCTGAACTGTTCGCAGAGGCCACGCTGCGCGTTATCGAAACCGCTGGACTCTCCCCCACCGACGTTGACCTGATTGGCTCACACGGGCAAACCTTCTGGCATTCCGTTCAGGACGATGGCCGCGTCGGCGCGACCTTGCAGCTTACCGAGGCCGCCATTCTCGCGGAACGAACGGGCATCACCACCATCAGCAACTTTCGCCCAAGAGACATCGCGGCAGGCGGTGAAGGCGCGCCGCTCACGGCGTATATCGACTGGCTGCTGCTACGTCACCCGACCAAATGGCGTGCGGTGCAGAATATCGGCGGCATCGGCAACGTGACTTTTTTGCCGCCGCTCAACGACAGCGCCAGCCAACCAATGGCCTTCGATACCGGGCCGGGCAATGCCCTGCTCGACTCGATTATGACGCTGTTGACCGATGGTGCAATCGGCTATGATCGTGATGCAGAGTTGGCCAAGCGCGGACGCATCGACGAGGAATGGCTGCAAGCCTTACTCGCGCATCCCTACTATGAACTCAAGCCGCCAAAAACCACAGGACGCGAGTTGTTCAGCCGGGCCATGGCCGGAGAGTTGATCGCGGAAGGACATCAGCGTGGCAACGACGACTCCTCTATTCTGGCGACAATTACCACGTTGACCGCGCAAAGCATCGCGGATGCTTACAGCCGCTTCGCCCCATCCCGCGTCGAGGAAGTCATCCTCGGCGGCGGCGGACGGCACAACCCCGTGATGGCTGATTTGCTCAACGGGCTGCTGCATCCAGCGCAAGTGCTGACTCACGAGGACATCGGCATGGACAGCGACAACAAAGAAGCGCTGGTGTTCGCGGTATTGGCTCATGAGACGTGGCACGCCCGCCCCGGCACTCTGCCCGCGCTGACAGGCGCGGATCATCCCGTCGTGTTAGGGCAGATTACCCCCGGCGCGAATTACATCAAATTGAGCAAGCAAACATGGAGCAACGTGTAGGGGCAGGTCTGAGACCTGCCCCTACGTCTATCAAATGAATACTACGATCCGCCAAATGACTACTGACGACTTCCCTATTCTGTCTGCGTGGATGGTCGAAACTCCGCTCTGGCAGCGCTATGGGCTGACCGTTGAGCGCGCCATCGCCAACTTTCAAAACGCGCTGATCGCTGCCGACTGGCTCTTAACCGCCGACTGCCCCGACATGCCCGTTTGCGGCTTCGCGTGGGCCGACCCGACAGGCGCGTTCGAGCGCAGCCCTTATCTACGCCTCATCGGTGTGCATCCATCAGCGCAAGGCACAGGTGTCGGCGCAGCGCTGCTAACTGCGGTAGAAGACCTCGCGGTGAACACTCGCAATGCAAGCGACCTATTCTTACTGACCTCAGATTTCAACGAAGACGCGCAGCGCTTCTACAAACGTCATGGCTATGAGCAAATCGGCGCGATTCCTGATTACGTTGTACCATCTATAACCGAATTTATATTCCGCAAACGCTTGAGGTGATATACTACACTCCACGTTTCAAAGTCTCAGCCTTGCTTGTAATAAATGAGGAGTATTCCATGCGTAAAATTCTTTTGGCTTGTTTAATAGCCATACTCGCGCTGACGTTCGGCACGGTTTCGGCGCAAGAAGCCGGCAACGTGCTGATTATGGCCCGTGCGGCAGACGCTACCGGCCTCGACCCGCACACGCAAACCGCGTTCGCGTCGTTCCGTCTGCTGGAACTGATCTACGAACCGCTGGTGAACCTCGACGCTGATCTGAACGTGGTTCCGGCGCTGGCCGAAAGTTGGGAGTTCTCCGACGACGCTATGACGGTGACGCTGCACCTGCGTGAAGGCGTGACCTTCCACAATGGCGCGGAGTTCACCGCCGAAGATGTGGTCGCCAGTTTCGAGCGTATCCTCGACGAAGCAACCGCCGCCGCAGCGCGGGCAAATTATCTCAGCATCGAGACGATGGACACACCCGACGACTATACCGTCGTCTTTAACCTGTCTGCGCCGGATGTACCGCTGCTGGCCGCGCTGGCCACCACCAACGCCGCCATCGTAGACTCCGCCGACATTGAAAGCGGCGATGTTGCGACGGTTGCCAACGGCACCGGCCCCTTCAAGCTGGATAACTGGACACCTGACCAGACGACCATGCTCACCGCCAATGCTGATTGGTGGGGCGATGGCCCGTTTGTTGACGGCATCGAAGTCCGTATCATCCCTGACGAAACCTCGATCTTGGCCGCTCTGCGCGCTGGCACGATTGACTTCGCGCTGCTGAACGACCCGCTTGTGGCTACACTGTTGATCGACGATCCGACGGTTGTCCTCAACCGCACGGAAGCTATCAACTATCATGTGCTGCAACTGCGCTCGGTTGTAGCGCCGCTCGATCAACTCGAAGTGCGTCAGGCGATTTCGTGCGCGATTGACCGTCAAGAAGTGTTGGACACCGCCTCGCTTGGTGAAGGCACAGTGACCGGCCCGCTCACGATGGCGGCCTTTGCTCTGCCTGTTGATGAACTCGAATGCTACACGAAAGACCTTGATCGCGCCCGTGAACTGATGGCTGAGGCTGGCATGGAAGATGGCTTCACATTGAACGTCATCGCCGCTACAGGCGAACCGCCAACCGCCGTTTCCGAAGCACAGAGCATTCAAGCGCAGTTGGCCGAAATCAACATCACCGTCGAAATCGAAACGATGGAACTGAATGTCTACGTTGATCGCTGGCTGGCTGGCGACTTTGATGCCGCCATCGCGCTCAACGGTGGCCGACCAGACCCGTACACCATGTACGCCCGTTACTGGCAGTCCACTGGCAACTTGAACGTTGTAGCTGGTTACAGTGATGCAACGCTCGATCAACTGATGTCTCAAGGCCGCGAGGAAACCGACCCCGAAGCCCGCTACGAAATCTTCGCGGAATTCCAGCGCCACTTAGCCGAACAAGCGCCTTGGGTGTGGCTGTACGTCGGCTACAACTACAGCGCGCAGCAGCCCTACGTGACGGGCTTTGTGCCTACGCCGACCAGCTCCCTGCTGTCGCTGGCGCAAGTCACGCTAGACCGCTAAATAATCCTGTAGGGGCGCTTCGCAAAGCGCCCCTACCTCACCCACCCCATGCTACGCTATCTCTTGCAGCGCGCTATCGCCTTTATCCCGACGCTGATCGGCGTGTCGATTTTGATTTTCGGCGCGATACGAGCCGTGCCGGGAGATGCCATCACTGCCATGCTCGGCACAGAAGCGGGGATGCTCACTGAGACACAGCGCGCCTCGCTCGAAGCCTACTTCGGCATCGATAAGCCGCCCGTCGAACAGTATTTCAACTGGATTGGCGGCGTCGTGCGCGGCGATTTAGGGCTGTCGATGCGCTTTGGTCAGCCCGTGTTAGACGTGATCCTGTCGCGCTATCCGGTGACGCTGCAACTGGCGTTTATGGCGATGGTCATCGCGCTGGTGATCGGCATCCCGCTTGGCATCCTCTCAGCGGTCAGGCACAATTCGATCTTCGACCTGTTGGGGCGGCTGCTGGCACTACTGGGATTGGCCATGCCGACGTTTCTACTCGGTACACTGATTATTTTCGTGCTGTCGGTGTATTTTCGGATTCTGCCCAACTCCGGCGATTTCGTCTCATTTGCCGAAGACCCGCTTCGCAACCTGAGCCAGATGATTTTTCCGGCGTTCACGCTCGGCTTTGCTTTCTCGGCGGCGGTCATGCGAACCACGCGCTCGGCCATGCTCGAAGTGATGGGGCAAGACTACATCCAAACCGCCCGCAGCAAAGGGCTGCTCGAACGCATGGTCATTCGCCGCCACGCTTTACGCAACGCTCTGATTCCCTTAGTGACAATCATCGGCGTGGAGATGGGTTATTTGCTCGGCGGCACGGTCATCATCGAGGAGATTTTCTCACTTCCCGGCATCGGGCGTTTAGTGTTCAACGCGATCTCGCAGCGAGACTATGCGCTGGTACAGGGTATCGCGCTGTTCGTGGCCTTCAACTTCGTGCTGATTAACCTGCTGGCCGATCTGGTTTATTCCGCCATCGACCCGCGCATCTCTTATGCGAATAAAGCCTAAATCGACCACGCCACCGTTGATCGTGCGCCTGCTCCGTAATCTCAGCGGCGCGGTAGGTCTGCTGCTGGTGACGATCTATCTCATTATCGGACTGCTGGGGGCAACAGGCATCACGCCTCACCCGACGCTGGAACAAAACCGCTTAGATCGCCTCAAGCCGCCAAGTGCGGTTTATCCTCTGGGCACGGATTTGTTCGGGCGCGATCTCGCCAGCCGCTTGATGGAAGGCGCGGCCAATTCGCTGCGAGTCGCCCTGTTCTCAGTGGGCATTTCCGCCTCGTTGGGAACATTGATCGGCACACTGTCGGGCTATATCGGCGGCGTGGTCGATAACATCCTCATGCGAATTATGGATGTGTTCTTCGCCCTTCCTGCCCTGCTGCTGGCGCTGGTCATCGTTAGCGTATTGGGGGCCGGCGTCAATACCACCGTGCTGGCGATAGCCATCGTCTACACGCCCATTTTTGCGCGGGTCGCTCGTGGGCCAGTGCTGACGGTCAAAGCGATGGGATTTCATCATGGCCACACGCTGCTTGGGAATGTCCAACGCCCGAACGATTGTCTTTCACATCCTGCCGAACACCCTCGCGCCGCTCATCGTACAGGTCAGTTTAGCGCTGTCGTGGTCGTTACTGACCGAGGCCGGACTCAGCTTTCTAGGGCTTGGCACACAGCCGCCGAATCCATCGTGGGGCGTGATGTTGAGTGAGAGTCGCGGCATCGCGGAAATGGCCCCTTGGTTAATGCTGTATCCCGGCCTGTCGATTATGTTCGGCGTCATGGGCTTCAACCTGCTTGGCGACGGACTGCGCGATGTGCTTGATCCCCGCTTGAGAGGCCAGCGAAACTAGCTAACCACACATGGGAGAATCTCCCAAAATCACCACCGCTTGAATCAGTTAAATCGCTGAACGCAGACCACCAAAATAGAATGGGGCGAACGGATAAGTTCGCCTCATTGAAAGTTACTGCCTGTGCTGTCGCTTTGAACTAAGCGACTGGTTTATCGACCACAGCTATCACTGCTTGATACAGCGGAACGCTCTCATCGAACTCAACCTCGCAGGTTGAGAAGCGTTCGATGCCCTCTACCCTATAGAAACTGAACGTTAGCTCCTGCCCGTCGTATGCAATCGGGCACGTCCCCGTAAATGGCCGTGAACGGATTTGCTCGAAGTCAGTGGCTTCGATTTCTGCGATCAGATCGTCCACAATCGGTTGATTGACTTCACTAACCGTTTGTACGCTTTCTTCACCAGCGCCATCCACGATCACCAGCGAACCATTATCGTACAGCGTCACGAGTCGGTCACAACCGCCGTTGACACACATGCCGCCCGTGTAGTGAACCGTCACAATCGGTGTCAAGAATTCGAGCGACAATGCGCCATCTTGAACGTCGAGCGCATAGGTATAGTAGCCGGGTTCGAGCGGTGTCTCGCCCACGTAGTCAATCGGGATCATTGACAGTTGTTCACCGTTGACCAACACATCAAGTTTTCCATAGTGGTAGGCGGTTTCAAAGCCCACGTAGCCTGACGTTTGCCCGCTTGCGATCAACCCGAACGATTCAGTCTGGCTCAGGATTTGCAGGCTCACCTGCTCCATATCGAACTCGCTGCGATTCCAGATACGGATTTGTGGCACATCGGGCACAGGTGCTTCAGGTGTTTCTTCCGGGCACTCCGGCACTAAACACTGCGCCCCATCAGGACACGGAGCGCACGGCTGTTGAGCCAATACCGTTTGCCCACTTATCACCACCAACCCGATCATGATACACAATAGCAACCAGCGCTTCATTACGTTTAACCTCATTAGAGTGATTTCGCATGTGGATAAGACGTTCATATCGCGCTGCAAGTTCCACTAAAGCGTCGCCATTTTTTCGAGCAGCGCTTCTAAGTGAGTCTTCACCGCCGGCCATTCATCGCTCAAAATGCGAAACCATGCCGTATCGCGGTTGCGCCCCTTGACGACCATGTGCGCGTCCTGAATCCCTTCGAACTTGAAGCCCATGCGCTCCGCAGAATGCCGTGAGCGCAGGTTCATGGCGTTGCACTTCCATTCCAGCCTGCGATAACCCTGCTCAAACGCATGGTTGAGCATCAAATACGTGGCTTCGGTATTGGCCGCCGTGCGCTGAACCAACGGACTATACCAGATACTGCCGAGTTCGATTTTGAGATGGTCGGGCGCGTTGCTCATGTAATTGGCGATACCAACCTGTTTGCCCGTTTCACGATGAAACACTGTGTAGGGTAAGCCGTTCGCGGCAGCCGTTTGCGTCCGCATGTAATCGACAAACTCACTCAGCGTGGCATATGGGCCGCTGAACATCCAGCGCCAGATGAGCATCTCAGGGTCATAAGCCTCGACGTGCAGCTCGCCGACGGCTGTCGCGCTCCCGTTGGAAACCGCATAGAGCGCTTCCACGTCCCGCGCTTCATCGTAAGGGATGAGTTCGATAAAGCGTCCGGTCAAAGTCACGGACGCAGGTTTGAGCGGCAGTTTACCCCGCTTCGCTAAAGCGTCTGCGGGGAGCGGATCGGGAAGATCGAGATGCGTCATTAGATGCGGCCCTTCACTTGAAAAGAAATCTAGGAATATTCTAGTGGCGGCAGCGATAACCGCCTATATCCACAGGTTCACTGCTGCTTTTATCCTGTGTCTATTCGTGATAAGCTTTCCTATCTTTGTGCTTGGCGACGCAATACCCGTTTTAGCCATCCATATTGGCAAGAGGTGTCCATGACCTTTCCTGAGTTTGTCTCTGTACCTAACCTCTCCGGCGAACGCTTCCGCGTGATCTATCACCTTACGGGCAGCGAAGCCGATGCGCGGGCCAAAGCCCAAGACATCACCATCGAGCAAAGTGTCGAGTTTCCCGCAGAACTCGTCCCGTCGGGCGACATCCGCGATCATATCTTCGGGCAGGTTGAGGACTTCCACGAGATCGCCAACGAGCTTTATGAAGTGACCATCAGCTACGCCAACGAAACCGCAGGCACAGACCTCGTACAGTTTTTGAACGTGGCCTTCGGCAATATCAGCATCAAAGCAGGGATTCGCCTGATTCGTTTCGATCTTTCCGCGAGTAAACTGGCGGAGTTTCGCGGGCCGCGTTTCGGACGGCAGGGCTTACGCGACATCGTTGGCGTGCAAGATCGCCCGTTGATGTGCAGTGCGCTCAAGCCCATGGGTCTATCGAACGTCGAACTGGCGCGCATGGCTTACGAGTTCGCGCTTGGCGGCCTCGATCTCATCAAGGACGATCACGGCCTCGCTGACCAATCGTTCACGCGCTTCAAGGAGCGTGTCGAACTATGCTCGGCAGCCGTCGCCAGAGCCAACGCCGAAACGGGTCTGAACTGCATCTATTTCGCCAGCGTGACCACTCGCGTAGATCGCGTACTAGAGTATGCCCACTATGCGAAATCCGTTGGCGCGGGCGGGCTGCTGATCTGCCCCGGACTCACGGGCTTCGACGTGATGCGATGGCTGGCGGATGATGACGATCTCGCCCTGCCGATCATGTCGCATCCATCGTTTTATGGCAGCTACGTGATTAACGCCGACAGCGGCTTCGCACACGGCGCGCTCTACGGTCAGTTGCAGCGATTGGCTGGCGCAGACCTGAGCGTATACCCCAACTTCGGCGGACGCTTTTCGTTCAGCATCGACGAATGTAAACAGATCGTCGCCGCAACTGAAACGCCGATGGGCGCGCTCAAGCCGATTTTCCCCGCTCCCGGCGGCGGTATCACAATGGAATCGATGCCGCGTTCGCAGGCGGTCTACGGTCAGGAAGTCGCCTATCTGGTAGGCGGTGGACTGCATCGGCATAGCAAGAACCTGACCGACAATGTACGCTATTTTCTCAACTTACTGCGCCCGTAAGTATTTGCGTAGGGGCGACGCATGCGTCGCCCGCAAAACATAAGTGCAACTGCATAAGTTCTAACATTGAGGAAGAAAGACCGATGAGCCAAGAGAAACGCAAGTTTGGATTTGAAACGCGGATGCTCCACGCGGGGCATATCCCCGACCCTGTGACGGGTGCGCGGGCCGTGCCGATTTATCAAACGACCTCATACGTCTTTGAAGACACCGACAAAGCGGCACAGTTATTTGAACTCAAGCAGTACGGCAACATCTATACGCGCATCAATAACCCCACTAACGCCGTGTTTGAGGAGCGCATCGCCTCGCTGGAAAACGCGACAGGCGCAGTCGCCACCGCCAGCGGCATGGCGGCCCAGTTCGCCGCTATGATGACCCTGCTCGAACCGGGAGATGAGATCGTTTCGTCGTCGCATCTTTACGGCGGCACGAAAACGCAGTTCACACACACCTTCAAGAAGCTCGGCGTGAAAGCCCATTTCGTTGATCCCACCAACCTCGACGCATGGGCAGCGGCCATCACCCCCAAGACGCGGGCGCTGTATGGCGAGACCATCGGCAACCCGCAGGGCAGCATCCTTGATATCGAGCCGTTGGCCGCTCTCGCCCACGAGCATAAAGTCCCGCTCATTGTAGACAGCACCTTCGCTACGCCCTACCTGTGTCGCCCGATTGATTGGGGCGCGGACATCGTTCTGCACTCCGCAACCAAGTTCATCGGCGGGCACGGCAGTTCGATTGCGGGCGTGGTCATCGACTCCGGCAATTTCGACTTTAGCACCTTCCCTAGCATCGCCGCGCCAGACCCCGCCTATCACGATCTCAGATTCTACGAAACGTTCGGGCATTATGGCTTCCTGATGAAAACTCGCGCCGTGACCCTGCGTGATACGGGCGCGGCGCTGTCGCCGTTCAACGCCTTCTTGCTGATTCAAGGTCTGGAAACGCTGTCGCTGCGAATGGATCGGCACGTCCAAAACGCGATGGCTATTGCCACCTTCCTAAGCCAGCATCCGAGCGTGGCATGGGTCGCCTACGCAGGTCTGCCAGATAGCCCGTATCACGCGCTGGCGCAGAAATACACGCCAAAGGGGCCCGGCGCGGTGTTCACATTTGGCATCAAAGCTGAGAACACCCGCCTAGCGGGTAAAAACTTCATCGAGTCGCTGCATCTGTTCTCGCATCTGGCTAACGTTGGTGATGCGCGCAGCCTCGTCATCCATCCAGCATCGACCACGCACCAGCAGCTTTCCGAAGAAGAACTGCTCGAAGCGGGTGTTGATGCTGGCATGATTCGTCTCTCGATTGGACTAGAAACTACGGAGGATTTACTTTGGGATCTCGACCAAGCCTTGCAGTCGATATAACCATGAACACGATTTTGTCCGAGGAAGACCGGATCAAATACATGGATCCCGGTGTGATACGGACAATCCTAGCCACCAGCAAAACGATTGCCATCGTCGGTTTATCGCCCAAGCCGGAACGTCCTAGCTATTTCGTCGGCTCGTACCTGAACTCCGAAGGCTACCGCGTCATTCCGGTGAACCCTGTCGCCACCGAGATTTTTGGCGAGAAAGCCTACCCCGATCTGTTGAGCATCCCGTTTCCGGTGGATATGGTGGATGTCTTTCGCAAGCCGGAAGAGTGCGTCGAAGTCGCCAAGCAGGCAGTACAGATCGGCGCGAAATCGCTGTGGCTGCAACTGCGCGTCGTTAATTTTGAAGCGGCGCGTATCGCGGAAGAAGGCGGCCTCAAGATCGTCATGGATCGCTGCGTGAAGATCGAACACGGGCGCTACAGTGGTTCGCTGCATTGGGTCGGCATGAACACCGAACTTATCAGCGCTCGGCGTGGCAAGCGCTACTTTTAGGCATCGTCTGTAGGGGCACGATAACGAACGAAGTTCGCCGGGCCCCTACAGTTTCACGATTATCCCGTTACGGCAGGCGCTTCCGCCGTCATTGTCTTTAGCGCGGGATCTACATCAAGCGGTTTCGGCGGGATAATGCACAGAAATGTCATCGGTTCATCGGTCAAATTCTCGAACTGGTGCGGCTCATAGCAGGGGATATAGACTACATCGCCCGGCCCGATTTCCTCGAACTTGTCGCCAAGCTGTACCCGTGAGCGTCCATGCACAATCATCACGCCGTGATCGTGAGCGTGCCGATCCATGCTGCTAAATCCACGCGGCGGTATCGTAAAATAGCGAACCTCAAAATTATGCGCGCCGTCGGCATGACCGATCAGCACTTGTTTGGTCGCTTCATTGCTGTTGTAGGAATAAACGTCAACGCCTTCCCATTCCCAGTCTGCCCCATCGTTTTTCCGACGGTGTATCACACCCATTCTCACCCACTCTCTATCATGTCCCTATTGCTACACTGATAGGAATTTTACCTCATGCCTTACCATTTTAGGTTGGCGATAAACGATATTCCTGTCAGCTTAGTTCCACTTCTTGCGTTTTGTAGGGTTGCCCTGTTTGCCTTAGCTGAACGGCTATGCTATCTTAGTCTCAACATCACCTTAATAGGAATCGTCATGGGAAATATCGTCTCCGTCCATAGTTTTCGCGGCGGTACAGGAAAATCCAACACCGTCGCCAATGTCGCAGCGTTGTTGAGCACCGAAGGATACCGTGTCGGCGTGGTCGATACGGATATTCAATCACCCGGAATACACGTTCTGTTTGGGCTGCGCGGCGATTCGCTGGGGGCCACCCTCAACGATTATTTATGGCGCGGTGCTGCCATCAACACCGTCGCCCAAGACGTGACTCCAGCCCAAATCAGCGGAGATGGGAAGTTGTTCTTAATCCCGTCCAGCACCAAACCCGGCGAGATCAGCCGCGTTTTACGTGAAGGCTATGATGCACAAAAGCTCACGACAGGCTTTACCGGATTGGTCAAAGCGCTTGATCTGGATTATCTGATTATCGACACGCACCCCGGTTTGAACGAAGAAACCCTACTGTCGATGGTGATGTCGAATACCCTCGTGATCGTCATGCGTCCCGATCAGCAAGACTACGAAGGAACGTATATCACGGTTCAGGTAGCGCAGCAGCTTGGCGTACCCAACCTGATGCTGGTCGTCAACAAGACACCGCGCATCCTTAAACCGGATGAGGTAAAGTCCGAAGTCGAAACGACGTATGGCATCGAAGTCGCCGCCGTTTTGCCACATTCAGAGGAGATGATGAACCTCGCCAGCAGAGGTATTTTCGCGCAGCACTATCCCGACCATCCCATGACTGAACATTATCGACGGATCGCCAGAAAATTAAGCGGCACTTAGGGTCGCAATTTAGAACAAAAGTTTGCATCCAGCACTTCCCCAGCCCTCATTCTGTCATATAATAGACATGAGTTTCCGACCACAACACTAGGGACGTGGGATGCACAATTTAGCCGTCACGCCGAACACCTTCATTGGTCGATCTCAAGAAATCGAAGAGATTGGCGCGCTGTTGGATGACCCATCGTGCCGCTTGTTGACATTAGTCGGACAGGGTGGCATTGGCAAAACACGCTTGGCGCTCGAAGTCGCGGCGCGCAAGAGCGCTTCGTTCCCCGACGGTGACTATTTTGTGCCGCTGGCTCCGCTGTGTGATGCCGATGATATTCTCACAGCGATTGCCGACGCCATGCCCTTTCAATTCCAACAAGACAACCGTAACCCGCACGAACAATTTCTCGCTTACCTCAGCGAGAAACACGCCAAACACATCCTGCTGGTGATCGACAATTTTGAACATGTCTTAGACGGCGTGGACATCATTTCTGAAATCTTAGCGACCACCACCAACCTGAAAATCCTCGTTACTTCCCGCGAGGCGCTCAATCTTCAGGAAGAATGGACGCGCCAAATATCGGGCCTCGCCTACCCCGATCACGAAAATGGCACACCGCTTTCGGATTTCAGCGCGGTGCAGTTGTTTCTGGATCGTGCGCGGCGGATACGCGGCGACTTCGACCTGACCGATGACAGCCGCAGCATCGTAGAAATCTGCCGTTTGGTGGAGGGGATGCCGCTCGCCATTGAATTGGCGGCGGGCTGGCTGAAAACGCTGCAACCTGCCGACATCGCTCATGAAATCCAGAACAACATGGATATTCTAGCGACCCGTTCGCGCAACCTGCCGGAACGTCATCGCAGTATTCGCTCGGTGTTCAGCCATTCGTGGGAGCTACTCTTAGTAGAAGAACGCGACGTATTCCGCAAGCTGTCAGTATTTCGCGGCGGATTTACCCGTGAGGCAGCGGAGGTTGTAGCCGGCGCATCTCTGTATTTACTGGCCGGGCTGGTCGATAAATCGCTGGTACGTTTGAGCACGTCAGGACGTTACGACGTTCACGAACTGCTGCGACAGTTCGGTGTAGAGCAGTTAGAAGCCGCCGATCAAACAGCGGCTGTGCAGCAGGCTTACATCGAATACTATCTTGGAATGCTGCACCGGCTAGAAGGCGACATCAAGGCTCACCACCAAATCGCGTCCTTAGATGCTATCGCCGTTGATTACGAAAACATTCGTAACGCTTGGCAAATTGCCACACAGCAGGGGCATTTTGCGGCACTCAATGATGCGGTTGAAAGCCTGCACTTTTTCGCCGATATGCGTGGGCGTTATCCCGAAGTTGTGGCGCTGTTGCGGCAAGCGGTTGAACGGTTTCCGCAACCCATTAGCCCCGAACTGGAGCCGATGCTCCGCCGCATCCAGTCCCGCCTCATACGCTTGATCTTATTAGGCAATATTCGAATTGAGCAAGATCTCCGCGCTCAAATTAACACCTGTTTAGCAGTAGCGCGAGCGCGCCAAGATCAGTCAGAGATCGGCTACTGTTTGATGGTAGCAGGCATTGTCGCATTTTGGGAAGCAGACAACAAATGGCCCTTCCCTGACCCTAGAGCCGTCGAGTGTTTTGAAGAAAGCTCCGCCATTTTCGAGGCGCTTGGGGATCTATTTTATGCTGCCGATTCGATTGCGTGGTTGGCCCCTTGTTCAGTTCCTACCAGACATTACGATCCGAGCATCGCTATTCTTCAGCGCAGCCTCGAACTACGGACAGAAATTGGAGATCGCAACGGCATCGCGTGGGTAACGCTCAATCTCGCCGTGTCTATGGAAGGGCAGTTAAATTACGCCGAATGCGAACGCTATACCCGGCAGGCACTCACCCTAATGCGTGAGATCAGCAGCTTAAAAGGTATCTTACACGCGATGTTCAAACTGTCAGAGCTGGTCACACTAAAAGGTGACTTAGACGAGGCCCTCGCCATTGTTGAAGAAATGCGCGAACAATCCGAAGAAGCCAATAACCTCGACGGTAAAATGATGTCGGCGGGGCTGATGGCATTCCTAAGCTGTATCATCGACGAAAATTATGAAAAAGGTTTAGCGTTGGCCCATCAAAACTATACGCTTTCGCTCGAACCATTCTTCGGTGGTCACAATGTTATGGCCGCACGCTTTGGACAAGCCGTGGCCGCCTGTGGACTTGGAGATTTTCAAACCGCACGACAAGATTACAACTTTCAAGATTGGGAACAGCGAGACGATCCTACCGCAGGGACAGTCTGTCTTGCAATAGAAGCAGCGGCCCTTGCTCATGACGGTGGCTTTGAACATGCCGCTGAACTATTGGCCTTAGCTTTTCATCAACCTGCGTGGGCAAGCGGTTGGCTGCATCATTGGGCGCTCTTAGACCGTCTACGCGCTGAACTTAACCGTCAACTCGGAGAGGATGCGTTTCAAGCGGCATGGGAACGCGGCGGTCAGCTTGACTTAGAAACAACCATTCGCTCACTGCTTGGCGAACTGGATGACGCTGCCCGTCCGATTACCTCCGCGAAACAATCGCTGCTAGACCCTCTCAGCGAACGCGAGTTAGAGGTCTTGAGCCTGATTGCCGATGGACTTTCAAACCGCGACATTGCCGAGCGCTTGTATCTTTCAGTGGGTACGATAAAGGTTCACACGCGCAACATCTACGGCAAGCTCAACGTCAACAGCCGCACACAGGCGCTGGCGCGGGCTACCGAGATCAACCTGCTGTAAATATACATCTGTAGGGGCGAGGCATGCCTCGCCCTAAATACCCCCCATTTGAGTTCAAACTACCACTTTAGGTAGATCACACTACCACCGCCTTTGCCCTATGATGAGATCATCAAAGAGCAGTATGGATGGTGCAAATCAAATGGATCCGATCACAATCACTCGCTTAGGTCAAATTCGCCAGCAGGAAATTCTGGACTCAGCCGCGCAAAGCGAACGCGAACTTCAACCTTGGCTGCTGGCGCTGCGAAATGTACTCGGAATCATTTGGCGGCAATCGAACGATCTAATCGAACGCATCGATATTGCAGATAATCAGCCGACGACGGACTGTGCCCCAACAGAGCGCAGCCGTTCGCGCTCATAATACAGCAGATATCCTCAAGGGGCGGTTCTAGACCCGTCCTTACACGATCAATCAAAAGGCCGCTGCATGAGCGGCCTTTTGATTCTCGAATTGAGAATCAACGAGAACTCAAGGTGCGAAAATAAGAGACGGCCTTACAATGAAGTCGTCACCTCAACCTTGATTTGTCACAGAAACGAAGTACGCATGGCGACTGTGTGGCCCTTAGCATGGATGCGCCACGAACGCACACCGGGAATTTTGCGCCGCGCCTATCTGCTCGAACAGGACAGCGGCGTGAAAGCGCACATCGTCCGCGTATCCGCGAGTTTGATGTCAGAAGCGGGCGATGGGCTGCTGCAAGATGCTCTCAAAAGTAAGGATGATGTTGTGCGCGGCGTAGCCGAACAGATTTCAGCAGATCGCGCCAGAGCGGCAACCGTCGCCACCTTCGACGAGTCAGCCGCAGACGGCGTGAAGATCGCCACGCCAGCGCGAGAAGCAACAACTACGCAGCGAGAGTAAAGTTTCGAACTCGGTTATGAAGTTAGCGATAGCACCGCATTAGGTCGTAATCGCCCGTTCGACATCAAAGCGATCACTTTTAGCCGCCTGCCGGAAATGCTCAATCGTCTGGCGCACACCCTCGTCCACTGGTCTCCACGTAATCCCGCCGAGCAGGTCATTGAGGGGTTCAGCATCTTGTGTGAACGAGACCGCCAGCGGCGCGGGGTTGTAGGTAATCTGGCCGGCCATCTCCGGCACAGCGGCGTTGATCTCGTTGACGATTTCTTCGACGGTGACTGTGTTTCCGCCAACGTCATACGCCCCCGCTTGCGATGGATTCGCCCGCGCAGAGTCGATGAATACCTTCGCCATGTCGTCGGCATGTTCCGTCAAGATCGTTCCGCCGAAGGTGATGTGATAGGGGCGGCCAATGGCAGCGGCGAGCATCGCTTTGGTTGGTGTCGAGGTCATGCCTTGATCGCGCCCCGGCCCGTAAACCGTGTGCGGACGTAACCCAACGGCGTGCAGACCGTAGTCCTGCGAATAGATGCGCGCCATGCCCTCTTTGGCCTGCTTGTGAATGCCGTAAAGCGACGTGGTTTGGAAACCCTGTCCCGGCGGGCCATACACAGCGGCTGAACTGGCGTAGGCTAAACCCGTAACATGATCTTTGTGCTGCTTCGCGGATTCGAGAACCACCGCCATCCCAACGAGATTGACCTGTGCGCCGAGAACCGGCTGTGCCCGAACGAATGGCACTTGAAAGGCCGCCAGATGGATAATGTGTGTGATGCCGTTGTCGGCTACTACGCGGTTAAAAGCGTCGAAATCGGTAATGTCGCCAGAGACGAAATTCACTTTGGACAGCGCTTCATCGCTCATGATGAGTTCAAGACGGTGCTTGCTGCTGCCCAGATCATACGTCCATACGGGCGTTCCCGCATCGACCAGCCGTTTTACACTCCATGCGCCGATGCAGCCAAGCGCGCCCGTTACGAGAAAGCGTTCGTCAGTCATATCGAAACCCTTCGGTCAGAATGTGTCTATCGGCGAGTAGGTTATTGGCCGTTCATCCCGCTCAAGAATTTGCGGTTGACGATGGAACGCGGCTGATTGCCTTGCAGCGCGACCACCACGTTTTGCGCCGCTTCACGCCGAAGCTGAACAAACGAGGACGACGACCAGCTTGACAGATGCGGCGTAAAGATCACGTTATCGAGTTTGAGAATCGGCTCATCAGCAGGCGGCGGCTCTACCTCAAACACGTCCAGTGCCGCGCCAGCAATCGTCTTATCTGTCAGCGCCGCGTACAGCGCCGTCTGGTCAACGATGGGCCCACGCGCCATGTTAATCAAGTAGGCCGTAGGCTTCATCAACTCGAGTTTATCCGCGCTGAAAAGGTGATGGGTCTCCTCAGTGAGTGGACAGTGTACACTCACATAATCAGAGCGTTGCAGCAGGTCATCCAATTCGGCCTTTTCCGCTCCTAAATCCTTCACACGTTCCGCGCTCAGATAGGGGTCGAATACGAGGACTTTTAGCCCGAACGCCAGCGCCTTCTGCACGACTGCCCGCCCGATGTTGCCCATACCCACCACGCCAAGCGTTTGCGTCGATAAACGTCCCGGCGGAGTTGGCGCAGGCGGCCCCCATTTGCCAGCAACGACATGCTGGTGCTGCGGCATAATTTGACGGTTGAGCATCAGCAAAAAGGTTAAGGTGTGTGTACTCACCTCGTCGATGCAGTAATCTGGCGTATTGCACACCGGAATGCCGTGTTCGCCCGCAGCCGCAAGGTCGATCATATCGACACCGATACCATAACGCGAAATCACCTTGCACGATTGTAGTGACTCAATCACTTCGCGGGTGATTTTCGCCCACTGAACAATGAGCGCGTCCGCATCGGCCAACTGCGGGATAAGCTCCTGCGGTGAACCGCCGTTGAGCCGCACCAGATTAATGTCTAAACCGGAAGCGTTGAGTTCCTCGGCTTCGAGTTCATTTTCAGGCGAACCAAAATCAGTGATGACAACCTTAAATTGGGCCATAATAATGTCACGGCGCGAACCACCGCCGCTTGATTCCTTTCTATATTAAGGATTAAGACTTGCGCGGGCCGGGAGTCCCGCCCGCATTTTGTGCTAGATTACCGCCATCCATCGGGATGATCGCACCCGTAATCCACGCAGACGCATCGGAAGCGAGGAACATCGCCAGCCCTTTGATGTCATCGGGCTGACCTAACCGCCCGCTTGGAATGCCTCGCAAAAACATACCTTCCAGATCGGGGTCTTCCTGTATCCGATCCCTGAGTCCCGGATTCATGACCTGTGCCGGAAGAATCGCGTTGACACGAACGCCGCGCCCGCTCCATTCGGTACTCAGTTCGCGGGTCATTTGCGCCACGCCACCCATGCCGACGCTGTACACGAAGTTACCGCGCCCAAGCGCCGTGACCCCGCCAATCGAACTGATATTGATGATGCTGCCTTTGCCCGCTGCCAACATTCGCCGCCCCGCTTCCTGACAAAAACAGAAACGGGCGACGAGAAGTCCGTAAAGGGTCTTCTCCATCTTCTGTAAGTCAACGTCTTCCGGCATGGATAGATAACTCGGCCCGGCTACATTGCCCATCACGTCGATTCTGCCGAACTCGCGGTCAAGCTGCGCGAACAGGGCGCGAATTTGCTCGATGTCGGTCACGTCGCACGTTATTGGAATCACCCGCCGACCAAGTTTACGGATGTCCTCGGCGGTGCTTTCCAGACCCTCAGCGTTAATGTCCGCGATGATGACATCCGCGCCGACTTCGGCAAACGCAATCGCCATCGAACGCCCCATGCCCTGTGCTGCGCCTGTCACTACTGCCACGCGACCTGTGAGGTCAAATAGTGGATGCGTCATAATTGCTAACCTTTGACTGCCCCCGCGCTCAGGCCGGAAACAACGTAACGCTGTACGATCAGATAGAAGATGATTGGAAAGATCGAAAACACCAGCCCGCCCGCCAGCAGCTTGTCAATCGGCGTGTCGATCATCGAGATCATCGACCCTAAACCAACCGGAGCGGTATACAACTTTCTGTCGCTCATCAAGCTGGCTGCAAACAGGTATTCATTCCATGCGTGGAAAAACGCCACTACGCCCACCGCCACCAGTCCCGGCGCGGAGATCGGCAGCATGATCCGAAACAACATCCCGATTCGGGTGCAGCCGTCAACCAGCGCGGCATCGCGTATCTCGTTGGGAATCGTGTCGAACACATTCTTGAGAATCCAGATACAGATGGGCAGCACGAAAGCGGTATCGACCATCGCCAGCGTGATGAAGCTGTCCTTCAAGTGCAGCCGATCAATCGTCGCGTACAACGGGATCACGATCAACGCTTCCGGCAGCATTTGCGTCATCAGCAGCATCAAGCCGAAAGCGCCCTGCCCGCGCCAGCGTTTACCGGACAGCGCATAAGCGCCAAACACGGTGAGAACCAGACATATGACCGTCGTCAGGCTGGCCAGCAGTACCGAGTTACCAATCCAAATATCGATTCTCTGCGCCGCATCCTGAACGAAGAAAATGTCCTGAAAGACTGAGAGATCAACGACCTGCGGTATGAGCGACGGTGGATATTGCAGGCTAAGGCTCGCCGGCTGAACGACGCTCACGATCATCCAATAAATAGGAAAGGCCGTGATAAGGCAAAATAGTATCGCCGCTATGTAAAGCGGTATTCGCCGCACCCAACGAAAATTGAAAGAGCTTTTGTTTGCCCTCGTAGACACCGACATTGTTGTTCCCACGTCACTCATGCTGCTAGCTCCGCCGCCTGCCGACGCTGCAAATACGCGAACATCACGGTAATCGCAAACACGATGACAAAGCCGGCCACGCCAATGGTCGCACCATACGAGAAGTCAAACGAAGCGAACGCCGTTTTATAAACCGAAATCACCAGCGTTTCAGTCACGCGGGCCGGGCCGCCGCCCGTCGCCAGAAAGATCAGTACGAACTGCCGGAAGGCGAAGATACACGCCAATACCCCCATGAGCATCAGCGTAGGGATGATTTCGGGTAAGGTGACATAGCGAAACGATTGTGCCGGAGTCGCGCCGTCTACTCTGGCAGCTTCGTACAGCTCATGCGGGATGGACTGTAAAACTGAAAGCGTCACCAGCCCATAGAACGGAAAGGCCTTCCATGCGGCAATCAGCACCACGAGCGGCAATGCAAGGTTGATGTCGTTCAGCCATCTGGGATTTTGCTCTAGCCACGGCATAATCGCGTGAGCGAACACATTAGCGACGCCGAAATTCTGATTGAAAATCCAGTAAAACACGAGGACGGCAGGCAGTTCAGGGAAAGCCCACGGCAGTGTCATCACGGTACGAACGATGCTGCGCCCCCGAAAGCGCTGGTTCATGATAAGCGCCGCGATCAAGCCAAGCCCTACTGAGACAATCACAGTGGCCGACATGAAGCCAAGCGTCACCCGTATCGAGTTCCAGAAATAGCGATCATTCCACAGCCGCTCGTAATTCGCCAGCCCGACCCATCTTACGTCTCCCATACCGATAACGTCGCTAGTAAAGCTGGAGCCGATCTGCTGGATAATCGGAATAAGAATAAATACTCCTTCGTAAAGAATGATCGGTAGGGCCAGTAAATAGGGTAAGTAGTCGCGCCGCCGATGCGCTTCAGCCTTTACGGCCCGCACATTTGTGCCAGCTTGAACAGCCATTAATCGTTCCTCACATATTGACCAGTTGTAAGGGCCGCGCAAGTCGTAGCCCTTACAACATCACGAAAGGCGCTGATGCCGCTGTTAGCGGTGTCAGCATCCAGCCTGAGAACTATTCAGCGGCAAAGACACGCGCGCCGAGTTCTTCGGCTTCAATCTGAGCCTGATTCAGCCCATCTTCGACGGAAACCCCGCCGACGAGAATTTCTTCGATGTGCGGCACGACAACCTGACCGAGTTCGTCATTGTAGAACACGAAATCACCGAGAACTTCTGGGACGGTGATGGTTCCGGTGGCATCGTAGCCATCGGCCCAGTGCAGCGTCTCACGGTACTCAGGGCGGATACCACCCTCGATAGCAGGGATTACGTCGAGGCAGCGTTCGAGCAGTTCTTGATAGTTTTCCTGCGTGTACAGCCACGACAGGAACACTTTGGCGGCTTCTTGACGTTCCGGCTCATTGTTGGCATTGATGCAGATCGGGTGAATACGGGTGATACCCTTGCCGCCGGGCCAGAAGGGCATGGCGCTGCGGAGATTTGCATACAGATCGGGGTCTTCGGTGTTGGTCTTCCACTGGTTGACCGCCGCCGATACGATCATGTTTTCCGCGATCTTGGACGAGGCGAACAACTGATTCGCCGTACCAACGTCCGTGCCCTGTGGCATCGCGGCATCGTACATCTGCTTGAACAGGGTAATACCGTTGATCACTTCTTCGGAGTTGATGAGCGGCGTTTGACCATCTGCCCACTTTCCATCGAACAGAACCGGCCACTGCTGCAAGGTGAACCATGTTGTAAACGGCTCGGACGCGAGGTGCGGCGAGTAGATACCGAACTGGTCTGGCCGGCTGGTCAGCGCCGTCGCACCAGCTACCCAGTCCTCAATGCTGGTGGGTTCAGATACGCCAGCTTCTTCCAACAGTCTGTTGTTGTAAACCAGCCCGAAGCGCACGGTCACGATGTCGAGACCATTCAGTTCGCCGTTTTCATCGCGCAGCATGTCTTGAGCGGGAACAACCGTCACACCAGCGCGCTCAACCACATCTTCCAACGGCAGCGTATGACCGGCGCGCATCAAGCGCAGGAAGCCGTCAGGCGTTTGGGTGAACAGATCACCGTCGATACGGCCAGAACGCGCCTGGATCAAAATTTGCTGGAAGTAGTCGTTTTCGCCATAGCCGCTCTCAATAATGCGGACATCGTTCTGTTCTGTGTGGAACTTTTCGATCATGGCGCGCCACGCATCACCACGACCCGGCTCCGTCCAGAACCATGTTAAGAGGTTCAGTTCCATTGCCGACTGGCGAATGTACGCCGGGAAAAACATCTTTGGCACTGCCGCAGCGGAAGCTGCCGCGCCAACGGCGGTTGAGCCGACTTTGAGAAAATCACGGCGGCTGAGTGCGCTCTTGGCTTCGGTTGTCTTCTTGGGGGCTTCTTGATTAGACATTGCAGTTTTCTCCTAAAAGATAAAGCGTTTTAATTCGGACAATTTCAGCACGATCAATTTCCTTACCCAGTCACATCACCTCCTTCAGTGGGCAGTCAGTTACGGTTATTACTGCCTCATGCAGATACTTTCGTAGAGATCAGGGGAGATGGTTGGCGTACAAAGGCTTCGACTTTGGCCTTTTGCTCCGACGTGAGCGGCCCAATCGGCGCGATGGTTGCGCCCGACCCCATGCCCAGAATCGACATCGCATACTTGACACCGGAAAGCCAGCAGCTTCCCGCCAGCGGCAGATTGTCACGCAGTTCCAGAATACGCTCGGCTGCTTGGCGCGCTGCATCGTCATCGCCATTTTTCACCGCTTGATACACCTGCAAAAAGGTAGCTGGTTCGTAATTGGCGCATACAGGCACGATACCAACTGCTCCAGCGCGCAAGCTCTCGACGGCTTTAAACTCATCGCCAGTCAATACCCGCAGCGGCGTACCCTCAGCAGCGGCGATCAGGCGCTTCAGATATTCGAGGCTGCCCGCGCTGTCCTTGCAGTATCTCAGCCAACCGCGTCGCGCCATCTCAGCCAGTGCATCAACCGGGATTTCATTCTGCGAATAAGGCGGGATGTTGTAAGCGATCAGTTCCATCCCCTTGTCATGCTCTTTGCACGTCCCGAACAAACGAAAATGCTCACTCGGCGCAGTCTGCTTGATATAGAAAACGGGGTTCACGACGTAATAGCGGTAGCCGATGCTCGCTAACCGCTCGACCTTTTCGAGGACGCGCTGTGTAGATGTTTCCATTGCGCCACCGAGTAAAGGCACGCTTTCGCCCACTTCGTCATAGGCGATTTCCATCATGCGCGTCCACTCAGACATCGTGAGCAGCGGCCCCTCACCTGCTGAACCGCCGATGAACACGCCGTTGACTCCGGCGTCGATCAAGTAGCGCAGCACCTTGCGAAAGGCGGCTTCGTCTACCGAGTCGTTGCTCTTGACAGGTGTAATAA
>Ga0163150_10002617_pt1 | contig 27165 bp, 35 predicted proteins | sample OliLakLV19P2IB_FD_148628 | JGI IMG/M metagenome (GOLD analysis project Ga0163150, IMG submission 148628) | Freshwater microbial mat bacterial communities from Lake Vanda, McMurdo Dry Valleys, Antarctica - Oligotrophic Lake LV.19.P2.IB | ecosystem: Environmental > Aquatic > Freshwater > Lake >...
GGATTGCCAATACGTTTACGGAAATTACTAAAGATACCCCTGAAAAAAGCCTGCTCGTTTCCCAGCAGGATGTGGCCGGAAGGAACAACCAGGGACGGATGACCGTAAGATACAGGGGCGGTGGACATAAAAAACAATATCGTATCATAGATTTTAAGCGGGATAAAGACGGTGTACCTGCAGTGGTACATTCAATTGAGTATGATCCAAATCGTACCGCATATATCGCCCTGCTGCATTACACGGACGGTGAAAAAAGATATATCATAGCCCCGGTAGGTTTAAAAGTCGGGCAGAAATTGATGTCCGGTAAAACCGCTGAACCGGAAATCGGCAATACGCTGTACCTGCGGGATGTGCCCCTCGGGACTTCCATCCACGCAATCGAGTTGCACCCTCATCAAGGCGCGGCCCTCGCCAGAAGTGCCGGTACGTATGCCGAACTTACGGGCAAAGAAGACCGATATGCTGTAGTAAAGATGCCATCCGGTGAGGTGCGCAGGATATTGATGCAATGTCGTGCAACGATTGGGACCACCTCCAACCCGGATCATAGCCTTCAGATCCTGGGTAAAGCAGGCAGGAGCCGATGGAGAGGAATACGACCCAGAAACCGCGGAGTAGCGATGAACCCGGTCGACCACCCAATGGGCGGAGGAGAAGGAAGGGCCTCAGGAGGCCATCCGAGATCACGGACTTCAGTAAAAGCAAAAGGAGCAAAAACGAGGAGCAAAAACAAACAATCTCAAAAATTGATTATTTCTCATCGCAATGCTAAAAAATCTCAAGGCAAATAAAGTTTAAAAATCATGGCAAGATCAATAAAAAAAGGCCCTTATGTTTTTCACAAGTTGATGAAAAAAGTAACTGTGAATAAACAAAATAATAAAAAGACGGTGATCAAAACCTGGTCCAGGGCATCAATGATTATACCGGATATGGTAGGCGAAACGATTGCAGTGCACAATGGAAAAACATTTATTCCGGTATATGTAACGGAGAATATGGTAGGCCACAAACTCGGTGAATTTTCACCAACCCGTACGTTCAGGGGCCACTCCGGAAACAGGAAAGACGAAGCGAAATAATTTATAAATCAACAAAAATTGTAGATCATGGAAGCAGTAGCGCATTTGAGAAATGGTCATGGATCGGCCAGGAAAATAAGATTGGTCGTGGATAATATCCGGGGTAAAAAAGTAGTCGACGCCCTTAATATCCTGAAGTTTACCAAAAAGGATTCAGCGTATTGGGTTGAAAAAGCGCTGATTTCCGCAGTAGCCAATTGGGAAATTAAAAGTGAACAGTCGGGTAATACCGATGCGTATGACTTGATCGTGTCAAGGATTTTTGTTGGGGGAGGTCCGGTTTTAAAACGATTTCAGCCAGCGCCTCACGGCAGGGCTCACCGGATCAGAAAAAGGTCAAACCACCTCACCCTGGTCGTTTCCAATACCGTATTATTGCCTTCAGAAGGCCAAACAGAAGAAGTCAACCAATAATTATAATATTAACCAATATCATTTTATAAACTTAATATGGGTCAAAAAGTAAATCCAATAGGCAGCAGATTGGGCATCATCCGGGGATGGGATTCCAATTGGTTTGGAGGTAAATCCATGGCTAAAAAAGTAGTCGAAGACGAACAAATCAGGAGGTACCTGTTTGCCCGGGTAGAAAAAGGAGGCGTGGCGAAGGTGGTCATTGAGCGTACCTTGAAAAGAATTACCCTGACTATCCATACCTCGCGTCCCGGTATCATTATTGGTAAAGGGGGCACCGAGGTGGACAAGATTCGCGAAGAATTGAAAAAACTGGCTGGCAGTGATGTGCAGATCAATATTATGGAGATCCGCAAACCGGAACTGGAAGCGACCATCGTCGGTGAATCCATTGCCAAACAAATTGAATCCCGTATCAACTACAGAAGAGCCATCAAATCCTCTATCCAGTCGACCATGCGCGCTGGTGCAGAAGGTATAAAAGTCAGGATTTCCGGTCGTCTAAACGGCGCGGAAATGTCCAGGTCTGAAGAATATAAAGAAGGTCGGACACCCCTGCATACCTTTAGGGCTGACATCGATTATTCCCTGGCCGAAGCGCAAACAGTTTATGGAAAAATTGGAATCAAAACCTGGATCTGCAAAGGTGAGGTATTGACCAAACGAGATCTTTCGCCCAACATCGGAATGATTAAAAAAGATAATCAGGGTGGCGGCGGAGATCGTCGCGATGATCGCGGTGGAAGAAGAAGGCCTTCAGGTGGCGGAAGGGGAGATGGACGGGATAATAGAAACCGCGGAGGAAATGACAGAAGGGATGATCGTGGAGGTCGCGGAAGGTGAAATAACAAGGACTAATTTTAATAAATCATTGTACCTTTGCCAAACTTTTTTCAAAAATAAGACATGTTACAGCCAAAAAGACAGAAATATCGCAAACAACAGAAGGGCAGAAACAGAGGAGTTGCCATCAAGGGAAGTACGCTTGCTTTTGGTTCTTATGGGTTGAAATCCATGGACTTAGGACGGATCACCAATAGACAACTTGAGGCCGCCCGTATCGCTATGACCCGCGAAACCAAACGGGAAGGTACAGTCTGGATCAGGATATTCCCGGATAAACCAATCACGCATAAACCCGCTGAAGTACGTATGGGAAAAGGGAAGGGAGCTGTGGAGTATTTTGTTGCCTTGGTTCAACCCGGCCGAATACTTTTTGAAATGGAAGGGGTGACCTCTGAAGCAGCCCATAAAGCCTTGAATTTGGCTGCACAAAAATTACCGATTAAGACCAAAATTGTCGTTAGATACGATTTATAAATAAATACGAGCATTATGGCCAATAAGAAAAACCAGGAGATCAAAGAATTGTCGGTAACAGACATTGCCAATTCCCTGATCGAAACCAGAATGGAGCTTCAAAAATCTCTTTTTACCCACTCCGTTAAAGGGTTGGACAACCCGATGCATTTGAAAAAAATGAAAAAGCGAATTGCCCGTCTAAAAACGGAAGAACGCGCTCGTGAAATTGTAGCACTGACAGAAGAACAGAAAGCAGGGAGATCAAAAATAAGAGCGAGAAGAAGCAAATAAATAATAACCAGAAAGCGTACTCAATTGAGTTAAAAAAAAATATCATGGAGCAAAATTCAGCAACCGATCAAAAACCAACCCGAAAAGTTCGAAAAACCAAGGTGGGTGTGGTGACCAGTATAAAAATGCAGAAAACCATCACGTTGGAATTGGATCGCAAAGTTATGCACCCGAAATACGGCAAATTCATGCACAAGACATCTAAATTTATGGCCCACGATGAAAAAAATGAATGTAAGGAAGGGGATACCGTGCGAATTATGGAAACCAGAAAACTAAGTAAAAACAAGAGCTGGAGAGTGATTGAAATCATCGCCAGAGCTAAATAAAGTATTAATTAGAGCATAGTTTATAAAAGGACAGGGAGTATGATACAGACTGAATCAAAATTGAATGTTGCGGACAATAGCGGAGCAAAAATAGTGCAGTGCATCCGCGTACTCGGAAGCACCCGCAGACGATATGCCGGTGTCGGGGATGTCATCGTAGTCACCGTCAAAGATGCCACACCGACAGGGGGTATAAAAAAAGGAACCGTTTCCAAAGCAGTGATTGTCCGGACCAAAAAACAAATCCACCGCAAAGACGGCACGTACATCAAATTTGATGACAATGCTGTCGTGTTGCTGACCAACGCCGATGAACCCCGCGGAACCCGAATTTTTGGGCCAGTAGCCCGGGAATTGCGCGACAAAAATTATATGCGGATTGTTTCTTTGGCCCCCGAAGTATTATAATTTTTAACCAGGATTGAAAGCAGTTTATGATAACTAAAGTAAAAAACAAAATCAAACGGTTTGCCCCCAAACTGAACTTCAAAAAAGGAGATCAGGTATTGGTGATTTCAGGGGATGAAAAAGGCAAAAAGGGAGAAATACAAAAAGTAATCAAAGAATCTTTGAAAGCTATTGTGACAGACATCAATATGGTAAAAAGACATACCAAACCGACCAACAATAACCCGGGCGGAATCCGGGAAATTCCGGCTCCGATTTATTTATCTAAATTGATGCTCATCGACCCCAAAAGCGGAGAACCCACCCGAGTCGGTCGAAAATCAGAGGATGGTAAATCTATCCGCTACGCAAAAAAATCAGGTCAAACGATTAAGTGAATCCAGTTATGAAATATACACCGAGACTCAGACAATATTATGCCGACACGATTGTGCCCAAATTGATGGAACAATTTAGTTATAAGACGATCATGCAGGTTCCAAAACTGCTTAAGATATGTATCAACCAGGGTGTAGGAGAAGCTACTCAGGATCGTAAAACCGTGGATATCGCGGTGGGCGAGATTACCCTGATCACGGGTCAAAAAGCAGTACCGACCAAATCCAAAAAAGCAATTTCAAATTTTAAATTGCGGGAAAACATGGCAATCGGTGCCCGGGTTACCCTGCGGGGAGAAAGAATGTATGAATTTTTAGATCGCCTTATCGCTGTAGCCTTACCCCGGGTGAGGGACTTCAGGGGCATCAATGACAAAAGTTTTGACGGCAGGGGCAATTTTACTTTGGGGATCACGGAACAGATCATATTCCCTGAAATCGATCTGGACAAGATCAGCAAAATTGCCGGTATGGATATATCGATCATCACCTCCGCCAAAACCGATAAAGAAGCACACGCATTATTGTCCAGCCTGGGCCTTCCTTTTAAAAATCAGAAAAATTAAATATCCGTATTCGTTATGGCAAAAAAATCAGTTATAGCAAGGCAAAAAAAACGCGAAGTATTGATCGCAAAGTATGCGGATTTAAGGACCAAACTTAAAGCAGCAGGTGATTATGAAGCCCTCGACAAATTACCGAGGAATTCATCCCCGGTAAGATCAAAAAACCGGTGCCAATTAACCGGCAGGCCAAGAGGGTATATGAGGAAATTCGGGATATCAAGGATAGCATTCAGAGATATGGCTTTGAATGGTAAAATTCCTGGCGTTACAAAATCCAGTTGGTAATATTTATTCTTATTAAGCAATTATTATGGCAGTTACAGACTCAATAGCGGATTTTTTAACCCGCATCAGGAATGCCCAGCAGTCAGGGCATAGAATGGTAGAAATCCCTTCGTCCAATGTGAAAAAAAGGATGACAGAAATCCTGTACGACAACGGATATATCCTTAAATATAAATTTGATAGACCAGAAGGGGAATTTGAAAAAATATCCATTGCCTTAAAATACGACCCGGTTACCCGACAGCCCATCATTCAAAAACTACAAAGGGCCTCCAGACCGGGATTGAGAAAATACAGCGGAGCCGAAGACCTGCCAAGAGTAGGTTCAGGCCTCGGGATCGCTATCGTTTCCACCAACAAAGGGATTATGACGGATAAACAGGCGCGTACCCAGAATGTGGGAGGTGAAGTATTGTGTTATATATTTTAGTCGATTAAAAAGATAAAGCCATGTCACGAATTGGAAAATTACCGATCACTGTTCCTAGCGGGGTTGAGGTAAAAATAGATAAGAATAAAGTCACGGTCAAAGGGCCTAAGGGTCATCTGTCCCAGGATATTGACTGGGATATGAAACTAACGTTGGAAAATGGAGTTTTGACAGTTATCCGCCCCTCAGAACAAAAAAGACATAAAGCTTTACATGGTACGACCCGGGCTATTCTGGCCAACATGATTAAGGGAGTGAGTGAAGGCTTTAAACAGGATATGGAAATCATCGGAGTAGGATATCGAACCTCCAATACAGGTAACCTATTGGAAATCGGTGTAGGGCATTCACACCCTATTATGATGTATGTTCCCGATGAACTTAAACTGGAGACGGTCACAGAAAAAGGAAAACCCCCTTTAATCAAATTGGCGGGCAATGATCGTCAATTATTAGGACAGGTAAGCGCCAAATTGAGGACATTCCGCAAACCAGAGCCATACAAAGGAAAGGGTATTAAATATGCGCAAGAGATATTGCGCAGAAAAGCAGGCAAAGCTGCCGGCAAAGCCAAATAGTAAATATTCAAGTTTATAATCTGAACGAGATGAAAGCAACTAAAAATCCCGGTAAAACAAAAATCAAATACCGGATCCGCAAAAAAGTAAACGGACTTCCTGAAAGGCCCCGATTGGCTGTGTTCAGAAGCAATAAATCAATTTATTGCCAGCTTATCGACGATACCAAAAGCGTAACCGTGGGCGCTGCATCTTCGCACGATGAATCCATTTCGAAAGAAAATAATAAAACCGAGCAGGCCAAATCGGTAGGAGCCCTGATCGCTGCCCAGGCAAAAGCCCTGAATATTGAAACAGTGGTTTTTGACCGTGGAGGAAATCTTTATCATGGAAGGGTAAAATCCCTTGCCGACGGAGCCCGCGAAGCCGGACTTAAATTTTAATCATACAGTTAATAGAATTTTTGATCAAATAATATGGCAAACAGAGCAGTAAAACGAGTCAAGCCGGCTGAAGCAGAACTAAAAGAAAAAATGGTTGCCCTCAATCGGGTAGCTAAGGTGACCAAAGGAGGTCGTACATTCAGCTTTGCAGCCATCGTCGTAGTCGGAGATGGAAATGGTGTAGTTGGACATGGTTTGGGAAAAGCCCGGGATGTCCAGGAATCTATAGCTAAAGCGGTAGATGACGCCAAGAAAAACCTCATCCGTGTAAATATTCATAAAGGGACTATCCCCCATATGCAGGTAGGTAAATTCGGCGCAGGCAGGGTGATGATCAAGCCGGCATCCGAAGGTACAGGTGTAATAGCTGGTGGCGCCATGAGGGCAGTGCTGGATATGGCCGGAGTGCATAATGTATTGGGTAAATCCCTGGGGTCTTCCAATCCCCACAACGTAATCAAAGCCACCCTGGATGCACTCTCTAAAATGAGGTCTCCCCAGGAGATTGCACAACAGAGAAAAGTATCCCTGGATAAAGTTTTTAACGGGTAATATTCAAAACGATGACAAAAGTTAAAATCACGCAGACAAAAAGCATAATCGAAAAGACCGATCGCCAGAAAAAAACAGTGAAAGCACTGGGGTTGAAAGGGGTTCGACACAGTGTGGAGCATGAACTTACTCCGCAGATTGCAGGTATGATAAATAAAGTGGCACACCTCGTAGTTGTGGATACCATTTAATAAACAATTAAATCGCATTAGATCATGGAATTAAGTAGTTTAAAACCGGCCAAGGGAGCGACCAAAAACAACAAACGGAGAGGTCGGGGAGTAGCAACGGGTGCCGGTGGTACTGCCGGGAGAGGTCATAAAGGACACAAATCAAGATCGGGTTATAAAGCAAAAAGAAATTTTGAAGGGGGTCAAATGCCTTTGCAAATGAGATTGCCCAAAATTGGATTTAAAAATCCATCCAGGGTAGAATTTGCCGTACTCAACCTGGATCAATTACAAAATTATGCCCTCAAATCCGGTTTAGACCAGATTGACGTGCCATGGTTGGTAAAAGAAGGCGTGATTAAACCAGGCCAAAAACTAAAAGTGTTAGGACGGGGTGACCTTCAAAGTGCGCTGAAAGTTTCAGCACATGCATGCTCTGCAACAGCTAAAAAATGGATAGAAGAAAAAGGTGGAACGATCACAATAATTTAATTCCCCTCCAATGAATAGCTTTATACAGACATTAAAAAACATTTGGAAAATAGAAGAACTGCGGAAGCGTATTCTGTTTACTCTGATCGTATTGGCCGTATTCAGATTTGGATCTTATATCGTATTACCCGGTGTGGTAGCTAGTCAATTGCAGGCCGCCGCCAGCAGCCGTGGAGCAAATGACTTGTTGAACCTGGTCAATATATACACCGGAGGAGCTTTCAATAATGCGTCGATCTTTGCCCTGGGTATAATGCCGTATATCACGGCATCCATTATTGTTCAGTTATTGGGATTTGCTTTACCCTATTTTCAGCGGCTTCAGCAGCACGAAGGCGAATCCGGAAGGAAAAAACTAAACCAGATCACCCGTTTGCTCACGGTAGTTATTACGCTGTTGCAAGGAGGTACTTACCTGGCTTACCTCAATGCATCCAATGCTATTGATCCAACGGTACCTCGAAGTTTATTCTACTTTGTGAATTCTATTTTGTTGGCTACCGGTACGGTATCCGCGATGTGGTTGGGTGAACGAATTACAGATAAGGGGATTGGCAATGGAGTTTCATTATTGATTATGATCGGGATCATTGCCCGGTTACCTCAGGCCATCATTTTTGAAGTGACTTCCCGTTTTAACTCCGGAGGTACATTTATGCTCATTTTGGAATTGGCAGCCCTTATACTCGTGGTCCTCGGCGCTATTTTATTGGTTCAGGGTGTCAGAAAAATTCCTATCCAGTTTGCCAAAAGGATGGTCGGGAGAACAGGTTTGCCCGTCAGTGGCAACCGCGATTACCTCCCTATCAAACTGAATGCGGCAGGCGTAATGCCGATCATATTTGCACAGGCGATCATGTTTTTACCGGGATTTGCACTGCAGTCGCTGGCTGGGACAGCAACGACCTCCAGTGGTTTTGTTCGCGCATTAAATGATTATACTTCGATTCCTTACAACCTGATCTATATCATTCTGGTCATTTTGTTTACGTATGTCTACGTCGCGTTAATAGTCAACAGCAATCAATATTCAGAATACCTTAAACGGCAGAATGCCTTTATTCCTGGGGTCAAACCAGGCTCACCTACGGCTGAATTTATTGATACCATTACTTCAAAAATTACCTTACCCGGTGCAGTAATGCTGGGGATCCTGGCGATTACGCCGGCGATGGCCACTGCATTTGGCATCAACAATTCGTTTGCAGCATTTTTCGGAGGTTCAACCATACTGATTTTGGTTGGAGTGGCTTTAGATACATTACAGCAAATCGAAAGTTATTTGTTGATGAGGAAATACGACGGATTGGTAAAATCCGGAAATATTAAAGGTCGTACAGGAAGCGGAATGGCTCCCATCGGGGCAGGATCATAACTGGTTCCTTGATCGTAAAAAATGGCTAAAGGGAAAGTCCTGATAAAATCTAAAGAAGAAATAGCGCTGATCCGATACAGTTGCCAGATTGCTTGTGAAGCCATTGCCGAGGTAGCTAAAGTTATCAGACCGGGATATACCGGAAAACAAGCCGATCAGCTGGCAGAAACTTACATCAAGGATCATGGGGGTGTACCCTCCTTTAAGGGGTACGGCAATCCCGCCTTTCCCGCTTCTTTATGCATTTCCATTAATGCCGCCGTGGTACATGGGATTCCGGTAGAAAAAGCATTTAAGGAAGGGGACATAGTCTCCCTGGATTGTGGGGCATACATCAGCCAGTTTCACGGGGATGTTGCCTATACCCTGGTTTTAGGCGAAGTGGCTGAGGAAGTAATGAAATTATGCGTGGTGACCAAAAACAGCCTTTATTTGGGCATTGAGCAGGCACGGATCGGAAACCGGTTGGGAGATATAGGGTATAGTATCCAGCGTTATGTGGAGACTGAAAACGGTTTTGGCGTAGTCAGGGAGTTGGTAGGGCATGGGGTAGGAAGGGATCTTCACGAGGCCCCTGATGTCAGTAATTATGGCAAGAGAGGCAGCGGGTTGTTATTACAGGAAGGTATGGTCTTCGCGATAGAACCCATGGTCAACCTGGGCACCCGCCAGATCAAAACCTTGCAGGATTATTGGACGGTGGTTTCCAAAGACGGACAACCTTCTGCGCATTATGAACATACCGTGGTGGTCCGAAAAGAACGAGGAGAAGCCCTCACAGACCATGCCAAAATTGAGGCAGCGATTAAAAATAATAAAGATTTAAGCGAGATTTCGCTAAAAATATAGATATTTGCAGTCCGAAATTTTAAGGATGCCTAAGGAAGATTTGATCAAACAAGACGGGATCATTGAAGAAGCATTGTCCAATGCGATGTTCAGGGTCCATCTGGAGAATGATCATACCATTTTGGCTACCATTTCCGGTAAAATGAGAATGAATTACATTCGACTTTTACCTGGAGATAAAGTAGCTGTCGAAATGTCGCCTTATGATCTTTCAAGAGGCCGGATAATATATAGATACAAGTAAACAACACCGATATGAAAGTCAGGACTTCGATTAAAAAAAGATCTGCGGATTGTAAGATAGTTCGCCGTAAAGGCAAACTCTATGTGATCAACAAGAAAAATCCAAAATTTAAACAACGACAAGGTTAAAATTCATTTCAATGGCACGTATTTCTGGTATAGATCTTCCCAAAAACAAAAAAGGATATATAGGACTAACCTATATTTTCGGTATTGGTACTTCTTCCTCTTTGTCTATTTTGACCAAAGCGGGTATTGACCCTGAAATGAAAATATCAGTCTGGACCGATGAACATGTCCATAAAATCACCAAGATCATCCAGGATGATTATAAGGTGGAAGGTATGCTCCGGTCGGAAGTTCAGCTTAACATCAAACGACTCATGGATATCGGATGTTATCGTGGGATCCGCCATCGTAGAGGGTTGCCCCTTCGTGGACAAAACACGCAGACCAATGCCAGGACGAGGAAAGGAAAACGTAAAACCGTAGCCAATAAAAAGAAAGTAACTAAATAACAGTTAATCAGACGCCATATGTCACAGGTAAAAAAAGTAAAGAAAAGAAAGGTTCACGTGGAATCCGATGGGGTAGCTTATGTATTGGCTAGCTTTAACAATGTCATTGTGACCATTACCAATAAACAGGGTCAGGTAGTATCCTGGTCTTCCTCCGGACGCGAAGGTTTCCGGGGATCAAAGAAAAACACCCCTTATGCTGCCCAAAAAACAGCATCTCATGCGGCCAGCCTGGCTCATGAAGCAGGAGTGCGCTCAGCCAATGTATTTGTCAAAGGGCCTGGCACCGGCAGAGAAGCTGCTATCCGTGGAATAAATGATGTCGGGATAAAAGTATTGACCATCACCGATACCACTCCAATCCCGCACAATGGTTGCAGACCACCGAAAAAACGAAGAGTATAATCATCCACCTTATTATTAAGACAAGAATTTAATCCATCATGGCAAGATATACCGGACCAGTTACTAAAATTGCAAGAACCTTTGGAGAGCCTATTTTTGGGTATGACAAAGCCTTTGATAAAAAGAAACATCCTCCCGGCCAACATGGCACCAGCAGGAAGAAAAAACAAAAATCCGACTATGCGGTCCAACTAAAAGAAAAACAAAAGGCTAAACATACGTATGGGGTATTAGAGCGCCAATTCCGCAAAACCTTTGATCTGGCTACCCGAAAACATGGAGTAACCGGTACCGTGTTGTTGCAATTGTTGGAATCCAGACTCGATAATACGGTTTATCGCCTCGGCATAGCACCCACCCGTCGTGCAGCAAGACAACTGGTTTCTCATAAACACATCGCAGTAGATGGCAAAATCGTCAACATCCCATCCGCTTTATTAAAACCCGGAGCTATAGTTGCCGTGAGAGGCAAATCAGCTAACCTGGAACACATCCAAAACCAGGTGCATTCCAGATCGGATATCCGCAAATCACCCTGGTTGGAGTGGAACCCTGAAAGACTGGAAGGCAAATTCCTGATCCATCCGGAACGGGAAATGATTCCGGAAAGGATCAATGAACAATTGATCGTGGAGTTGTACTCTAAATAACCGGAATTGATCGAATATTATTAATTGTAATCTAAGTCTAATTTATTTATGAGCATATTAAATTTCCAAAAACCTGAAAAAATCATTCTTCAAAAAGCAAATGATTTTGACGGTGTGTTTGAGTTTAAACCACTCGAACCCGGATTTGGACAGACCATTGGGAACTCATTGCGCAGGATCCTCCTTTCCTCCCTGGAAGGTTATGCTATTTCAGGCATAAGGATAGCTGGCGTTGATCATGAATTTTCTACCATCAAAGGAGTCGTGGAAGATGTGGTCGATATCATTCTTAACCTCAAACAAATCCGCCTCAAAAAAGTAAACAATATAGACGATAATGCCGAGGATACCATCTATCTGACTATCAACCGAAAAGATGAGTTTAAAGCCGGTGAAATTGAAAAGTTTACCAACGTATATAAAGTAATGAATCCGGATCTGCTCATTTGCAGGATGGAGCCTTTCGTTAATCTGGAAATTGAATTGAAAATCACCAAAGGTCGTGGTTATGTGCCTGCAGACGACACCTATCCAAAAGATGCCGCCATCGGATTGATCCCCCTGGATGCCATTTATACTCCGATACGAAATGTTGCTTATTCAATTTCCAATACCCGCGTCGGACAGAGGACCGATTATGAAAAACTAACTATCGAGCTCAAAACGGATGGTACTATACATCCTGAAGAGGCGATCAAGGAAGCGTCAAGGATCATGATTCAGCACTTAATGCTCATCACGGATGAAAATATTACATTTAATGATGCCTCCAGAAAAGAAGATGCTATTGTAGACGAACATATCCTCCACATGCGGAAATTGCTTAAGACTTCCCTGGAAGATCTGGATCTTTCCGTCCGCGCTTACAATTGTCTGAAAGCAGCTAAAATAAATTCCCTGGGGGAAATGGTCAAATACGACACCCATGAATTGTTGAAATTTAGAAACTTCGGAAAAAAATCATTGGTCGAAATTGAAGAATTACTTTCTACCAAAGGACTGAGTTTCGGAATGGATCTTTCGAAATATAAATTAGACGAAGAATAAATTAATTTTCATCATCCTTGCCAATTAGCGTCTGAGCATTCACTTGCTCCGCTGTGGCGAAGTTAAAACCTATTCATCATGAGACATGGTAACAAAATCAACCACCTTGGCCGTAAAATAGGCCATCGTACAGCGTTGCTGAAAAATTTGGCAGCGGCTCTGATCCAGCATAAAAGGATCAACACCACGTTGGCGAAAGCAAAAGAATTGCGCCGGTTTATTGAGCCTCTGATCACCAAATCCAAGGACAATACCACACATTCCCGAAGGGTGATATTCAGTTATCTGCAAAGCAAAGAAGCACTCAAAGAATTATTTGCTGCCATTGCCCCAAAAATCCTGACACGCCCGGGAGGTTATGTCCGGATCATCAAAACCGGTTTCAGAAGCGGTGATGCTGCTGAAATGGCTCTGATCGAATTGGTGGATTTTAATGAAGTCTACACCAAAGGAACCAAGCCTGCCAGTGAAGAAGTTTCCACGGAGAAAAAGAAAAGGACTCGTCGTAGCAGTGGTAAAAAAGCCAAAACGACAGAGGCGGAAGTAGATGAAGTAAAAACGGAAGGCAGCAAAGCTGATGAATAAGTAAGCTGATTCCATTCAATATACTATAAGGGGTTAATTCGTTAGCCCCTTTTTAATTTAACTTTTGACCAGCTAAACTTTATGAAATATTAAGGGTTCTTACATAGCCCTTCACAGTGGAATCATACCGGGTATTAGGATAAAGGGGCTTTACAAATCTATAATTTTGAAGAATTCAGGTTAAATTCTACAATAAGTGTTCAAATTTTACAGCATCCTTTAATTCTCTTGCTGCTCAACCGGGTATAAAATTTTATATTTGTGTCCGTTTAAAAATTCCAAAGTTATAGATGTCAGATGCCACACCTTCCGCTGCTCCAGCGGTACTTTTACTCCAGGATGGGACTGTTTTTCAGGGAGAAGCTATAGGGATCAAAGGCACCACTGCGGGTGAGCTTTGTTTTAATACCGCCATGACCGGATATCAGGAGGTGTTTACAGATCCTTCGTATTTTGGTCAATTATTGATCGCTACCAATGTGCATATCGGCAATTATGGGACCAAAGCTTCTGAAACAGAATCGTCGTCAGTCAAAATAGCGGGTTTTATCTGTAAAAACTTTACGAATGAATATTCCCGGATTAAAGCGGAAACGTCCATTCAGGACTATTTTGTAAAAGAAAAACTTGTCGGCATCCAACAAATTGACACCCGAGCCCTGGTCCGCCATATCCGAAGCAAAGGGGCTATGAATGGCATCATTTCTTCTGAAATTTTTGACCTCATCCAATTAAAAGAAAAATTGCATCAGACACCCGGAATGGATGGTTTGGAATTAGCCACCAGGGTTACCACAAAAGAAGAATACTTTCTGGGAGATTCATCTGCTCAACACAAAGTTGCTGTTATGGACTTCGGTACCAAACGCAATATCCTTTTAAACCTGGTAAACCGGGATTGTTACCTCCGGATATTTCCAGCGAATACCCCCGCAGAACAAGTTTTGTCCTGGGGAGCTGATGGATACTTTTTATCTAATGGCCCGGGTGATCCGGCGGCCATGGATTATGCTATTGAATCGACCCGTGCAATTCTAAAAACCCGTAAACCATTATTCGGTATCTGCCTGGGTCATCAGATATTAGCACTGGCACTGCATGTACCTACTTTTAAAATGCATCATGGCCACCGGGGAATAAACCATCCGGTAAAAAATCATCTGAATGGGAAATGTGAAATCACATCCCAAAACCATGGATTTTGTGTAGATCCGGAAGCTCTTCACCATAAAACTGACCTGATAGAAATAACCCATACTAACCTCAACGATGATACCATTGAAGGGTTCAGGTTAAAAAACCAACCGGCTTTTTCTGTGCAGTATCACCCGGAAGCATCACCCGGACCGCATGATGCCCACTATCTCTTTGATCAGTTTATAGAAGAAATAATTAAATATAAAACCATTCAAAATTAAATATGAGTGTAATCGTTGACATCCGTTCAAGAGAAATACTTGATTCCCGGGGAAACCCTACTGTTGAAGTGGAATTGGAAACTGAAAAAGGTACCATAGGCCGCGCTGCAGTCCCGTCCGGAGCATCTACCGGAAAACACGAAGCGGTTGAATTAAGGGATGGCAATAAAGAACGATATATGGGCCGGGGGGTATTGAAGGCCTGCCAGAATATTGAAGAACTGATCCGGGAAGAATTGATAGGGGTCGATGTAGACGACCAGAAGTACATCGATCAACTACTGATTGAATTAGACGGCACATTTAATAAATCCAAACTCGGCGCCAACGCCACACTGGGAGTTTCCCTGGCCGCGGCCAAAGTAGCAGCCCTGGAATCCAACCAATCCTTGTATCGTTATCTGGGAGGGGTCAATGCACACGTCATGCCGGTACCTTTAATGAACATACTCAACGGTGGTGCTCATGCAGACAATAAAATAGATTTTCAGGAATTTATGATCATCCCCATCGGAGCAGATTTTTTTTCAGAAGCGCTCCGGATGGGTGTAGAAGTATTCCATCACCTGAAAGCCGTACTCAAATCCAAAGGATTCAGCACCAATGTGGGTGATGAAGGTGGATTTGCACCCAACCTGAACTCCAATGAGGATGCCATTGAAATTGTATTAGAGGCTATTCAAAAATCCGGTTATAAACCCGGAGAGGACATCGCCATTGCTATGGATGCAGCCGTTTCAGAATTATGGGATGAAGAAAAACAACTTTACGTTTTCAAAAAATCCAATAAGATGGAACTGGATACCAATGGAATGATATCGTTTTGGAAAGATTGGTGCAACAAATACCCGATCCTATCCATTGAGGATGGCCTTCATGAAGACGACTGGGCCGGATGGACAGCTATGACAAAAGAATTGGGTAATAAAATCCAAATCGTAGGAGATGATTTTTTTGTCACCAATACCGACCGGTTGCAAAAAGGAATCGATTCTGATGCGGCCAATTCAATCTTAATAAAAGTCAACCAAATAGGGACCTTATCTGAAACGATTGACGCCGTACAACTCGCCAATCGAAATGCCTACACCAGTATCATAAGCCATCGTTCCGGAGAAACGGAGGATACCTTTATTGCCGACCTGGCAGTTGCCCTGAATACCGGCCAGATTAAAACAGGATCCGCTTCCCGTTCAGACCGGGTTGCCAAATACAACCAGTTATTGAGGATTGAAGAAGAATTAGGGGAATCTGCAGTTTATCCCGGGAAAGCTTTCATGATAATATAATAAATATTCTTAATATATTTGTGCTTCAATCTCATAGCGATGGTGCATATTAAATCGATATTGAACGCAGTCAAATTACACCTTTCAAAAATATTGCCCGATTATCTGGTCAACAAGTTTTTTATCACAGGGATCTTGTTTTTTGTCTGGATGATCTTTTTTGACAAGAATAAATGGATCAATCAGTGGCAACTGTCCCAATCCATTTACCGTCTTGACAGGGAAAAGAAAAACCTTGCGGGACTGATTATTGAAGCTAAAAAAGACAAACAGGACCTGGAACAGAATAAAGAAAAATACGCTCGGGAAAAATATTATATGCATAAGGAAAATGAAGATATTTTCATTTTTGAAGAAAACTTAAACAAGGAAAAATGAGTGTTTTGGTCAATATGAACAGCAGGGTTGTCGTTCAGGGATTTACAGGAAAGGAAGGTACATTTCACGCCACCCAAATGATAGAATACGGTACACATGTTGTCGGCGGGGTTACACCCGGCAAAGGAGGCCAAAAACACCTGGATCGTCCCGTATTCAATAATGTCGAATCCGCAGTGCATTCTGCCGGCGCCAATGTTTCGATCATTTTTGTACCTCCCGCATTTGCCGCAGATGCAATTATGGAAAGCGCCGCAGCGGGCATTGGAGTGATTGTTTGTATTACAGAAGGAATCCCAGTACAGGATATGATCAAAGTAAAAGAATATATCAAGGATTTCCCCTGTAGGTTGATTGGTCCCAATTGTCCGGGAATCATTACACCTGGCGAAGCCAAGGTCGGTATCATGCCTGGATTTATTCATCAAAAAGGACATATTGGTATTGTATCCAGATCCGGTACCCTCACCTACGAAGCGGTGGACCAGGTTACCAAAGCCGGTATGGGTCAGTCCACCTGCATCGGTATTGGTGGAGATCCTATCGTCGGGACTACTACGGTTGAGGCGGTGAAACTCCTCATGGACGACCCGGATACCCATGGTATCATAATGATTGGAGAAATAGGAGGTGGTATGGAGGCAGAAGCTGCATATTGGATTAAAAAACATGGCAACAAACCTGTCGTTGGATTTATAGCCGGCCAAACCGCGCCAAAAGGCAGAAAAATGGGTCATGCAGGAGCCATTATCGGAGGTGCTTTGGATACTGCAGAAGCCAAAATGCAGATCTTGGCTGAATGCGGAATCTTTGTGGTGACCTCTCCCGCTGAGATAGGAGAAAGTATGAGAAGACAAATGCCTTCCTAGAATATAGGTCTAAGACCTTTTTAGTTTAAGGTTCTACGGGCTCAAAATCAAAAATGAGTGAAAATCGCAGCGTATTGGCCAGGGGATCTCTGTTATTTGCCGATCTGGCTGTGGGCACCAGATAGGACAGGTTCATGCCGAATACATTGTATTTAACGCCTAATCCCAGGGTCAGATATTGACGATTTCCTTTATAGGGATTTTCCCTGAAGTATCCTGCACGGAGAGCAAATTGATTGTTATACCAATACTCTGTACCCACGGATATCATTAATTCCTGGAGTTCTTCCCTGAATCCATTGGGAGCGTCTCCAAATGATTTAAACCAGGAGGCTACTACATTATGCTGTTTATAATCAGGGATCTGGTCACCATTTTTGTCATAATCCGGATGAGTGGATTGATATGGTGAAGGCACCAATAATTTGGTGAGGTCTCCGGTAAGTGTCAATTGGTTGTATTCGTCAAAATTCCAGGTATAGGCTACACCGATGCCGAGATTCGCAGGGATATATTCCTGATTGGCTTTAGTATACGATATTTTCGTGCCCAGGTTGGTCAGGGCCAGGCCAGCTGTTAAAAAATCATCGCCTATGGGTTTTTTGTAGGAAAAACTGATATCCGTAGCCCCGGCAACTCCGGGTTTGATATCATTTCCACCTACATTGAGGTCTGAAGCTAAAAAGGAATAAATAAATTTTAAACTCACAGCGGCTGACAACTGGTCGCTCAATTTACGGGAGTAGGACCCGAGCACCTCAAATTCGTTTGGTTTGCCGGAGCCCAGAGGGGAACCGTTGTCATCGGTATAATCGATGTTACCAAGAGAAAAATAGCGCAAGCTGCCCCCTATAGCCTGCAGATCCCCGATCTTGGTGTACCCTGCCACATAAGCCATATAAACATCGGTAAGGCCTAAAGCTCTTAACCAGGGTGAATAGGTGGTCGAAATGGATTTTGATTTAGTAGCAAATGCGAGGAGAGAGGCATTGTTGTAAAGGGATCCTGCATCCGATTCAACAGCAATACCGGCGTCGCCCATACCGCCTGCCCTTGAATCAGGGGTTATTCTTAAAAAAGGCACTGCTGTGACAATGGTATTTATACATTCGTTACCTGTGAGGACATCGACCATTTTACGCGTGGCGGGATCATATCTGCATTGCGCTGTAAGCATGGTAGGACTAAAAAAAATGAACACTATAGTCACCACCCCCAAAAAAACATTTTTCATTTAACAGTTGATTTTAAAAATCGCACAAATATACGAATACCTCATTAATGAGCTAATTTCCAAATTATTACAAATTTAGTCTTAAGGTATTCTTAAGACTTTAATTCCCCTGACATCTACCCTTTTTCCCTGGTTCCAGATTTCTGCCTGAACCATATAAATTCCGGCAGGAATCGAAATATCAAAACCTATCTCTGTAGTCAATACTGCCGCAGGTGAAAGGATCTCTTCTTTTGTAGTAATTACCCTACCGCTATAATCCATCAACAGAAGCTTTAATCTCCCTTCCGTCAACTCACTCAGATCGTGTATGATTTGAATCTTAAATTGTTCTCTTGCCGGATTGGGTATTGCCTGGAGATTTAAAATTCTAGGTTTCGCTTTTGGATCGGTAACCCAAAAACTTATTTCACCTTCCCCGGAATTGTTGGCTACATCCCAGGCAATCACTTTTACATGATGCAGGCCCGGAGTCAAACCCGAAAAAGGAAATGTCACCAAACCTTTTTTAAAATCTCCTTTACCGGATTCATAAAATGTATTCAATACATACTGTTTTTTAGTATCCTTATCCAGGATCGCGACCAGGTCATGGCCAATGCTGTTGCCGGTCGCATTGATTCCATTATCATCCGATATATCCACCAATAAGAGCGGATTGTTATGGGTGGACTGGCCATCCTTAAATTGAAAATGATTGATGTAGGGTTTAACGATGGGAGCCAGGTTATCCAGGATCTCCGATTGGGACCCTCCAATAATGATATTTTCAAAATATCCCGAAGCTTCCATACTATCTATATTATTGGCATAATAGCTGATTTTGGCGGGGCCATACGTATAATCGATGTCTTTTGGAATCACAAAGCGGATTTCAAATTTTCCCTGGACCACGGTAGCATTACCCCTGAATAAAATGCTGTTTTGTACCTGAAATGATTTGGCATAACTGCTTGAATTCTGCCCGAGCGTTTTGACCACGGTCTTTTTGTCAAATAAGGTTACGGATATATTGCCATTAAACCCGGTGAGCGGTTGATTTAAAGCATCCACAATCGCTCCTTTGACTTCAAGCAATTGAAGGGCTTTTAAAGTATCTTTTACAGACACCTGTACTTTTTTACCATTGATGTGGGTGGTATTGACCCGGTATTCCGGAATTGCTAAGGACTGGGTAGGGTCACCCAGCAGAGCAAACTTTCTGGCATTCAACCGGTCAAACCCATTGCCGGAGATGCTGTTTTTTGCTTTAGTCATGATGTCTCCCAGGGTCTGCGCTTTGCCGTTGCTCTTGCGGACAAATAATTGATCAAAAACTGCCCTGGTCAATACTTCATTGGAAGAAGAGTAAACGTTCCGGACGGTCGTTAATAAAGCGATAGCCCCCCCATACGGGCTTCTGATTAAGGCTTCACCCGTGGAGGGAATCGCCGGGTCATCGTAAGGAGCAAATGAACAGGTAGCGGTAATCACTAAAGGCAACCTGGATTTATTGGTCCAGGCCTCGACATCCGTGTTGCGCAACAAACCTTCCTGGGATAATCCTTTGGGCCCACCATGTCCCAAATAATTAAAGACCAATATGCCCTGGAAAATATTTTGATTTAAACTTTGATTAGCTCCTGGAATCAGTTCGCCTCCCGGTCCGGATTCCTGCTTGAAGGCATCCAGATAGATTTTTTGCAAATTCAGATCAGGATGTTGAGCCTGAACTGCCTTACTGATGCTTTCTGTCTGTTCAAGGTGGATATTGGCATCTTCATCATCGGCTGAAAAAGCAACCCTGAGTTTCCAATCGCCTTGGGTTTCTTTATTTTTATCGTATTGAATGATTTTATCGACCAATTGATCGGCCTCTTCTTTATTGCGCACCGGTATGCGCCCTACAGCCAAATCGAGGTCGCCGGTAAGATCTGTCCCACCTTCACCCGCTTCTAATAAACCGTAAAAATCATCGGCAGGAAAAGCGTAAAGTGGAGATAACGATTCTTCGGTCTCGTACACCGGAATAAAATTTTCATTTTTTGCCAGCTCTTTGTTTAACCCCAAATAATCATAGGAGCCGTCTCCCAGTAAAACCAGGTAACGAAATGAAGGGTTTTGTGACAAAACAAGTTTCACAAAGTTCCGTATAGCGGTTGGGTCAGGCTGGCCACTGCCGAATTCATTGTATACCTGGTCTATCAGCACGGGAAGGGTAGGGATACCTGAATGGGAAGTGCGGTGAAGTGCCAATTTTTTAGCAGCATTTTCAAATAAAGAATGGTAGAGTACAATAGCCTCATAACCGGTATTTCCTGCAAGGTTTTGATTGGTTACCCGGCCAATTTTAATTGGTTTGGGCAATTCTGATTGTGGATCGAATACGACCACGGCATCCGCCTCCTCTCCTTGTTCACGGGTGAGTAATAGTTGGTTTTGAACCAGTGTAGTTTGAATTGATTCCGGATTATTAAAAGAATTTATATCCCATGCCAACAGTTTGTCGGATGCGTTTTTAATTTTGTAAATAAATACCCCTTCTTTGATTGGATTATGAAGTATCCTGAACGGAACTCCTTCATAATTCAATTCTTTGTGGAGATTAATGGTGATATAATCCAGCCATCCTTCACTTGGTGAGATCGTGGACGGGTAATCCAAAATTAAATTAGTGCTGCTATTTTGATGAGGGGCAACAAACCGGACCTGACTCTCTCTGGCCACATCATCTTCAACATCTGCAGTATTCGTGGAATATAAAGGGATCTCAAATTTATTTTGATACAATTGAATAAAGGCTTTGGTAAAAACATCGGACCTGGCGGCAAACCCTATTTTAATTTTTGTGGACGAATTGCTAACGGCATCTTTAAAGTTAAAATAACTGCTATAGTCTTTTTTACGGATGGTTTTAAAATAATCCCCAAACCATTTTTTGCCTGATCCATACGTAGAGGTTCTGCCGGCCAATAAGTTTATTTTTTCTTCTTCCAGATGCTGCACTTCCAGGGTAGTGAACAGCGTGTCATGGACAGGGATTTGGACCTGCCCCTTTGCCTGAATACGGCTGCCTGAACCTGAAGAAATTTTGAGAAAATAAACCGCAGTCCTGGAATAAATATTTTTTTTAACCAAAAACATACTATCATGATCCGACCAGAAGACATGGTCAGGCCCGGCAGAATAAAAAAGGATATAGTCTTTGTTGTCAAATTTACCATCGGATTCACCGGCAATGGAAATCGGAATTTCAGGCAACTCCAGTTGCATAGAGGAGGTTACCTGTTCAGGCAATAGTCCGCCACCAAAACCGAACAACTGAATTCTCCGGGGGTCTTTGTTGTCAATATCAATCCCCAATTCTGACTTTAAATAGGTGTAATCCATTTTAAATACACCTGGCTTGTCTACGGCGATTTTATAAATTTCTCCATCGGCCAGCACGGAAACAGGGGGATTATAATCGAAAGGCCGGTATGCAGTCCCAGCCAACAGAACCAAAGTTAAAATTGTTATAAGGTAAACGCGAATCATTCCGTTTTCAAAGTTAAGGCTATATTTATTATCACTTAAACGTTTAATCTTGTACTGACAGAGGTACCAAAATGAAAATGAATCGGCTGAGTATCATAATATTTGTTTTAGTCTGCATCACAGCCAGGGCACAGGATCCTGTTTTGAGCCAGTTTTATAGTGCCCCGCTATTATTAAACCCGGCATTTGCAGGCAACACGCTCTCTCCGAGGTTTGCCCTGAATTACCGGAATCAATGGCCTTTGTTACAACAAGCCTATCGTACGTACGCGCTTTCCTATGATCAGTTTTTCGAGGCTTCCAACACAGGTCTGGGAATAGTGATCCTGGCAGATGATGCTGGAAAAGGTTTGTACAAGACTACAAAACTGGCTGGGATTTATGCTTATAGGTTAAAGATTTCTAAAAATACCTACATCAAGACTGGTTTAGAACTTGCAGGGGTTCAGGCTCATGTTAATTGGGATAAGCTTATTTTTCCGGATCAGCTTGATCCTTTGTATGGTGAAATCGGCCCAGGCGGCAGTCCTATTCCAAGCGCCGAAATAAGGCCCGATCGGACCAACCGTCTTTATATGGATTTGTCTATGGGTACCATGTTATACAACCCCTATTTTTATGGTGGAATCACCCTTCACCATGTAAACAATCCCGATATCCGGTTTATCCGCATCAGCGACAATACCAGCAGCGGTCTTCCAGTTAGATTTACTGTTCATGGAGGAAGTCAGATCTCGATCTTTGAATCGAGGGGTTCAAATAAGGATATATTCGTGAGCCCGAATATTTTATACACCCGTCAAGGTAATTTCAGTGAACTACTAGGTGGTGCTTATATGGGGATGGGTCCGTTGTTTGCCGGTCTTTGGATGCGCCTCACTCCCAATAACCCTGACGCTGGTATTGTAAACGTCGGATTGAGAAAAGGAAATATGAAAATATCCTACAGTTTTGATGCCACCATATCCAAACTTACTTTGGGCTCTGGCGGGGCTCACGAGTTGGGCATCGTATTTAACCTGGACGACCAATCGCTTCGTAAAAGTCCAGACTATAATGATTGTTTTCAATTGTTTAGATAATAATTATTTCGCCTTAAGCAATAATTAACAATTAGTAACCAGTTATTCCTGAGCAATAGTATTTTATCGTATATTTGGCAGTCTTTTTGAATACAAAAAAAGAACCAGCAAGTCACAAAAAAAATGAACAGGACAATTCTTTTCTCAGCAGCTTTTATTCTTTTAGTCTCGTGTTCCAAGAAAGGCGGTGAACGTTCGAGCTCCACCGGTTGGAAATACAATGACCAGAAATGGGGTGGATTTGAAAAACTGGATTATAAAGGCCAGACGACAGGGCCCAATTTAGTACCTATTGAAGGAGGCACTTTTGTCATGGGCCTTACAGAAGAAGACGTCCCGTTTCAATGGAATAATGAAAGCCGAAGGGTCACCGTTTCTTCCTTTTATATGGACGAAACCGAAGTGACCAATATCGATTACCGCGAATATATTTATTGGCTGAGCAGGGTGTATACTACCTATCCAAAAATTGCCCGAAATGCCCTTCCTGATTCTCTGGTGTGGAGGGAAGAATTATCGTTTAATGAACCCTTCGTTGAAAGTTATTTCAGACATCCGTCCTATGACGATTATCCAGTCGTTGGCGTCAATTGGAAACAAGCCAATGATTATTGTGACTGGAGGACCGACAGGGTAAATGAAATGATCCTGATTGAAAAAGGAGTTTTAAATCCAAACCCGGAACAAAAGGATGCTGAAAATTTTAATTCAAAATCCTACCTCAGTGGTCAATACGCCGGCAATGTGAGAAAAAACCTCAAAGATCTTCAGTCCGGAGGCGAACGCGCTGTCCGGTACGAAGATGGAATTTTATTACCGGCCTACCGACTGCCCACCGAGGCAGAATGGGAATATGCGGCACTTGCTTTATTTGGTAAACAAATTACTAAAAACGATGAATTAATTGCCGAACGAAGAATCTATCCCTGGGATGGTAATACCGTTCGGTACAAAAAAAGAACTAAAGATCAGGGTAAGATCATGGCCAACTTCAAACGGGGCCGTGGTGATTATATGGGTACTGCCGGTAGACTTAATGACCAGGGCAATATCCCTACCGGGGCAAGATCGTATATGCCCAATGACTTCGGATTATATAATATGGGAGGCAATGTAAGTGAATGGGTAGCTGATGTTTACAGACCCCTTACCGCTACTACCCTTCGGGATGAAGAAGATCAGGACCTAAACCCCTTCAGAGGTAATGAATTCCGGGTGCTTGACCTGGATAGTACCGGTCTCCTTCAGAAAGACAGCCTTGGACGGATCAAGTATCGAAATATTAAATTGGACGAAGCTTTAGACCGTGAAAATTATACCAAAGGGAATGTAATAGATTACAGGGATGGTGATGATACAGCAGGAGCGTTTTATGATTACGGAGTCCACACCTTGATCAGCAACAAGTCCAGAGTTGTCAAAGGTGGATCCTGGGCTGACAGAGCATTCTGGCTTTCACCTGGTGCTCGACGCGCCAAGGATGAGGATAAAGGGGATAGAACCATTGGTTTCCGATGCGCGATGTCGAGACTCGGCGCCCAAGCCATGAACGACCAGAAAGGAAATGAATTTGGGACTAAAGCCAAAACCGTAAAACGACGTTATAAATAATTAAGCAAACCAATAATTAAGCTATACTTTAATTCCCTGTTCGCGTATCTTACAGGGAATTTTTTTTATGTCAATAGAAGAAATTTATCGACATTTTCTCTCGAGCAATGGTGTCAGTATTGACAGCAGAACCATACAACAAAATCAAATCTTTTTTGCTTTAGGCGGTTCCCGGGTTGCTGGCCATACCTTCGCTAATGATGCTATTACAAAAAAGGCAAGGCTTGCTATTGTGGATTCAGGGTATTCAAAGGATACCAATGGTATTGTAGTCGTAAAATCTGCCTTGGAGACTTTACAACGACTGGCCGCTTATCATCGCGACCGGTTGAGTATACCGCTCCTCGGTATTACCGGTTCTGTTGGAAAAACGACCACTAAAGAATTGATTCATTCGGTTTTGTCGACCCACTACAAAACCTATTGTACGCAGGGAAACCTGAACAATCACATCGGAGTACCTTTATCGGTCCTGGCAATCCAACAGGATATGGAATTGGCTATCATAGAAATGGGCGCCAATCACATTGGTGAAATTGAATCTTTATGTGAAATCGCCAGACCTACTCATGGGTTGATTACTAAAATCGGAAAAGCCCACCTGGAAGGATTCGGAAGTCTGGAAGGCGTCATCATTGCCAAATCAGAACTCTACCGTTTCCTGCAAAAAAACAATGGAACGGCATTCGTTAATGAACAAGATGAGCTGCTGCTGGCGGTTAGTGAAGGTTTTGAAATGAAAAAAATTTATATCCACGCTAAGCTGAGCACAGAATTAATTGAATCTGATCCTTTTTTATCATTAAGAATTCAACAACCTGAAGTGACAGAGTCAATCCTAAATACCCGGATTCCGGGTAAGTATAATCTGCCAAATATCGAAGCGGCTATCTGTATAGGAGACTATTTTAAGGTGCCCATGGATAAGATCATGCTGGGCTTAGAATCATTTGAGAGTAAATCCAATCGATCCCAATTGGTAAACTACCAGGGGAATACATATCTCCTCGATGCTTATAACGCCAATCCGGTGAGCATGCAAGCTTCGATAAAATCATTTGCCGACCTGGCCACCTCAAATAAAAAAGTGCTGATCCTGGGTGAAATGCGGGAGTTAGGCAAGGATAGTACGAAAGAACATCAATACATTATAGATTTAATCAACACCTATAAATGGGACCAGGTGATTTTAGTCGGATCTCATTTTTCAGCCCTGACCGGGATACCGGACTTTTTTTATTTTAAGGAGATCACCGAATTGGCAGTCTGGTTTGAAAATCAAAAATTTACAGATACGGTTTTCCTGATAAAAGGTAGCCGCGGCGTTGCCCTTGAAAAATTATTTAAACAGCAGGTAGTCAATCCAGGTTCATCACACTGACCATCCTGGAAGAATAACTCCCCATACTTGCAGCATGGTAATCTTCATAGGTACAGGATATCCAATGATCTGTGTGTCCCGGGATTTCAAGCCACCATCTTCCACTTATATTGTTTTTCCAAAAATGGATATCCCCTCCGTTTTTGTGATCGTGTACAATGTATTGGGTCATTTTTGATTTTTGGATAGCCTTTTCTTCGCGGTGGTTATTAAATCCTTCTAATAAATACCAGATTAGTTGCGCTGCTACTGCGGCGCCCTGACCATCTGAATCCAGCCCGGCATCATAACCATAAAGCCCAAAGGATTTTAAATGTGCTGATGCACCAATAAACTGACTGATTTTGCAGGCTTCTTCATAAAAAAGGCCTCCGGGGTTATGATCTGGTTTGGACTTAAAGTCTGTTTTCCTCAATGCACTCATATCAAACATGGCATGATCAACCGAACGGCACCAGGGTTCGACCCCATCCATATGCTGACGTACATGTCCCAGCCTGATCGATGAGATTCCTGGTTGATCCAGACTTTGAATTACCTGGGTTGGTGTTAAATGGATCTGATGGCCTATAAATTTAAAAGTAGCATTGCCGGACTCCACGGCATCCAATACTTTTTCCCGGCAATCGATATCGGAGAGCAAGGATGGATGGACACATACCCATGCATTGGTAATGGCATGTTTTAGACTGCTGTTAAGCTGAAGTTTAAAATCACTCTTGTTCGATGCAATCAATATCGGAATGATCTGGGCTTCGTACAACTCAGCAAATACGAGTTGGATCAAATCCGGGTCTTCCGTATTCAGGTTGCCTATATCCAATAACATATCCGGTTTAAATGGATAGGCTAATGCATAGAGTTCCTTCCGAATAGAATCTGCACATTCATCAATACCTAGAATTCCAAATTTAATGGAAGGTTGTAGTTTCATTTTTTTTTGAAATTCCTGAATATGATGACCTAATTGGCCTTTGCTATTTTCCGGATTTATCCATGATTTTTTGATCAAATCGTCAAGCATAAAGCGTTATATATGTGCTATTAATA
>Ga0163150_10002618_pt1 | contig 27122 bp, 38 predicted proteins | sample OliLakLV19P2IB_FD_148628 | JGI IMG/M metagenome (GOLD analysis project Ga0163150, IMG submission 148628) | Freshwater microbial mat bacterial communities from Lake Vanda, McMurdo Dry Valleys, Antarctica - Oligotrophic Lake LV.19.P2.IB | ecosystem: Environmental > Aquatic > Freshwater > Lake >...
CCTGATGCCCCACCCCTCCGAACTTGCCGTCGCTTTTGCCGGCGCCTTCACCCTGACGATGCTGCTGCTGGCGGCGCTGGCGTGACCCTGCACCCCGCACCCGCCCGCGCGCCCGCCGCGTTGCCACCGCTGACCGCCGAGAGGCGCGCCTACGTCTGCGCCTTCGTGGCGCAGATCGACCTGGCCCTGGCGCTGGCCGACGGCCAACACACCAGTACAGAGGCTGCTTTGCGGGGATTGTACCGCACCTGGCGCGATGTCGGCTGGACGACCAGCCGCGACGGCGGCGAGACCACTATTCTGCAGTTCCTCGGCATCGAGGGGATCGCATGCGTCTTTGGGGCCGACGCCGTCATCGCCTGGAAGAACGCCGCGCTTGACCGCCTGGCGGTGCGATGATGACCGATCCTGTGGGCGCCGGCAAAGTGCGGGCGGTCCGCGAGCTCTCGATTGAGCAGCTGGCCTACGCGGCGGCATACCGCCTTTCCGACCAGCGCGAGAACGCCCGCACGGCCGTGCTGATGGTCGACCGCGCCGCCAACACGGTCTCCGCCATCACCGGCGGCTGCGAATGTACCGACTGTCGCGAGGCGATGGTGACGGCCCTCCGCCACCTCGCCGACGCGATGGAGGCCCAAACCGGCACCCCCAAGATCCATTGACCGAAAGGCACCTCCACGATGACGCGAAATCGCCTCAGCGACCTCCTGTTCGCGCAGATGCGGCGCCTCGGCGACGATGGCCTGACGCCCGAGCAGATCGCGCATGAGGCGGCGCGCACCGCGGCGCTGGTCTCGGTCGCCGACCGGATCACCGACACCGCCGACCTGCAGTTGAAGGCGGCCAGGCTCTTTGCCGAACACGGCAACAACATCCTGCCGATGCTGCCGCAGATCGGCCGGGCGGCGGCGGGCGACCCGGAATGAGGGGCCGCGCGATCCGCTGGACCCTGGACGAGCTGGCCTGGATCGAGCTGAGCCGCGCCCTGCCGCGGGCCGAGATGCTGCGCCGCTTTCGGGTCTGGTTCGACCGCCCCGAGGTGACCGACCGTGCGCTGAAGCAACTCTGCCTGCGCCACGGCTGGACGACCGGGCGCAGCGGCCGCTTCGAGCCGGGCAACGTCCCGGCAAACAAGGGCGGCCGGATGCCGTACCACCCGAACAGCGCCGCCACCCGGTTCCAGCCCGGGCGCGAGCCGCACAACAGGAAATGTCTGGGCCACGAGCGGCTGTCGCAGGAAGGCTACGTCGAGATCAGCGTGGCCGAGACCAACCCGCACACCGGCTATTCCCGGCGTTATGTGCAGCAGCACCGCTGGCTGCGGGAACAACTCCACGGCCCGGTGCCCGACGGCCACGCCCTGAAGTGCCTCGACGGCACCCGCACCAACACCGATCCGGCGAACTGGGCGGCAATCCCCCGCGCCCTGCTGCCCCGCCTGAACGGCCGCTTCGGCCGCGGCTACGACCGCGCCGACCCGCAGGTGCAGCCGGTGCTGCTGACGATCGCCAAGCTGGAACACAAGGCGCGGCAAGCGCGGAAGGGGAGAGGGTGATGAACCGCAGTTTCGGGCCAGCGGCGACCGAGCGTGAGGGAGAACCGCTCAAGGTGTCCTGCGTCACGTCTCAGACCTTCTGCTTCCTGCTGGTCGGCGGCGCATGCACCGACACAAAGCCGCCGCGGCCGGTCCCTGACCCAGCCGTCACGCCGGACTGGTGCAAGTATCGGCGCCAGATCGAGCAGGACGTGGCCGACGCGGCCGAGTTTCGCGCGATGTGCCTCGACACCCTGACCCGCGCCGAACTGTCGGCGCTGATGAGGGATTACCCCGCCAGATTTCGCGGCTGCCCGTACGGCACAGAGAAACCGTGGCGGCTCACCCAGATGAACGCCGAGATGCTGCGCCACGCGATCCGCAATGCGCGCAAGGCGGCGACGGGGACTGACGATGCCGCCAACGGGAGGGCAGACTGATGGCCGCGACAACCATTGAATGGACGGATTTCACCTTCAACCCCTGGGAAGGGTGTCAGAAGGTGTCACCCGGCTGCGACCACTGCTACGCCGAGGCCCGCGACAAGCGGTTCAGCGGCGGCAGACTTTGGGGGCCGCACGCGGCGCGACGGCTGACCTCGGACGCGAACTGGCGCAAGCCGCTGGCGTGGAACCGGGCGGCCGCGGCAGCCGGCACCCGCGCCCGGGTGTTCTGCGCCTCGCTGGCCGATATTTTCGACACCCACGCCTCGGTCCTGCCCGCTTGGCGCGCGCGGCTCTGGGCGCTGATCCGGGCGACCCCGCATCTCGACTGGCAGTTGCTGACCAAGCGCCCGCAGAACATCGCGCGCCTGCTGCCCGAGGACTGGGGCGACGGCTGGCCCCACGTCTGGCTCGGCACCACCGCCGAAAACCAGCCCGAGGCCGACCGCCGCGTGCCCGTCCTGCTTGCCGCCCCTGCGCGGGTGCGGTTCCTTTCGGTGGAACCGATGCTTGGGCCGGTGAACCTGAGGCACCTGGACAATGGCCTGCGGGGCCATGCCAACGGCATCGACGCGCTCACCGGGTATCTCGGCAGCGGCATGTACGGCGACTGGGGACCGCGCATCGACTTGGTGATCTGCGGCGGCGAGAGCGGACCCGGCGCGCGCCCGATGCACCCGGACTGGGCGCGATCCCTGCGCGACCAGTGCGTTGCGGCCAAGGCCGCGTTCTTCATGAAGCAGATGGGCGGGGCGCCGGGCGCGGAGGGTGACAACTGCGGGTGCGCTTTATCCCGCATTATTCGTAACCAACGCTTGACTTGCTACGCTTGCGGGCGTATATTCGTTACACGGGAGGCGATAGACGCCCCGAAAATGGAGAGACGCAGATGACCCAGTTTTCTGTCCACCCCACCGCCCACACAGTGCACTCGGTGGTGGCGAGCTTCGTTCCGCTTGGTGGTGACGATCACGATATTCTCACTATCACGCTGGATACAGGCTACAGATTTTCTGTAGATGCTGAATGCGTGCACGACACGATCGAGGGCGCCGAAGCGATGGCTGCAGTGTGGAGACTGGCGGATGAGCCATTTGTCGAGCCGGAACAAAAGGGGCCGCCGTCTCTCTGGGCGGCGGTGTCGTGATGGACAAGCACAGCCCCGAAGCCAGGGCCGCGCGCCAGGAAATCCAGCGGCTTTACGGAGAGATCGCCTACGCGGCTCGCGGGGTGGCAAATCGCCGCCGTCACGCTGCGATCCAAGGATCGAAGCTGGGCCGCGCTTACACCTACATAGAGCCGCATGACGTGGCAGTTGCGGCATGGCGTGCCGCGAGCGACGCCTACCACGCCGTCTACCATCCGCAGCGAGGTTGACGCCTGATGACCATCGCCCTGATCGCCGCCCTGCTGCCCGGCATGAAAGTGTCGGGCACGGTGCCGGTGCCGGGCGTGGCGGGGTAGGGTCAGGGCGGCGGCGTGGCGGGTGACAACTTCGGGTGCGATTTATCCTGATTTATTCGCAACCAACGCTTGACTTGTTACGCTTTATGGCGCATATTCGTTACACGGGCAGAGACAGACGCCCCGCAAATGGAGAGACGCAGATGACCACCGCCGAGAAAATTGAAACGATCCGCAATCTTGCCGAAGTCGATTTTGTCAGCATCTGGAAGGGCGAGCGCGCTTACATCAACCTTAAATCTTGCGACAAGAGCTTCGCCGGCAACCGCACGCACCAGTTTTACGTTGATATCAAGAGCGGCGGTCTGGTCGATCAGATGGGCAAGGGCACGACCAGCCGGGCGTTTGACGCCCAGCGCGCAATCGTCGCCGCGGCGGTGCTGTGATGACCGCCCAGCCCGCCACCGTCTGGCTGCGCAAGACCGGCAGCGGATTTGCCAACATCGCCGATACATGGTCGGTGGTCGGCGGCGCCGACGACTGGACCGACGAGCCTGATGGCGGCGACTACCCCCCGGCGCTCTACGTGCTGCCCAACGGGCTTGTCGTGGACCCGCGCCAAATCATCCGCAACGCGGCTGGCGAAGCGTGCGACATCATCGACGGCTACGACGGGCAGCCGCGGCTGCTGACCGGGTGGCGCGCCAGCGACCCGGCCTACAACCTGCAGGCGGCGTGATGACCATCGCCCTGATCGCCGCCCTGCTGCCCGGCATGAAAGTGTCGGGCACGGTGCATTGCTGCGCCTACTGCCGCACGGCGTTCATCGGCCGGGCCGATGCGCTGTTCTGCTCGGCCTCCTGCCGGGTTGCATCGGCGCGGGCTGCGAAGGCAGCGCCGCCCTGACCCTACCCCGCCACGCCCGGCACCGGCGCCGCGTCCCGCACCTGTTGCCACGACTCGCCGGAGGCAACGATGCAGGTCGGCCCGCTGGGTAGGGTGACAGTGATGGTCCATGTGCCGGTTTCGATTGAGGCATATAGTTCCACCATGGCACCATTTTGCCCCAGCCCAATGCCTTGCATGGTTTCGCCGTAGCCTTCGGCCAGACGGACCACAATCTCTTGATGTGTAGCGCAGTTGCCCTGCTGTGCCGCCGCCGGGGCAGCAAGCAGCAGCGATGCGATGACGGCGCGAATGAGCGCGTTCATAGGGTATCCTTTCGGTGGAGGGTGGCGGCCCCAACGGCCAGGCACTCACAACACCTCCACCACCCACGCCGAGGCTGCGATCATCAGCACCAGCACGATCAGGACCAGCGCCAGGGCGATGATGAAGCCTGGCGCTTTCTCTCTCACAACAGTCCGGCCCTGCCGGGTTCCATGCCGACGAAGATCAGCGCCGAAGCCGCCAGAAGCACCGCACCGGCGATAGCCTCGTCCGCCGCAAGCGCAATATCGGCGCGGGCGGTCATTCGGCGGCCTCCGCGAAAATATCCAGTTGCTCCGGCGCCGCGGCGACCTTGACGCAGCCCGGCGAAAACCAGACGCATTCCTGATCCTTTGTCCCGGTGCCGCCGTAGGTGCTTTTCTTCCGGGACCATTGCAGGACGGTCCATCCGGGCATCTCGTGCTCGCCCATGTGACCGCACAGCGCGATCCGCATGGTGGCGTTTGCCCGCGCCCATTCGGCAACCGCGTCGGCCACCGGCTGCCCGCTGCCATAGACGCCATCGAAGCCGCGATATGGCGGGTCCAGCAGGACCGCGGCGCTGTCGCCGCCATAGTGCGAATTGAGGCACCTGTCCCAGTTGCCGTGAATGACGCGAACCCGCTCAAGCCGCGCGGCAAGCCGGTGCAGCCATACCCATGCGGTCCTGCCGCCGGATGTCAGCATGTCGCCCTGCCCGGCGGTGCTCACATGCGGCACCTTCCCCAGCGCCTGCACGCCCCGCCCGGCGTCTGGCGCCTTCCACCAGTCGCACCAGCCGCCGCCGATCCATGAGCATTGGCCCCACAGCCACCAGCCGGCGACCTGTGCATCTCCCGGCCATTCCGCATCGTGCAGCGCCGTCACCAGCGCCTCGCGCCGTGCCATCAACCAGACGTGGCGGGCGCCCTGATCGACGTGCAGAACCGGATAGTCGGCCCATTGCGCGACGGCGCCCGGATCGTGCTTTACCGCCCGCCAGAAGTTGGCAATGAAGCCGCTGGCGTCGCCGACAACCTCAAGCGACGCCGGCTTTCCGGGCTTGGCAAGCATCACCGCCAGCGACCCGCAGAACGGCTCGATATACTGTTTCGGGCTGCCGAAGCGGCGCCATATCTCCCTGGCAATGTCGCGCTTGCCGCCGAAATACGGGAACGGCGCCTTGAGGGCGGTCACCGCCACACCGCCGCCAGCGTTATCGCCATTTCCATTCAGGTTCGTCAGGCATCCCCGTGAGCTGTCTCTGCGCGGCGGAAATAGCCCGCCACGAAGTTGACGACCGAGATCAGCGTGGCGGAGCCACCAGCGACCACCCACAAGCTGAATTCGTTGGCGCAGGATGCTGAGAGATCGGGGATGCGGGTCGCGATGAAGCCAGCCAGGGCTGTGATCACGACAGTGCCGATGGCACCGCTGGCGGCTACTGCGGCCATCTTTCGGGTCGGGGACGGAGATGGTTGGTCAATCAACACGGTATGTCCTTTCAGGGTTCGTTGATGATGGCAGCGATCCGGGCGAGCTTGGCCGCCTCGGCCGAGACAGCGGGAACGGGCGCCAGCCCCGCCAGCAACCTGTGCAGCGCGCCACGGGTGTCGGGGCCGGGGTCGCCGTCAACCCAGAGGCCGGCGTCGCGCTGAAATCCCCGCACGTCGTTTGGTGCCCGGCCCAGCAGCACCAGCGCCGTGCGGGTATAGGTGGCGAGGCGGCCACTGGCTACCGCCGATCCAGCCCGCGCAAAATGTCGAGGGTCAGAATCTGCCCGGCTTTCAATTCATCGATCGCCTGTTTGAGCGTGTCAAACCGGTCGGAGTTGCGGCTGGATGTCAACTCGTTGGCCCTCGTCCGCCCCTCCATCGAGGCCTGCCATTCCCGCTGAGCCTTGATCGCCTCGCGAAACTCCCGGCTTTCTACCGCCAGCGTCGCCATCGACGTTCCGAGGTAGAGTCCCGTGGCGACGAGTCCTGCCCCGATTGTCCAGATCAGTGGCAGGCTGAGCCGGACGCCCCTTTCGTCAATATCGCTCATTACGTATTCCTCTACTCGACGCGCTGTCAGAACTGCCCTTTTCTCACCTAAATTCCCAGCACGGCGCGAGCAGCTCTCCGCCCTGCCAAAACATCTGCCGGGATTGCAGCCCCGGTTTCGGTTTTGCGGTCAAGAAACGCCTGAGTTTCCTTCATGTATATTTTCGCCTTTACGATCTCGGCTTGGGCTGACATCGCGGCCAGTTCCGCCTTGGTCGGCCCCGGCGGGCGCGTCCATGTATCCCAGCCCAGCTCCTTGATGTAGTCGGCGGCGCCGTCCACCTCGGCCTGGAAGGCCGCCCGGTCTTCCGGACCATAGCCTCGGCGGTGGTTTCCGCCCTCGTCGTTCTCCCAGAGGACATTGGCGGTGCCGTCCCGCACTTCCACGGTTTTCAGTTTCATATCATGCCACCTTGTAGGTCAGGGAAATGCGGTAGTCGCTGGTCGCGCTGAAGTGCGCGTGGGTCAAAGCGGAGGTGCCGGTCGTTAAGAAGTAAACCAGCGTGGCGTAGCTCGTGTTCTGCAAGGGAAACAGTTTCGGGGCCTGCGCATCCGGTAGCGCCAGGCCGCTGCTGAAGCCGACTTCCCCGGACGTGCTGGCGGCGGACGAGTTGAAGACCACAAACGGCAACGCACTTATCCGCATTGCCCCGGAACACGCCCCGAGCGAGGTGACGACAATTCGGGCGGTCACAGTCACGAAGTCACCGACACGCTGGTAATGCCCGGTGGCTGTGGAAAGCGTGGCAAGGTTGGTCCCGTCGCCGAAAGTCGGGGTCCAGGTGCCGGTTTCGGCCTGCGCCGGCGCCAAGACGATCCAGTCGGTGCCGTTATACCGCGCCGCGCTGTCCCGGTCGGTTCTGATCCAGCCCGCGGGCAGCGCCGCGCCGGTCGGCGTCTTTGCCGTCTTGACGCCCAGCGCGTCGGTGTTGATCGTGGTGGCGCCGGTATTCGCGTTGGTGGCGCGGAACCTGATCTCCAGTCCCGTGGGAATGGAAGCAAGTGCCAGCCCCGTTGTGATGGTGATTGCATTCGCAGTGCCGCCATAGGTGACATAGGCGGACGGGACCAGATTGCCCTGGTGGAAGGCGAGATTGCCGCCGATGGTGGTCCCCGCCCGCGCCCAGGCGGCGGCCGACCAGATCACCTCTTCGGCGTCATCCTCGACCCATGCCCGCCAGCCATCGACAGGGACGAAGAACTGCCAGGCAGCATCGCGCCACTGGGCAACTTCGCCCTCGTGCCCGGTCCACAGTCCGGTCGCCACCGAGGCGACGATGTGGCGGTCGCCTTCGGTCGGGCTGCCGGGCGGCGCGGTGCCGACGCGGCTCAGCACCGACAGTTGCACGATGGCGTCGAGGTCGCTCAGCGCCTCGTTGACGGTGACGTGCTTCTGCGCCTGGCTGGCGTCGAGCAGAGTCAGGGCAAGATGCGGTGTGTCGGCCATGTCAAATCCTTCAGAACGTCAGTGCGACGGTGAAATTCGGGCTGGCGCCGCCGGCAGCGGTCTGGCGGATGCGGATGGTCAGGGTGTCGCCCTGCACGATGGCGCCGCCGAGGTCGGCAACCTGCTGCGCCTGAGTATAAGTCGCCTCGGGGGTCGTCGTGGTCAGCGTGCGCAGGACGGCGCTCGCGCCACTGAGGATGTCCACCTCGAAGCCCGTCGGCAGGTCGGTTTCGGGCACATCCAGCCCGGTCCAGCTGTCGGCGGCAGGCGCGCGGTCGCGGCGGACCCAGCGCAGCACCTGGTCGCCGGCGACGAACGGGCGGCGGCCGGGATCCTCGGCCTGCAGCGGCGAGAACGGGAACAGGCCGCGGCCCAGCGGCGTGAAGCTTGCGGTGGCCCAGCTTGGGTCGGACGGCGCCCGCGCGGCCGGACCTGCGCTCCATGCCCAGGCCAGGCCAATTTCCGCAGCCGTGACCGGCAGCGGTACAAGCGCGTTGTCCAGCACCACCACGCGGGCGCCGTCCGGCGCCGGATCCCCGATCGCCCACTCGGTGCCGCGCTGGCCGCGCAGCAGGCGGGTCAGCCGGTAGCTGCCCGGCGCAGTCAGCGCGACGGTGCCGGCCTGGACGATCTCCCACACACCTGCGGCGGTTTCGATCGCCAGCGCGTTGCCGCCGGCAAACAGCGCGAGGTCGGTGATCGAGGCGAGCGTGCCGTAATCCAGATCGATGAGGATTTCATTGGCGGTATCGAACCGGGCCACCGGGCCGGATGGCAGGGCGGCCGTCAGACGGCCGATCCGCGCCCGCTGTGTCGCGGTCGCGAAAGGGGCCACCGTCGCCGCCGAAGGGCCGCGCCAGATCGCCACCGTGCCGGGCCAGGGCGTGACCGATACCGCCAGCAGCGGCTGCTGCGCCTGAAGGCTGTCGTCAAGCTGCGGCAGGTCCAGGAACACCAGCGTGGGCGGCTGCAGCGCCACCGGCCGCGACAGTCGGGCCGGCAGCGGCTGCGCCGGCGGCAGGTCGTAAATCTCGCGGTCATGGCGTATCGCGTCGATCTGGCGCGCGGTGCCGTCGGCGATCCTGCCGATGCGATAATCCGCAGTCCGGCCGTCGTGGGTGACGCCGATCACGTCGGACGGGTCCAGCGCCAGCAGGGACGGCGGCAGCGTGGCGCCCAGCGTCTCCAGCCCGGTCCATGCCTCGCTCAGCGCCCGGCGTGCGCGCTTCTCGGCCTCCTCCGGCGGCACCGCCACCGGATGCGCTTCCAGCGCGATGCGCCGCACCGCGTCGCCGGCCCGCCGGACCTCGACCGGGGTCGGCTCGTATTCGCCGTCCGACCGCATCACCGTCCATTTCAGCACCTGCGGCAACTCTTTGGGCTCGCCGCGGGTCAATTCAAACGGCTCGCCGTCGCCGGTGACGACAAGCGATCCGGTTGCCACAGTGGCAACCCGGCCGCGACCGCGGGGCAGGAAACGGATCACGCCCTGGCTTTCGACCGCGTCAAAACCGAAGTGCAGCGCCAGGGTGGCGATCGATGCGCGCGGTGCCTCCAGCGCCCCGATGACATATCCCTCGACTGCGCCGACAAGGGCCGCCGCGTCGATCTGGGCCGTTGCCAGCCCGGCGCGCAGGCACAGGTCACGGACCAGCGCCGCCAGCGATACCGACCCGAGCCGGCCGTTCAGCCAATGCCCCAGCCGCCAGTTTGCGCCATCGGCCCAGACATCATCCAGTCCCGGGAAAGCAGGATAGGGCCGCGCATCCCACGTCCAGGCGGCGCATTCGGACAGGTCCAGCATCGGCGCTGCGTAGACGCTGGACACCGGGTTGTTGGCGGTGACGGCCCACCACGGCAGCACCGCCTCGAAATAGGCGCGCTGGATCGCATCGTCGCGCCAGCCCCGCGAGAAATACGGCACGAGGCTTTCCGACGACTTCGGGTCCACAAAGACGTTCGGCTGGTTGGTGCCACGGTCGATCGCCGGGCAGCCGAATTCGGTGAACCGGACCGGCTTCGACTGCGGCACCCATGCGGTGGGCGTGCCGCTTTCGGTGCCGCCGGGGCGGTCGTAATGCAGGTTCAGCCACCAATCCCTGATCGCCTTTGTCCGAAACACCCATGGCTTGGACGCCGCGCCATCGGTGATCGTGGTGCGGGTCTGCGCCGCGCGGGCGGCGTCGCTGGCGTAGAACCAGTCCCAGCCCTCGCCGCCCTCGATGTTGTCCTGCAGATAGGCCCGGTCGTGGACCCACGGCGCACCGGCCACGGCATCGAGATGCTCAAAGCCGTCGCGCCAGTCACTGAGCGGCATGTAATTGTCGATGCCGACAAAGTCGATGTTGGCATCCGACCAGAGCGGATCGAGGTTGAAGTAGACATCGCCGGTGCCGTCGCCCGGCTGGTGGCCGAAATACTCCGACCAGTCGGCCGCATAGCCGATCTTGGTGCCGGACCCGAGGATGGTGCTCACGTCGGCAGCGAGGGTCTTCAATGCGGCGACGGCGGGATAGGTGCTCGCGCCAGAGCGGATCGAGGTCAGCCCGCGCATTTCCGAGGAGACGACGAAGGTGTCGACCCCGCCCGCCGCAGCGCAAAGGTGCGCATAGTGCAGCACCATGCGGCGCAGGCCCCAGTCGGTGCCGCCGGTCCATGTCACCGTCTCGCCGGACACGGCAAAGTCGGACGCCGCCGCGGTGCCCAGGAAAGCCGCGACCTGCGTGCCGGCGGTTGCCGTCTTGTCGACGGTGCCCGTGAACCCCGCCGCCGGCGAGCAGGTGATCCGCCCGCGCCACGGGAACGCCGCCTGGCCGTTGGTGGCCGCGTTGGCGCTGTAGGGGTTCGGCAGGGTGTTGGCCGCCGGCACGTCCATCAGGATGAACGGATAAAAGGTGACGCGAAAGCCTCGCGCTGTCAGTTCCTGGATCGCATCCACGATCGACGCATCGTTCGGCGTGCCGCCATAGACCGGATCGGTGCCGGCAGGCACCCGGCTGATCAGATAAGCGCTCGAACGGGCGATGCCGTTCACCGCCCACGCCATCGGCGTCGTGGACTTCACCGCCTGCTCGACGCCAGGCTTGAGCAGGCAACTGCCCGCCCGCAGGTCGTCGCCGAACCATGCCACCACCAGCGTCACGCTTTCGACCGCGGGCGCCAGCGCCTCCAGTTCGTCCAGCGCGGCGATCAGGTCGGGCTTGTCCAGCACGGCGTTCAGGTTCTCGGCGCCGACATCGGGCGCCGTCCGGCGCACCGTCTCGGGCGCATAGGCGAACTCGCCCGAGGCCGGGATCAGCGTGATCGCGCGGACCAGCCCCTCGGCAGTATCGGCATCGGCCAGCGGGCAAAACACCTCGAAGGATAACTGCGGGACGCGGTTGCCGAACGCCCCAAGCTGCAGATCCTCGAAGACGATATAGGCGGTGCCGCGATAGGCCGGGGCGCCGCCGGTGGCCGCAGCGATCAGCGCGTCGGCCACCTGCGCCTCGTCGCCGGGATACCAGCGCCACGTCGCCTCGGTCAGGTCCATCAGATCGCCGTCGGCCCAGATCCTGCCGATGCCACCGATCGGCCCCTCGCACAGGGCGACGGCAAAGCTCAGGCTGTAGGTGTACTCCGTCGTGTCGACCCTGGCATTCTTGCTGCCGCTGCGGGTCGTGGTCGCCGTCTCCGCAAAGTCGGTGGCCCAGATCACCGTGCCGCCCAGCCGCATGCGCCCGTAAAGCCGCGGGATCACCGCGCCCTCGCTGGCGCCGGTGATCTGCAGGGAATCCAGGCGCTGGCCGTCGATCCGCTGCGCCGGGGTCAGCGATGCCAGCAGCCACTGGTCGACCTTCGACCCCACCAGCAGGCCCAGTTGCGAGCCGATCACCACCGACGAGACGCCAAGGATGCCGCCACCGATGCTGGCGCCGATCGCCGATCCGGCAGCGGCAAGGGCAATACTGGCCATCAGGCGGACTCCCCGGTCGCTGCCGGAAACAGGAAGGCAAAGGTGATGCTGCGCCGCCAGCGCGCGGACAGCGCATCCTCGACCACGCCGCGGCGCGCATCGGCGTGCAGCATCTTGTCGGGCGCGGTCAACAGCCCGGCATGCCTGGCGATGCCGCGGCGGTGCCGGGCGAACAGCAGCAGCGCACCGGGACCGGCCGACGCGGGGTCGATCTCGACCAGCCACGGCCGCAGGCCCTCGGCCAGGCGCTGGCCGGCGGCACCCGGCGCCGCGGTATCGGCCCAGTGGAACTCGTAGGGCGGCGGCAACGGCGCGGGGCGGCCCGTCAGCGACGCCCAGATGCCGCGCACCAGCCCCAGGCAATCGCAGCCCGCGCCGCACAGGCTGGCCTGGTGGTGGAACGGCGTGCCGATCCACAGGCGGGCGGCGGCGATCACCCGGGCGGGGTCGGCGGATGGCACAGCGACGGTCATTTCCCGCGCCTCTGGGTCGGCAACTCTGGCCGGACGCTGCGGATCAGCGCGTCCTGCCCGGGGATCGTCGGAAAGCCGCGGAACCGGGCGGTGTTGGCGAACTTGGTGCCGCAGGTGGAAAAGCGCTTGTCGCACCCGGCGACGACGGTGAACGTGTCATCCACATCCACCCCGCGCAGCGGCGCGTCCAGCAGGGTCAGCGTGACCACCCCGCCGGACAGATCATGCAGCAGCACGTCCGCCAGCCGGCCGGAATTTGCGCCAAGCGTCCAGGTCAACTCGCCAAGCGCGAACCACGCGCTGGCGAAGCCCGACAGCCCCGAGGCGACAAAGGCGCGGTCGCGCAGCACGTCGGTGACGGTGCCGGACCCGGCAAAGGCCGCCGCCGCGGTATTGACGCCGCAGCGCGTATCGCCCAGCCGCGCGTCGCAGCCCTGCTGATAGACCCGGCCGACCGTCTGCCCAAGCTGCGCTGCCAGCGACCGCATTTCGGCGGTGAACGCGAGCCGCCCGCGGCGCAGATGCCCGACCGTGCCGACCCGCATCAGCAGCCGCTGCGCGACTGCGGACCAGTTGACCCGCCAGATTTCGACGGTCGCATTGTCCCAGCGGCCGTCCAGGATGTCAGTCTCGGTGATCCGGTCCGAGGTCAGCACCCCGGTCGCGTCCTGCGCATCGACGGCCAGATCGGTGCCGCCGGCGATCTCGGCCGCGCTGAACCCCGCCTCGGCCTCGAAGTCCGTACCATCGAAGGTCAGGGTCCGGTCGTGGTCGGTGAACCCCAGCACCACGCTGTCGGTGCGCGTCAGCCGCCAGCACCAGGCCAGTGTCGTCGCGCCGGTGTCCAGATGCGTCTGCATCCCCGCCGGCAGGGTCTTCACCGGCGGACCTCGACCAGCGGGATCGCGTCGATGCCGCCGATCGCCAGATTGTCCAGCGTCGCCTCGATGCTGTCCGAGTCGAACCTGACCGGCACATCGAAGGTGAAGCCTGCCGTCACGACGACGCCGTTGCCCGGCGCCGCGCTGAACGTGACGATGCCGGTGGTGGTGTCCACCGTCCAGCCCGATGCCGTCGGCGTCCCGTCCAGCGCGATCAGCACGCTGCCGGTCACCGGCTTGGTGATCGGCCGATACCAGGTGGTGCCGCCCGAGACATAGGCCCGGCGCAGCGCGTAGGCCACGACCACGGCGTTGCCGGTGCCCAGCGACTGGTCCGTCGCCGCCTGCGTGGCGGACGGCAGGCCGGACTTCCAGTCCAGCGGATCGCGAAACCGGAAGCCGTGCAACCGGCCGTTGCGCGCCTCGAAGAACGCGATCACCGCGGCCAGCTGGTCGGCGGTGCGGATGCCATACGAAACATCGTAGCGGCGGCGCGAATCAGTCCAGCTGGCGTTGCGTTCCTCTTCGCCGCTGTCCAGCGCAACGATCTGGGTGCGCCGCTGCGGCCCGCCTCGCGCCCCGCGGCTGACGGGCTCGGGAAAACGGACCTCGTGAAAGGCCATCAGCGCACCCGCGATCCGGCTGCCAGGGCCCGCTGCATATCGCCCGCGATCTGTGCCCGCGACCGCCGAAAGCCTTCGATGTCCGGCGTGGCGATGTTGACGGTGACCTGCACCGGCCGCTGTCTGGCGGCTGGGGCGCCGCGTTCAGCCCGGATGCCAAGCCTGCCGCCGACCCGGGCCAGCGGAAAGATCGCCTCCGGCCCGGCCTCGCCCATCAGCCCGGTGCGGCCGCCGGCCAGCGAGAACAGCGTCGGCCTGTCGACGATGCCGCCGCTGGCAAAGGGTATCACCCGGCCGCGGCTCACGACATTCCCGTCGGCGCTTTTCACGGCACCGCCCAGCAGCCCGGTCAGGGCGCCCAGAATGCCGCCCAGCAGCCCCTGGCCGGCACCGCCGCCGGACAGCGGTCCCTCGTTGAACAGCAGCGCCTGCGCCGCCGCCCGGGCCAGCGCCCGGACCACGTTCTCCAGCGCATCGACAAAGCCGTCGCCGGCCTCAATCCCGTCGAGCAGCGCCGATTTGAGATCGGTCTGGATCTGCATCATGAACTCGGTCTTCTGCGCGCTCTGCTCGCGCGCCGCGTTCAGGCGTTCTTCCTCGGCGACGCTGGCGCCGATCGCCACGGCGGTTTCGCGGATCACCTGTGCATAGGTCTTTTCGGTGCCGGCGACCTTTTCGCTCAGGTCGATGCCGTCCCGTTTGGCCTGGTTGGTCAGCAGCAGCTCGGCCCGCAGCATCGCCTGCACCGCCGCCGACTTGCCGATCAGCGTGTTCTCGAATTCCTGGTCGGCCACCTGCTGCATCGCCGTGGCGCGCAGGTTGATCCTCACCGCCAGCAGCTTCTCGCGGTCGGCGATCTCCTGCTTCAGCGCTGCCGCCAGATCGCTCTGGGCCTGCCGCCCGGACTCCGTGACCTCCTGCACCGTGCCGCCGTGCGCCGCCAGCAGGCCCTCGGCCCGGGCCGCGTGCGGCCCCATCTGCTCGGTCACCTTGATCAGCGCGCCGCCGGGGGTGCCGCCGTTGGCGGTGTCGGACGCGGTGATGTTGTTCGGGTTGCCGGTCAGGATCGCCGCGTAGATGCGCAGCAGGGAATCGCCCGCCTTGATCCCGGCATCCTCCAGATAGCGGCCGGCGGCGATGACCTGGTCGGTGACGCTGGACTGCGCGCTGAGCCCGAACCGCTGCAGGTTCGCCGGGCTGAACTGGATCAGCCCGGTGTGGCCCGTGGCGTTGGTGATGCCGGGGTCAAAGGTGCCGCCGCTCTCGAACGACATCACCGTCAGCAGGTCCTTGGCCGACAGCTTCATCTGTTCGGCCAACGCGGTGACCGCGCGCACCAGCTCCTCGTCGCGGCTGCCGGCGCCCGACGCCGCCCGCGCCACGAACGCGGCCTCGAAGCTGGCGGCGTCGGCCCTGAACCCCTTCAGCTTGTCGGTCGACAGCCCGATCGACGCCAGGAACCCGTTCGCCAAGTTGACGATGCTGCGGAACCCGCCCTCCAGCGCCGACAGGTCGGCCTCGTTCAGCCGGTCGACGTTCTGCAGCGCCAGCTCGATCGCCGACTTGAAGCCGTCGACCTGCTTGCGCAATTCGGCCTCGCCGTCGAAATCGGTGACATCCATCGCCGCCTGCATCTCGGTCAGCGTGTCGAGCATGTCCTCCAGCTTGCTGGTGGAATCGAGCGTGTCGGCGATCTGCCCGCGGATCGCGTCGGCGGCCTCGCGCGCCTGCGCCGTCAGCGCCTGGTTGCCCTCGGCCCGCGCCGCGGTCAGGGCAGCCTCGGCGGTGATCAGATCGTCGGTCAGCTTCTTCAGCGTCTCGGTCGTTTTGGCGTACTCGTCCAGCACCCGGGTGGTGTTGGTCTGCTTCCCCAGCGCGATCAGCTCCAGCAACTTGGCGCGAACCTGCACGATCTGGTTGAAGAACTCGTCGCCCGGCACCAGCTTCACCTGGCTCGCCGCGGCCTGCATCCGCGCCAGCGCCGCCTCTGCCGCCTCGTAATCCTTGACGCTCAGCGCATCGCGCATCTCGATGAAAAGACCTATGAGCGGTCGAACCTGGTCCTGCGTCAGCTTCAGCTTGTCGGCGATCAGGTCGACCTGATCCAGCGCCTCTTTCGTGGCAAAGGCGGCAGGCAAATCCAGCGCGAACGGATCGCCTTTCGCGGCGTCCAGGAGTTCGGCGACCTTGGCATCCAGTGCAGCAACACCAACGGCGGCAAGCCTCAGTTGTTCGGTCGAGATGCCGCCAAGCTGGGGAAAAAGGCCCTCGGCCAGCGCGCCGACCGACTTCTGCGCGCCGGCCCGGCCGATTTTGTCCAGCGCGTCGATCACTTCAAGAACCGCGCCGGTCACTTCGCCATAGACCTTCTTCAGGTCCGCCGCGCCGCCCTGCGCGGCTGTCTTCATCGCCTGGTCGGCATCGGCCAGCGCCGACTTCGCCGCCGACAGCTTCTCCTCGAAGGTATTGACCTTCTCGGCCGCGTCCTCGCTGTTTTTGCCGAGCCCGAACAGCACCGCCGCCACCGGGATGCCAACGGCCGCGATGAGCCCCAGCAGCGGCCCGACCACCCCCAGCACCCCGCCGAGGGCGCCGAACCCGCCTAACAGCTGCGGCAACTGCTGCGACATCACCCGCGACGGGCTGGTGCCCATCTGCAGCTGCACCGCCACGTCGCCCAGGTTTGCCGCGGTGTTCTGCAACACGAACCGGCCGGCCCCGGAAACGTTGAAGAACGACCGCATGCCCTTGGTGGCCTGCGCCGTCGCTGGCACCAGCGACCCCATCGTGCTGTCGTACTGCGTCTTCACCAGGCGCATGGCCCGCGCATGTTCGGTGGCGTCGATGGTGCCGGCATCCAGCGCCCGGCTCAGCGTCATTTCCTGCGCCGCCAGCCGCTGGGCAGCCGCAGCGGCCGGGTCCAGCGATGCGATCAGGCTGCCATAGCCCTGCGACGCCCTGGCGGCCTCGGTGGCCTGTTTCTGCAACGCCAGGACGGCGGGGTTCATCGCCGCCGCCGCGCTGCGGTATTCGCTTCGCACCAGGGCCAGCACCCGCGCATGTTCGGCCGCGTCGATGGTGCCCCGCTTCAGCGCCTCTGCCAGCGCCTCTTCCTGCGCGGCCAGCCGCTGGGCAGCCGCCGCCAGCGGATCGACCGACGCCACCACCGACCGATAGCCGGCGCCAGCCCTGTCCAGAGCAGCAAGCAGAACCTTGGCCGACCGTTCTGCGGAGCCTGCTGTCCGTCTGGACATCTCCGCGAAGCGCCGCTCGGTGTCGTTCGCAAAGCCCGCGGCAGCCTTCCGCCCGCCGTCCATCTGACGCTCGAACTTGTTCAGCGTTGCCTCCATCTGGACGAGGATGCGATCTCCGATCTCAGCCATTCGGCAACATCCGCTGCAGCATGTCCTTGAACTCCTCTTCGGTGGGCGCCTGCACACCCTCGCGGCCGAACGCCCCGCACATCGCCACGAACGCCGGATAGGACATCTGCCGCAGGCTGTCGGGCGGCAGCCCCAGCTTGGCAAAGGCGGCAAAGATCGCACCCAGGTCATAGGGCTTCGCCGGGTCGCCGGGTGCGGCGGCGGCGGCAGAGTCGACCCCCGCGAACAGGCCCAGCAGGATCGTGCAGGCCAGCTCGGCGTTCCCCAGCAGCGGGATCGCGTCGAACCGGTCGCGCAGCAGCCGTTCGGCCTCGGCCGGGGCCATACCGCCACCGATCAGCCCCTGGCGCAGGACGTGGAACACGTCCCGCACGTAGAACTCGGCCCGGACCAGCCGCTGGTAGATCAGGCCGATGCCGGTCTTGCCGCAGGCCTCTTCCAGATCCAGAACCTGGCCGAACGGCAGGTCGAACCGGCGCAGCGCGCCGGCCCATTCGGCAAAGGTCTCGGCCATCAGGCGGCGTCGGTCCAGGTTCTGGCGCCGCTGCCAGAGATCGTCGCGGTGAATGTGATATTCTGCTTCAGTTCACCCGTGAGCTGGAACTGCCCAAGGAACGCCGAAACAGCCCAGTATCCGCCACCGTCTGCGCCAGCCTCGTCGATCTGCGCCCTGATGTTCTTGGCGGTGCCGCCGTCGGCCCAGCCGCGCCATGCGATCAGCGACGCACCCTTGGCCACCATTCCGGCAATCGACAGCGCGAAGTCCTGGCTTTCCAGATGGCGGATGATGACCGCGGGAGTGTTCAGCGGGTCGTCGCAGTCCAGCACGGTATCCTCGCCCAGGTTGTTGGTCAGGGTCAGATCGCGCGTTTTCGCGCCGCAGGGCTGGCCGAAAACCTCGGGGGACGCTCCATCCCCCAGCAGAATCAGCATCTTGCTGGTCAAATTCGGGGCCGTCATCAGAATTACTCCTGTTCAGTGGGGGGTTCAGCCGCGGCAGCCGCGACATGGGGTTTCGCCGCGGCAGCCGCGACATGGGGTTTCGCCATGCCGCGCGCAATCAGCGCCTCGGCGGTGGCCTTCGGGACGGTCGCGGTGGTGCCGGCGGGGAACCACTGAAACTGGGCCGGCCCCAGCCGGTGGTCGCAATCCTGCAGGATGTCGATCTTCATCGGCGCCTCCTTGCCTTGTTCGGAATGATGGTCAGGCCGCCTTCAGCGCCTTGGTGATCGCCCGGCTGATCCGGGTCTTCACCCGGCGGCGCCAGACCCGCCACACCGGAAAGAAGAACGGGTTGGCCGGCATCTTGAGCGTGCCGAACTCCTGGAACCGGGCGGTGTCGCTGTCAAACGACCCTGTCCGTTTCTGGTCCGACTTGCGTGTCCCCGACGCCCTGCGCTGCTGCCGGGCAGTCCCCGGGGTTCCGCCGGAAAAGAAGGTGATCCTCAGCGTCCCGAACTCGCGCCCGCCGAAAAACCCGATCGTCAGCGTGCCCTTCGGCGCATCGCCGCTGGTCCAGCCGATCGACGCCTTGAGCGCGCCGGTGTCCACCGGCACCAGCCGCTGCATGTCGGCGACGATCTCGTCGGCCGTCGACTCCATCACCAGCCGCACCGCCTCGCGCACCCGCAGCGGGATCGCCAGCCAGCGCCGGTTCAGTTCGGCCAGACCCTGGACCATCAGCGCTGCTCGATCTCGGCCGCCAGGGTCACCACGCCGTGCGCGGTGATTCCGTCCGGGTCACGCATCACCCGGACCGCCTCGACTTGCAGATGGGCCAGCGCGTGCGTCGCCAGCGGCAGATCCTGCAGGTGCAGCGCATTGACGACCGCGTCCGTCAGTTCGCGCGCCGGGCGCTTGCGGCCGTTCTCCCGGGTCCAGACATCGACCTGCAGGCTTTCCAGCCGCAGCGTGATGCACTCCAGATCCTCGATCCCGGCGTCGCCGCCGCCAATGGTGATGTTCGGGAACTTGCGCCCGCTGGCCGGCGGCGGCTCGTCATAGACCCGGCCAAGGACGGCGGCGGCAACGGTGGCATCCGCCAGCAGGGCGGCGATCACGGCGTCCTGCAGCTCGGCCGATGCACTCACGTCGCCACCCCGCTTTCGACCGTCAGCTCCACCCAGGCCCGGTCGTCGCTGGGGATCGCGGTTCTGACGTTGTAGACCATGTCGTCCTCGTCGCGCATCCGCCAGTCGGAGGTGATTGTCCGCGCCGTTTCAGTGGCGCGGATCGTCACCACCACCGGCTGCCGGCCGTCCAGACGGGCCGCCTGCACCGTTTCGCCGCCGCGCAGATAGCGGAACCTGGCCCACGCATGCAGAACGGCCGGGGTCCAGCCGTCGACCACGCCTTCCTCGTCCGTCGAGGGCGAGTCGAACACCACCCGTCGTGACAGTTCGCCGGCCCCGATCCGTCCCGCCATGGCTCAGGCCGAGCGGCCGATCACCGTGATCGTATAGGTGACCCCGGTCCCGGAACTGGAGTTGGTGATCTTCAGGTCATCGGTCGCCCCGGCGCCGACCGCGAACTGCCCCGCGGCATTCGGCGCCGCCAGCAGGAACACGCCACCCGGCTTGACCGAGACGGTCGGGTTGGTGCCGCCGAACAGCGGCACCGGGGCGGTCGCATCGCCGACCACGACGTTGTTGGTGTTGGCGGCATCCGCCGTGATCATCAGCCCGACGACCTCGGCAAGGGCCACCGTCGCGCCAAAGGCATCGGTCAGCACCCCGGCAAGGTCCAGGTCTTCGGTCCCCGACGCCGACAGCGTCCTCGTGTCGGACCAGATGATGTCGAATTGCTTGGTCCCGGTCCCGTCCGTGAAACTCAGGACCCTGGAATGCACCGGGGTGAATTCGGGGCCGCCCAGATCGTGGGTGCCGACCTGGCGGGCTGTCAGCTCGACCGACAGACGCGCGGATGCAATGGTCATTCTTGTGTCTCCTGTGTGTGGATGGAAGGATTTGGCGGCTCTCCGCCAGGATCAGCAGTAAACCCCGAGGGGGGGATGCGCTTATGCCCCGAACCAGCCCCGGCGGTGAAGGTTCACCATGTCGGCGACCCCGAACGGGATTGCACTCAGCGCCGTCTCGGCGATGGCCTCGCGGTTCTCGTACAGATGCGCGACCAGGAACAGGACCGCCTGCTTCAGCGCCGGCGGCACCGTCAGCTGGCCGGCGGTGAAGCTGACGGTCAGGGCGTCGTCACGTGTCTGCAATGTCGGCCACGACTTGCCAGGCTTTGGCCGCAGGGTGGCGCGAAAATCGTCCTTGAACAGATGGAAGTCGGTGACCACCGCCGCCTGCGAGACGCCATCGGCATCGTAGTAACTGATCGACCCGACGCTCTGCACCGGCACCTTCGGCAGCGCCAGATCGCCCGACACGCTGGCGACCGCCATGCTCCAGACCTGCGTCGTCAATTCCAGCCCGGACATTTCCGACACCACCGATGTCGCTGTCGCTATCTGCGCCGTCACCAGCGTGTCTTCGTCGGTGCCGATGATCCGCAGATCGGCCCGGGCCTCGGCCAGCGTCACCGGCCAGGCCGTCGCGGCGGTGTCCAGCGTCAGCAGCATCATCGCCGCACCGCCTTTTCGGCCCTGATCCGCGGCACCGCCTGCTCCGGCGCCTGCTGCCGCACCGGCTCGGCATGGCCGGCGGCGAACAGCCTGATCGCCTCCGCGTCAGCCACGTCCAGCTCGTCGCCGATGGATTGTGGCCCGTCGAGCGTTGCCCGCGACACCAGCAGCCGGATGCGCATGCTCATGCCACCCGGTAGACGACCCAGGTGTTGGCCGCCGAATATCGGGCGCGAAAGGTGCCGGACCCAGAGATGATCGTGGCATCGGTCAGCGACCCGACCGTGGGGTTGCCGACGATGGTCACGCCGGTGTTCACCGTCACCGTCGCATCGTCGGAGGCGCCGGTGCCGGTGTTGATCAGGGTGAAATCAAAGCTGTCGCCGACGGCGATCCCGGGGAACTCCGCTGCCAGCAGCGCGCCGGTCGGCAACTGGTGAATCGACGGCCCGGTGACGCCGGTGCTGGTGATCAGCCGGGCGGCCAGCTCGGCCGCGGTGATCGCCGCGGTGACGGTCTTGGCCGCCGGGGCCGCCTGCGCGCGCAGCTCCACGCCGCGGCTCAGGAGCGACCCGCCGCTGGCAACGACCAGTGTGTCGCCGCCCTGGGGGCGGGAAACGAGAGTATTGGACATCAGGCAACTCCTGCCATCGGGGGGTGAAACGGGGGCGGCTGACCCGCCCCCGCTGGATCAGGCGTCGATCAGGCGTTGATCAGATGCTTGACCGCCGCCGTATTCATCAGCTCGCCGTCAAAGCGGATGTATCCGGCGATGCCGAAGCCGGGCATGAAGTCCTTGTCCGAGCTCACAAAGATCATGGGCTGGCCGACCTTGCGGACGTAGTATTCCGAGAAGTCGCCGAACAGCATAACCTTGTTGCCGGTGCCCAGCGACGCCATCGCCTGGTTGATCGAAAATTGCCGGCCGTTCAGCATCGGCGGAACCCCGCCCTGCACGTTGCCCTGCTGCCAGATATACTGGCCATCGCCGCCCTTCAACTTGCGGATCGCCGACAGCGTCGCGTCGTTCAGCATGTAGCGGACCTTCGGCCCGACCCGATAGGCGGGGTCGACCGAATGCTCCAGGTCCATGATCTCGTCCCAGGTGATCGCCCCGATCGCCGCAGCGGTCTTGCCAAGGGCCGAGGCGGTGACGATGCCGTTCGGATCGCCGGTGCCATCCCCGATCGTCAGTTCGCTGTTGGCCCGGCGGCCCAGACGGGTGCCCAGCAGCCCGCCCAGATAGGTCTCGACGAAAAAGGCGCTGTCGTCGACCAGTTCCTTCGACACCCTGATCCATTCGGTGTTGAAAGGCCAGGCATCCAGTTGCTTCTGGCCGAACACCACGTCCGACCCGCCATCGTCGGTCATGGTGGTGCCCTGGACGTGCTTGACCACCACCGAGGCGGTGTCGTCCACCGTCGTGAACGTGAGCGGCCCGCCGCTCTCGGTGATCATTTCGGTGGTGATGCCGGGGTCGTACATCGGCCCGTGCGCCAGCATCGAGGTGATGATGATATTCGCCAATTCGGTCGGCACGGTAAAGCCGCCCTGGGTGGTGGTGCTCGAGGTCTGCGCACGCTGCTCGATCCCGCCGGGGCCGGCCCGCAGGGAGTCGCGTTCCTCGGCGCTCAGCCCCGAAGCATCGCCGCGGTTGCGCAGATAGGCGTGGAACGCGTCGCGGTAGGTGACCGGCTTGCCGTCGTCCTGGCCGGGCTGCTCGCCATCGGCGCCGCGCGGACGGCGCGGATCGCCGGCCCGGGCGGCACGCTCGGCGGCGTCCAGCTTCTCGGCCCGGGACGCGCGCTGGTCCAGCTTGTCATGGTCCGCCATCATCGCGTCGAACTCGCGTTCGATCTCGGCGGCCCTGTCGGGCGCCGTGTCGTCCTTGATCTCGTCGTACTTGCTCCGCGCATTCGTGGCGATGCGCGCCATCTGCTCGCGCAGTTCCTTGATCGTCATGGCTGCCTCCTGGCATGATGTTCATGGGCTGGCGACGCGCGCCGCAGCCGTTCTCCCGACCGATCCGGCCGGGGTATGGTCGGGCTCATCCCCGGACCTTCAGGTCCAGTTCCAGCCGCATTCTCAGGCGCCGTCTGGCCGCCGCGAAATTGTCCTGCCGCACCGCCGACTCGCGGTACCTGGCCAGACTGCGCAGCCCGATCGCGGTACCGTCATAGGCCGGCGAGGTCACGATCGAGACATCGAAAAGCTGCGCGCGCTTCACCGTGCGCAGCGGCAGGTCGCCGGTTTCGTCCCATTCTTCGACGTCAGGCAGGAACGCGAATGACATCTTGTCCAGGTCGCCGCGCTGCATCTTGCCGACGATGGCCTTCACGTCGGGGTCGTCCCCGGCAAGGTCGGCCCGGATCTTCAGCCCGTGATCGTCCTGGCTCAGCTCCAGCGTGCCCGTGCCGGCGCGCGATCGCGCCAGCGGCAAGCCCTGGTGATTGACCAGCAACGGCACGTCGTCGCGGGGGATCGCCTCGGTGAATGCGCCCGCCGCGATCACCTCGCGGAAATACCCGGCGATCTCAGCCACCTGGCCGAAAACCGCCGCATAGCCCTCGATGCTGATCCCGCGGTCCGTCGACCGGACCTCGACCCGGTTCCGCACCCACTTGCCGCGTGCCTCACATTCCATCGTCTGCCCCTTCGGTATCGTCCTGCCCCGCATCCGGTGCCGCATCCGCCGCCGGCACCGCCGGCACCGCCGCGCCCTGCGTCTCCAGCGGCACCGTGGCGCCCTGGATCATCAGCCGGTCGCCACCCGGCAGCGCCTGGCGGTTCTCCAGCGCCCGCGCCTCGTTCGGCGTCAGGGTGCCGTTCTGGATCGCCTGCGCATAGCCTTCCATCCTGGTCTTGAAGTCGCCGCGCAGCAGCCCGGACAGCTCGAATTCCACATAAAACCGGCCGCCTCGGCCGAAGAACTTCATCGTCAGTTCCTGCTCGATCTGCTCGACCCAGCGCTTGATGGTGTGCTTGACCAGGTGCAAATCCTGCTGCTCGGTATTCGAGAAGGTACCGTGCGTCAGATCCTGCAGGAACACCGGCGGCAGGCTCCAGATGCGGGCGATCTGCTCGATGATGAACCGGTTCGTCTCGATCATCTGGCTCTTCTCGGCGTCCGACCCGATCGACTTGATCTCCAGCCCGGCCGGCAGCACCAGCGCGTTCCGCTTTTCCTTGACCGCCTTGCGGGACGCTTCCTCCATGTCGTCGGCCGCCTGGCGCATCGCCCCGCCGCTCTGGAAGTTGCCGGTGACCACAAAGGGCGGGATGCCGCCGCCGCGAAAGAACCCGCCGGCGTGGCGGGTGATCGCCTGCGCCATGCCGATCGCCTCGCTGCACTGCAGGATCGGCGAGCGGTGCCGCAAGCCGTCGCTGCGCAGCATGAACGGCAGGTCCAGCACCTCGCCCGAGGCATATTCGACGTGCTTGCGATTTGCCTCCTTGTAGGCGTAGACTTTTCGGCCGTCCTTGCGCCGGATCGTCAGCAGCGTCGAATCCAGCGGCCACAGATTGATGATCCGGCCTTGCGCATTCTTCTCGACAAAGCTGACGCCGCGCCCGCCGGTCAGGGCATCGGTCATCCAGCCTTTGAGCCAGTCGAACGACGAGATCATGTCGTCCTGATTGGCGACCCCGTTGATGATCTGCGTCAGCGGGCTCTTTGCCGCGACCGGGCCGGACCCGGTCTTCTCGTAGATCTTCAGCGGCAGCCCGGCGACGGTGCCGGACAGGAAATTCACCGCCGCCCAGACCGCCGGCACCCCCAGCGCCGAGTCGATGGTCACCGACTCGCCGGCCGAGGTTCCGCTGCCGGTCAGGCCGAACAGCTGCATGAACTCCGCCGACGACTGGGTCACGGTGTAATCCGACCGGACCTCCGGCCTGGCTTCGGACCGGGCTTCTGGGCGAAGCTCTGGCCGGCGGCGGAACAGGCCGAACATCAGCCCACCATCCGATACGCCGGATCGCGGTCCCAGGGCGTGATCCCGCCCCGGGCGGCGACCGGGTTCCAGCTCATCAGCGTGACGGCGTTGTACAGCGCCATCAGCGCGTCGATCTTGCCGGCGCCGCTGACCGCCTTTGTCACCACCACCGCATTCCCCTTTGCTTCGCATTTCGCGTTGTCGACGCACCACTGCATGATCGGCTGCGCCGCGTGTTTCAGGGTTCCGTCGAACAGCCGACGTTCGGTGCCCTTGATCGCCCCGGTCAGCTTGTACCCCTGGGTCACCGGCACCAGTTGCTCGGTCGACAGGCCGGCCTCCTCGATTGCATCGACCACCGCGTTGATGCTGGACGCCGGGTCCAGCCCCACCGCATGTTTCGCCGGCAACAGACCGCCGGCGTTCAGCCGAGCGCAGAGTGCGGCGATGTCCTCGATGTCCTGCGTCGGCCGCCGGCAGATCACCAGATCGCCCATCCGCTCGAAATCCAGCAACAGTGGCGCGATCGACTTGCGGCGCTCCAGCACCACCGGATGGATCCACGCCCGCGACCAGGTCAGCCATTGCCGGGTGTCGGCATCCCGGCCGACCAGCGTCAGGCCCAGCATGTCGTCCATGCCGCCGCCGTCGATCCCGACCACGATCACTTCGGACCGCTCGATGATCCCGTCCAGCGTCAGACCGGGCTCGGCCGCGCCCGGCCAGAACTCGCTGCCGATCCAGCCGTCGCCGCCGTGGCCCATGCCGATCTGGATGTTCAGGTGCTGCGACACCCAGCGGGTTTCGTATTGCGGCCCCTTGTCGCACTCGGCCCGGTGCAGCTCGACCAGTCCTTCCAGGCTGAACGGCCGGCCGATGTTCGGCAGCACCGCGGCCCAGGTCGCCGGGTCGCGCCAGGGCTTGTCTTCGGCAAGCTGCATATGTTCCGGGAACTCGTACAGCACCGGCAACATCCGCACCGACCTGGTGATCTGGCCGTCCCGCACCTTGCGGGCGTAATCCAGCTCGGCCTTGAACACGCCCTGCGGCACGATCTCGCTCTGCGTCGAGATGATGATCAGCAGGCTGTCCGGGTTGGTGATCATCCCGCCCCTGATCTGGCCGATGACCCGCTCGGCCTGGTGCATCTCGGACATCAGGTGCAGCTCGTCAATGATGGCAAAGGCCGGAATCGAGCCGGTGACGATTTTCGGGTCGAAGGACTTGATCTTCAGCCGGGCGTTCATCCTGATCCCGGTTTCCTCGTCGACATGCTGGTCGACGATCAACTGGCGATGGTCGATCACCCGGAAGCGCCGGGTCAGATAGGGATCGGCGGCGATCATCGCCGCCGCCTGGCTGAAGCACTTCTCGGCGACTTCCTGCGTCGGCCCGACGATCATGCCGTCGATGTTGGGGCGCCGGTTCATCATCATCGCCACCAGTCCCAGCGCCGCCGCATGGGTGGTCTTGCTGTTCTTCTTCGGCACCAGGTTGAACAGCTCGCGCACCAGGCGCGCGCCGCTGACCGGATCGACCGCGCCAAAGACGTTGCGCACGATGTCCCTGATCCACTCGGCACCGACCTCGCCAAAGGTCGGCTGGCCCGGAATGTCCGGCACCCGCAGCTTGTTGAACAGATCCACCGCGGCGGTCGCCTCGACCGCGTCCAGCGGCAGATCGGCGATCGGCGTCTCGCCGCGCTGCAGCTTCTGCCACCAGTCCGGGCAGGCCAGCGAGATCGTCATCAGTTGACCGCAGCGCCTTTCCGGCGCCGGGCAAAGATGTCGCCATAGTCGTCGGGCACATCCTGCGCCGCCAGCAGCGCCTGCGCCTTCTTGCCAGGCGCTGCTGCAGCGACGGTGTGCCCGGCGTCGGGTTGCCTCGGCGCCCGGCGCGGCGGCGCGGTCTCGATCATCTCGCGCAGTTGCCGGATCGACGCCACGTGTCCGGTCCGCGCCTGCCGCATCAGAACGTCCAGCGTCATCCCCTCCACCATCGTCGCGCCCGAGACCAGCTCGCGGGAAAAATTCTTGCGCAGCGTCTTCGGGTCGATCCCCATGTCCTCGGCGATCCGCTCGTGGCTCCAGCCCCGCGCCGCCCGCACGGCCACAAAGTCTTGATTTTCCTTGCTTATCTTGTAACTCGGCCGCCCCCGCCGGTCCCGCAGCGGTTCCAGCGGATTGCCGAACAGGTCAATCTCCCCGCCCATCACCCAAAACCCTCCC
>Ga0163150_10002620_pt1 | contig 27102 bp, 28 predicted proteins | sample OliLakLV19P2IB_FD_148628 | JGI IMG/M metagenome (GOLD analysis project Ga0163150, IMG submission 148628) | Freshwater microbial mat bacterial communities from Lake Vanda, McMurdo Dry Valleys, Antarctica - Oligotrophic Lake LV.19.P2.IB | ecosystem: Environmental > Aquatic > Freshwater > Lake >...
CTGCTCGCCGGCGCCGATCCCCTCGACCTGCAGCTCGCGGCACGCGACGTCGACGAGCTGCTGCGCGCGCTCTCGTTCGCGACCGGCACGCGCATCGCGGCCGACCGCGACGCGATCTCGATCGCGCCGGACCACGACCGCGCGCCGGTGTCCGACCTCGACGTCGAGGCCGAAGGCGCCTGGCTCGAGTTCGCGCGCGCCTTCCCGCGTCACGAGGGCGCGCGGCTGGCGCGCGTCGAGCTGGGCCTCGCGCAGGAGCGCCGCGGTCAGGACGACGCGGCCCTGGCGCACTACGACGTCGCGTCGCGCACGGACGAGGGCTCGCCGGCCGCGTTGCTCGCCTTGGAGTCCGCCAGCAAGCTCCTCGCCCGCCGCGGTCAGTGGGACGAGGCGCTGCCGCGTCTCTCGCAGCTCGCCCTGCGCGCCACGACGTCAGAGGCGCAGGCGTCCGCGCGCGTCACGATGGCGCGCGCCCTGGCGGAGCAGGGTCGCGGTGTCGACGCGCTGGCGTTGCTGGAGGCCGTCGACCTGTCGTACCCGCCCGCCGACGCGCGCGAAGCGCTCGATCGCCGGCTCGTCTGCGCGCGTGCCCACCTGGCGTGCGCGCATCCGCTGCTGGCCTTGAACGAGCTCGACGCACGCGCGGCCGCAGATCCGCAACTCGGCGCCGGAGGCGACGACCTCGAGCTGCGCGCGCGTGCGCTCGAGGCGATCGGCTCGTTTGGCGACGCGTCGCGCGCGTGGCTGGCCTTCAGCTCGACCGCCTCCCCTTCCGATCGCTCGCGCGCCCTGGTCACGGCCGCGCGCCTCGCGGCCGCCGGCGGCGACGACCTGGGCGTGCTGTTCGTCGAACGCGTCGCGCGCGGCAGCGCGCGCGAGGCCGAGGTCGCGCGCTTCGCGGGCTCCGCGCGCGCGCGCCTGGGTCTCGTCCGGACCGAGGAGATGAGCCTCGCTTCGCTCGAGCAACGCTGGAGCGATCGCGCCCACCTGGGACCGGTTGAACGCGCCGCGCTCGCCGCGCGCCTCGTGGTCGCGACCGACCGCGGACGCGGGGTCGATCAAGCGGCGAACGTCGCACGCGCGGCGCTGGCCGAGCTCGACGGTGCCGACGGAATGCCGATCCGCGCGGCGCTGGCCACCGCGTACGAGCGGCACGGCCGCTGGTTGGACGCGGCCCGCACATGGGGAGGAATGGCACCGTGAGACCCCTCGACAACTTCGTGCTCCTGGCCTGCGTCGCCGCGACGATCTCCGCCGCGGTCGAGGCCGGTGACGTTCCGATCACCGACGCCAAGGCGACCCTGAGCGATCTGTCGCGGCGCCTGCAGGCTGGCGATCGCGCCGCGATCGACGAGCTGCTCGCGCGCACGTCCCCCGCTTCGGTCGAGCTGGCTGACGCCAGCGCCCGCGCGGCGAAGCTGCGCGCCGAAGTCGAGCGACTGCGCGGTGTGCAGGTTGTGCGCCTCGCTCCGGAACATCCGGTGCAGCCGGCCGAGGAAGAGCCGGCGCACACGAGCCTCGATCCGCTGCGCGAAGCGCGCGCCTGGCTGTACGCCAACGAGCCCGCCCGCGTCCTGAAGGTGCTGCCCGAAGGCGAAGGCGAAGCGGCGTACTGGCGCGGTCGCGCGCTGGAGAAGCTCGGCCGCGACGCGGAGGCCCTCGAAGCCTACCGGCGCGCCGCCGCCGCGCCCGAACCGGCGACCCCGATCGCGGCGTCGTGGAAGGCGTGGGCCGCGGCCGATGCCGCGCACATGGAATGGAAGGCGCGCGTCGCGCCCGGGACGGTGAAGCCGTGAGTTCCGCGAGCGTCACGCGCGCGACCGCCGACCTGGGCGAGCTGGGCGACGTCTCGGCGCAGCTCTCGTCGATCTCGGAGAACCTGCTGGCGAGCTATGCGCGCCTGGCGCAGCACGCCGAGCGCGTCGACCGCGAGCTCGTCGCCGCGAACGCCGAGCTGGCGCGCCGCGTGGCCGAGGTCGAGTCGCTGCGCGCGCACCTCGACGCCGTGCTGCGCGCGCTGCCGTGCGGCGTCGTCGTGCGCCGCAAGGACGGCGCGATCGTGTCGGCGAACCCCAGCGCGCGCCTGCTGCTCGACGCCACCGAGGCGCACCTGCTGCAGCTGCATGCGCACCCCGTCCTCGACGCGGCCACAGCCGAAGGAAAGCTGCACGAGCAGCTCCACCTGGACGGCTCGCTGCGCACGTTCGCGCTGCGCCGCTCCCCCCTGCCGGATGGCAAGGGCGACGGTTGGGTCGTGACGATCGACGACCGCACGGAGGAGCACAAGCTCGCGCGCCGTCTCTCGTCGCGCTCGAAGATGGCCGCGCTCGGCACGATGGCCGGCGGCATCGCGCACGAGGTGCGCAACCCGCTCAACGCCGTGCGCGGCTTCTCGGCCCTCCTCCGCCGCGAGCTCGAGGGCGGGGGGCGCGCGCACCACTACGCGACGCGCATCTGCCAGGGCGTCGACGAGATCGACGTCATCGTCGAGAGCCTGCTGGGCTTCGCGTCGCCGGGGAAGAGCTCCTGCGAGGAGATCGACGCCAAGGCGCTCGTGGCCGAGGCCGTCGAGGCTGCGCGGGTGGAACGGTGCATTGCCGACCGGCCCGAGCGCTGGACGATCGAATCGCGCGTCGAATGCCGCCGTTTCCGCGGCGACCGCATCAAGCTGCGCCAGGCACTGCGCAATCTGGTCGCCAACTCCCTGCAGGCGCAGGCCGACGGCGGCACGGTCGTCGTCGAGGTGCGCGAGGAGAACGGCGACGTCGAGCTGCGCGTCCACGACGCCGGCCCGGGCTTCCCCGAGTCGCTGCGCGGCCGCGCCGGCGAGCCGTTCCTGACCACGCGCGCCGAAGGGACGGGCCTCGGCCTGTCGCTCGTGCACGCGATCGCCGCCATCCACGGCGGCGGAATCGAGATCCGCTCCGGACCCGGTCCCCTGGGTGGCGCCGACGTCCGCATCCGCATCCCCCGCCAACCGAGCTGACAGACAGATGATGTCCATCCAACGCATCCTGGTCGTCGACGACGACGCACTGAGCCGCGAGTTCCTGGTCGAGGCCGTGGCCGCGCTGGGCTTCCAGGCCTTCGAGGCCAAGAGCGGCGAGGAGGCGATCGAGCGCGCCGCCGCGTCGAAGCCCGACCTGGTCCTGACCGACCTGCGCATGACCGGCATGGACGGCTTCGAGCTGATCAAGCGCCTGCAGGACTCCGTGCCGGGCCTGCCGACCGTGCTGATCACGGCGCAGGGCACGATCGAGTCGGCCGTGCGCGCGATCAAGGACGGCGCCTCGGACTTCCTGGTCAAGCCCTGCACGCCAGAGACGCTCGAGCTCGTCATCGACCGCATCGAGCGCACGACGCGCCTCGTGCGCGAGAACGAGTACCTGCGCTCGGAGATCGCCGCGACGAATCCGGCGATCGTGGCCAAGAGCGCGGCCATGCTCGAGACGATCCACGCCGTGTCGCGCCTCGCGCGCAGCAAGGGCACCGTGCTGATCACCGGCGAGAGCGGCACGGGCAAGGAGCGGATCGCGCACATGATCCACGAGGGGAGCCCGCGCAAGGACCGTGCGTTCATCCGCGTGAATTGCGCGGCGCTGCCCGACGCGCTGCTCGAGTCCGAGCTGTTCGGCCACGAGCGCGGTTCCTTCACGGGCGCGCACAAGGCCAAGGAAGGCCGGTTCGAGCTGGCCGACGGCGGCACGCTGCTCTTGGACGAGATCGGGGAGATCCCGCTGGTGCTGCAGTCGAAGCTCCTGCGCGTCCTGGAGGAGGAGGAGTTCGAGCGCGTCGGCGGCACGCAGACGCTGTCGGTCGACGTGCGCGTCATCGCCACGACGAATCGCGACCTGGCCGCCGAGGCGCGCGCCGGACGCTTCCGCGAGGACCTCTTCTACCGCCTCCACGTGCTGCCGGTGCACATCGCGCCGCTGCGCGAAAGGCCTGAGGACATCCTGCCGCTGGCGCTGCACTTCGCGAAGTCGTTCGCGGCCAAGCAGGGCTTGGAGACGCCGCGCTTCACGAAGGAAGCGATGGAGCGGCTGTCCGACTGGAGCTGGCCCGGCAACGTGCGCGAGCTCGAGAACGTGATCCAGCGGGCCGTCGTGATGCTGCGCAACTCGACCATCGACGTCGCCGACATCGCGTTCCCGAGCACGGGCTCGAGCTCGAAGGCGCGCTCCGCCGGCTCCGCGACGCCAGCGTCGGAGCTGGGCCCGCACCTGATGAACCGCCCGCTCGAGGAGATCGAGCGCATCTCGATTTTGGCCACGATCGAGTCGGCGCGCGGCAACCGGACCGAGGCGGCGCGCCGTCTGGGTGTCACCCCTCGCACGCTCTCCAACAAGATGAAGCTCTGGCGCAACGCCGGGCTCGTCGCCTGAGGACGCCCATGGACCCCGTCTCGAACCGTGACCAGATCCTGTCGCGCCTGCTGTCGGCCGCATCGCTGCGGTCGCGCGTGCTGGCCGACAACGTCGCGAACCAGAACGTGCCGGGCTACCAGCGCCGCACGGTGAGCTTCGAGGACGCTCTGCGCGACCGCATCGCGGCGGGGCGCGGCCCCGAAGGGCTCGTGCCCAAGGTGGAGGTCGACAAGACCAGCCCGGCCAGCCCGGACGGGAACAACGTGAGCCTCGAGCTCGAGACGAACGGCCTGCGCGAGAACTGGCTGGCGTTCCAGCTCTACGCGGAGATGGCGCAGACGCGCATCGGGTTGATCCAGGCCGCCATCACGGAAAGCCGCTGAACATGGACGCGATCTCCAAGCTCTTCCGCGGTCTGCACAGCTCGGCCTCGGGCATGGCCGCCGAACGCGCCCGCATCGACGTCGTCGCCAAGAACCTGGCGCACGCGCAGGTCACCCAGATGCCCGACGGGTCGGGACCGTACCGCCGTCAGCTTGTGCGCTTCGCGACGGTCATGCAGCGCGAAACGAACGGGAAGATGGGCACGGCCGGCGTGCGCGTCGATCGCGTCGAGCCCGACCTCACGACGCCCTTCGAGCGTGCGCACGTGCCGGGCCACCCGGACGCCGACGCCGAGGGCATGGTCACGTACCCGAACGTCAACGCGACGACGGAGATGGCCGACCTGATCACCGCCGTGCGCGCCTACGAGTCGAACGCGAACGCGGCCGAGAGCTTCGTCCGCATGGCCGAGCGCGCGCTGCGTCTGGCGCAGTGAACGGAGCCTGACCCATGACCGCCCCCATCGGTGACCCGGCCTCTTCGGCCCGCGCGGCGATCGAGTCCGCTCTGCGCCGCCATGCCGAGTCCGTCGCGCGCGCGACGGAGGCGTCCGGTCCCAAGGGCGCGGGCGAGGCAGCCCGCACCGACTTCGCCAGCGCGCTCTCGGACGGCCTGAAGCAGGTCGACGCCTCCGTCCGCGACTCGGACAGGGTCGTCGACGACGTCATCGCCGGCAACATCGGGGACTTCCACGAGGTCGCGCTGCGCCTGAAGCAGTCCGAGCTCTCCTTCCGCTTCGCCATGGAAGTGCGCAACAAGTTCGTCGACGCCTACCGCGAAGTCATGCGAATGAGCGTCTGAGGTAGAAACCCATGAAGAAGCTCCTCGAAACCGCCAAGACACGCCTGGCCGCTCTGCCCGCGAGCAGCTTCGCCGGCATCGCGGTCACGGTCGCCGCCGCGGCCGTGCTGGCGGTGATGGCCTTGAAGTGGGCCGCCCAGCCCAGCTTCGAGATGCTCTATTCGGGTCTCGACGCGCGCTCCTCGGCTTCGGTCCAGTCCGCGCTCGCCGGCGCGAACATCCGCTTTCGCGCCAGCCAGCCGCCCGGCCCGTTCATCATCCACGTCGACGAGGAGCAGTACTACTCGGCGCAGAACGCCGTCGCGCTCGCCGGAGCGCTCGACCGCGCGCCGGAAGGCATCTCGTCGGCCACGGGCGCCGCGTCCGAGGTCTTCCGCTCGGCGCAGGAGCGCGCGCAGTCGGCGCTCAAGCGCGAGTGGCAGGAGCTCGAGAACCAGCTCGAGGAGCTCGATTTCGTCGAGCGCGCGCACGTCAGCACGTCCGTTCCGGAGCGCAGCCCGCTGCGCAAGCCCGAGCCGATGACGGTCGCCGTGATGCTCACGCTGCGCGGTCGCGCGGACCTGACGCGCGGGCAGGGCACGACCGTCGCGCGCCTGGCGCGCTTCCGCTTCAACGTGCCGGCCGAGAACGTGCTCGTCACCGACCAGAGCGGTCAGGGCCTGATCGAGGAGAGCGGCGGCGACGGCGAGGCCGCGATGGCGCAGGAGACCTTCGAGCAGGGCCGCCGCCACGACACGGAGCTCGAGCGCAAGGCCAACGAGGCCCTGCAGCGCGTCTTCGGCCGCGAGCTGGCCCACGTCGTCGTCAACTCGAACTGGACGCAGGAAGAACTCGAGAGCGTCAAGGAGACGGTCGACCCCAAGAACAAGGTTGTCGTCTCCGAGACCACGAGCAAGTCGACCACTCCCGCCAACAGCGCCGCCGGATCGGGCGGTGTGGCCGGCACGGCGTCGAACCTGGGCGGCGAGAGCGACACCGGCGCGGACGCGGTTGCGGCGACGACCAGCGAGTCCACGAAGAGCACGATCGTTGGCCGCGAGACGCAGTTGCGGCGTAGCCACACGCCCAAGCTCGAGCGCCTGTCCGTCTCGCTCTTCGTCGACGAGAGCCTCAAGGAGCGTCTGCCCGAGGTCGAGGCCGCGGTGAAGAGCGCGGTCGGCTTCGAGGCCCAGCGCGGCGATTCGTTCGCGGCCCTGTCGGCGCCGTTCGCCGGCCTCGAGCGCGACGCCGAGGGCAAGCTCGTGGTCCGCAAGGTCGAGCCGGTCGAGGCGCCGAGCCGCCTGATGGAGATGCTGCTCGAGCGCGCGGTCGAGATCGGCGTCGCGGGCGCGCTCTTGTTCGTGCTCTGGAAGGCGTTGCGCAACCGCAAGGACGCCGCCTCGGAAGCGGCCACGCGTCCGGCAGGCGTCGAGGAGGACCGCTGGATCGAGATGCTCGCCAAGGCGCGCGTCGAGGACCTTCTCAAGAGCGACCCCGAGCGCGTCGGGTCGATCCTGTCGCGCTGGGCCGCCGAGGCGGAGCCCGAGAAGGGCAAGCGTCAGCTTCAGGAGGCCGGCCGATGAGCTCGACCGCGACGAAGAGTGACGCCGGCTCGCGCCGCGTCGCGAGCCTGCTGCTCTCGCTCGAGGAGAGCGCGGCCGCCGCGCTCTCCTCGAGCGAGAGTCCGCGCGTCCTGCCGCGCGTCGCGGCGGCGATGGAGGAGCTCGAGACCGAGGGTCCGGACGCGGCCGAGCGCAACGCCGTGTGGCGCGAGCTGGCGCGCGAGATCGAGGGCGCCACCGAGATCACGCCGCGCGCGCGCGACGAAGCCGAGCTGGGCCGCTTCCTCGAGCTGGGCCTCGGCAAGGAACGCGCGACGTCGGTGCTCGGCCAGATCCGCGAGCGCCGCAGCCTCGAGCGTCCGTTCGCGGCGATCGAGAACGCGCCGCCGGCGTCGATCGCCAAGGCCCTGGCGCGCGAGTCGACGGCCGTGCGCGCGCTCGCGCTGAGCCACCTGCCGCCGCGCGTCAGCGCCGGCGTGCTGGCCGGGCTGGAGCCGTCGGAGTGTCTGCGCGTCGTGCAACGCCTCGCGACGGCGGGCACGCCGCTGCGCGAGACGGTCGACCTGGTCGTCGCCAGCGTGCGCGCCGAGATCGAGCGCCTCGCGGCCGAGCCCGTGAAGCCGGCTGTTTCGGATCGCTGGCGCTCGATCGCCGAGATCCTGAACAACGCCGACAAGGAAGTCGGGCGCACCGTGCTGCAAGGCCTCGACGACTCGGACAAGACGGTCGCGGACGGCATCCGCGAGATGATGTTCACGTGGGACGACCTGGCCAAGCTCGAGCGCCGCTCGATGCAGAAGGTCCTCTCGACGGTCGACACCGGCAAGCTCGCGCTGGCCCTCAAGGGCGCGAACCCGGCCGTGGAGGAGAACGTGCTCGCGAACCTCTCGCAACGCGTGCGCGACATGATTGCCGAGGAGCGCGAGCTGCTCGGGCCGCGACCCAAGATCGAGGTCGACCTGGCGCGCGCCGACATCATGAAGGGCGTGCGCACGCTGGTGGAGAACGGCGAGCTCTCGGCCGGAGGCGGCGCGGAAGCGCTCGTGAGCTGACATGGCACGCCACCTCGAGATCCAGCTTGCATCCGCGCCGGCGTCGGCGCGCGTCGTCGACTCGGCCGAGACCGCGGCGCGCGCGGCAGCCGAGGAGCGCGGCCGCGCGGCCGGGCAGGCTTTGGGCGAAGCGCGCGCGCTGGCCGGCGCCGTGCAGCGCCTCGACGAGGCCGTGGCCGAGTTCCAGAGCGCGCGCGAGATCGCCGACCGCGCCGTCGCGGCCGACGCCGCCAGCCTGGCGGTGTCGATCGCGCGCGAGATCCTACGCGTCGAGATCAGCGCCGGACGCTACGACCTCGAGCGCATCGTGCGCGAGTCGCTGCAGGCCTCCGGCGCGGGCCGCGCCGAGTGCGTCGTGCACCTGCACCCGCGCGACCTCGACCGCCTGCAGGGCATCGCTTTCCGCTCCGCCACGCGCCTGGAAGGCGATCCGGAAGTCGCTCTGGGCGACGTCCACGTCTCGACCGCGCGCGGCACGATCGTGCGCGACGTCGACGCCGCGCTGGCCGCGGTCACCGAACGCCTGCGCGAGGACCTGGGTTGAAGCGACTCGATCTCGAACGCGCGCAAAAGCACGTGCGCGCCGCCTGCGCGCCGGCCTATCGCGGCCGCGTCGAGCGCGTCTCGGGCGTTCTCGTCGAGGCGCACGGAGTTCCGGCCACGGTCGGCGAGACGTGCCGCATCCGGCAGCCGGGCGGCACGTCGATCGACGCGGAGGTCGTCGGCTTCGACGGCGCGCGCACGCTGCTCATGCCGCACGGCGAACTGGCCGGCGTCGGACCGTCGCAGGAAGTGATCGCGCTCGGTCGCCCGTTCGCCGTGTCTGTCGGCGACGCGCTGCTCGGGCGCGCGGTCGACGGCTTCGGACGTCCGATCGACTCGCGCGGCCCGCTCGGCGCGCGCGAGGAACGCCCCGTGCGCGGACCGAGCCCCTCGCCCCTTTCGCGCCGGCCGATCACCGAGCCGCTGCAGACCGGCGTGCGCGTCGTCGACGGCTTGAACACGATCGGTCGCGGGCAGCGCATCGGCATCTTCGCCGGCTCGGGCGTCGGCAAGTCGACGCTGCTCAGCCAGGTGGCGCGCGGCACGGACGCGCAAGTGCTCGTCGCCGCCCTCGTGGGCGAGCGCGGCCGCGAAGTCGGCTCCTACGTCAAGGACGTGCTCGAGCCGCGCGGACTGCAGCGCTGCGTCCTCGTCGCGGCGACGTCCGATCGACCGCCGATCGAGCGATTCCTCGCGCCGTTCACGGCCACCGCGATCGCCGAGAGCTTTCGCGACCAGGGCATGGACGTGCTGCTCGTCCTCGACTCGGTCACGCGCTTCGCCGCGGCGTCGCGCGAGATCGGCCTCGCGGCCGGCGAGCCGCCCACCGTACGCGGCTACCCGCCCAGCTTCTTCGCGACCGTGCCGCGCCTGCTCGAGCGCATGGGCACGGCCCCGCGCGGCAGCATCACGGCGCTCTTGACCGTCCTGCTCGACGGCGACGACCCGAACGACCCGGTCTCCGACACGCTGCGCGGCCTCCTCGACGGCCACTTGATGCTGTCGCGCGATCTGGCCGGGCGCGGGCACTGGCCGGCAGTCGACGTGCTGCAGGGCCTGTCGCGTCTCATGCCCGATCTCGTCGACTCCGGGCACCTCCAAGCGGCGACGCGCGTGCGCTCGTGGCTTTCGGCCTACCGCGACGGCCGCGACCTGGTCGAGATCGGCGCCTACAAGGCCGGCACGAACACGCGGCTCGACCAGGCGCTGGCGATCATGCCGGCGATCGAGGCCTTCCTGCGCCAGGCCCCGCGCGAGACCAGCACGCTGCGCGAGACGCGCGAGCTGCTCGAGCTCGTCGTGCGCGGCGCGGGAGGTGCCGCGTGACGAAGTTCCGCTTCCGGCTCGAGCGCGTCCTGCGCGCGCGCCGCGTGGCCGAAGAGGTCCAGCGCGCGCGCCTGTTCGAGGCCGAGACGGCCGCGCGCGCGCTCGACGACGCCGCGCGTGCGTCCGTCGACGCGAGCGTGTCCTCGTGCGACGTGCTGCGCGCCGACCAGTCGGCGACGACGCTCGACGCGACGCGGGTCCTCGTGGCGCAGAGCGCCCACGAGCGCGTGCTGGCCGCCGAGCTGGCGGCCCGGCGACGCGCAGTCGAGGGTCGACTCGCGGCCACGACCGAGCGCGCGGCCTGGACCACTCGACGCTCCGACGTGCGCGGGCTCGAGAGGCTCGAGGAGCGCGAGCGCGAAACGTTCCGTGAAGAGATCGATGTGCGCGAGGAGCGCGTGATCGAGGAGACCGCCGCGCGCCGCGCCGAGGTCGCGCGGCACGCGAGAAACCGTGGGGCGTCCGTGAATCCCTCACAGGCCGAGAGAGGACCGCGATGATCAAGATGGGTTCGACGCTCGCGATCGTGGCCGGGAGCGTGGGCGCGCTGGCCCTGGCGTACCTCGCCACGGCCGCCGCCCGGGGCGCGCACCTGCGCGAGATGCCGCCCATGTCCTGGATCTCGCCGCCGCCCGCGAAGGAGCACGCGGCCGAGCCCGCCGCGTCGGCGCCCGCCGCTGCGGCGACGCCCGTGCCCGTGCCTCCGGCGCCGGTACAAAAGCCGATGACGGCCGGCGTCCTGAGCGCATTCGTGATGCCTTCCCCTTTCGCAGCGGACGAGCTGCGCGAGCTCCAGAAGATGCTCAAGGAGAAGCTTGCGAGCCTGGCCGCGGAGAGTGACGCCCAGGCACGGCGCGCGCGCGAGCTCGACGACTGGCAGCACGCGCTGGAGGCACGCGCGCTCGAGATCGCGGCGCTGCGCGAGTCGATCGCCGCGCCGGCCGGTGCCGCGCCGCAAGGCGCTACGGCCGCGCAGACGCAGACTTCAGCCGCCGACGCGCCGCAGAGCTGGCGCGCGCTGGCTCCTCTGTTCGAGGAGGGCGACCCGGCCGATCTGGCCGCGCGGCTCGCTGATTTCCCACCGGAGGATGCGGCCAACATCCTGCGCGGGCTCGAGCCCGAGCGCGCCGCCGCGATCCTGAACGCGCTGCCGAAGGACAAATACAAGCCCTTCCTCGACGCCTGGCGTCGCGCGGACGGCTGATCGGCGCTGCCGGATCAAGTTCGTTCCCGATCGAGACGATCCAGAACCGTGGCCCGCAACGTCACCGAGCAGGAAATCGATGCGCTCCTCGTGCGCGAGGAAGGGCCGCGCCCCACCGTCGCCACGCGCGACTTCAAGGAGCCGCGACAGCTCGCGCCGGCCGACCTCGAGGCCCTGCGCCGTCCGGCCGACGCGGCCGGCGCGGCGTGCGTCATCGCGTTCCGGTCGTTCCTGCCCGTGCCGGTCGAGCTGCAGAACGTAGAGGTCGCGGAGGCGAGCCTCGACTCCGCGCTGCACAAGAGCGGTGACGCCGTCGTCACGCTCCTCGCCGAGACCGCGCAAGGCCAGGCGCTGCTCGTGCTCGACCAGGCCGGCGCGGCGCTGCTGGCCGAGATCGCGCTGGGCGCCGACGAGCTCGCGACGGTCGGAGCGCGCCCGCTCTCGCCGCTCGAGTGCACGCTGCTCGAGCGCGTGCTGGCGCGCGTGCTCGATCGCGCCGCGCATCCGTTTCAACTGACCGTGAAGGACGGACGCCTGATCCCCGATCGCGCCGCGCTGTTGCGCGAGCTCAAGGCCGGCGGCGACCGCCGGCGCGTCGTGGTGCGCCTGCTGCTCGCGATCGGACCGAGCAACCTCGTCGTCCAGGCCTTCCTGCCCGGCGTGAAGGCGCCGGCGGCGAAACCTCCCGCACCCGCGCCCGCGAAGGACGAGCGCCGCACGACGCTCCTGAACGAGCTGGCACCGACGCGCGTCGAAGTCTCGGCCGTCCTGGCCGAGGCCGAAATCCTGCTCTCGGAGCTCTTGGCGCTCGAGATCGGCGACGTCATCCCGCTCAAGATCTCGCCCGGCGAACCGGTCGAGATCCGCATCGAAGGCCAGACGCGCGCGCTCGCACGCTTCGGCGAGCACAAGGGCGACATCGCCGTCCAGATCACACAGGTCCTGAAAGCAACGTCCAACCGATGAGCCAAGACACCGAGCCGACTCCGACCGCCACGACCCTGGAGAAGGCGATCTCCGACGCCGTCAAGGCCGTCGTCGTGCAGACGAACCGCCTCGAGAGCCTCGATCCGGGCCGCCCCGTGGGCGATCCGATCGGCATCGACGGGCTGCGCGACGTGCCCGTGCCGCTGACGATCGAGCTGGGGCGCACCCGTCTGCCCCTGCAGGAACTCCTGGCGCTCGCGCCGGGCTCGCTCGTGACGCTGGGCCGCGCCGCGCACGAGCCGGTCGACATCTTGGTGGGCGGCCGCCTCTACGCCCGCGGCGAGGTCGTCACGGTCGGCGACAAGTACGGCGTGCGCGTGATCGGGCTCATCGGATCGTGAACGAAAACCAGCCTGCCGGAAGGCATTTCCTCACGATCGGCGGATCGATCGAGACGTCGAAGGCCTTTCAGAACAGGGCTGCCCGGGGCCGATAGAAGCGGGGTCCCTCCCCCGGGACCGTCTCCATGGATCGCGCAACCTTCATCGGCTACGCCCTCGGTCTGTCGTTGATCGTCTGGTCGATGGCCCACGCGGGCATCGCCGGACTCAAGCTGTTCATCCACGGCCCCGCGGCCGCGGTCGTGTTCGGCGGCAGCCTCGCGGCGATTCTCGTCCACTTCCCGATGTCGGACGTGAAGAACCTCTTCAAGGTCGTCTTGAAGATCTTCTTTCACAAGGAACGTCCTCAGCGCGAGCGGATCGACCAGATCATCCAGTTCGCGGCGCTGGCGCGGAAGGAAGGCGTCCTCGCGCTCGAGCCCAAGGTCGCGGAGATCGACGACCCGTTCCTGAAGAAGGGCCTGCAGCTCGTCATCGACGGCATGCCGGCCGACATGGTGCGCGACATCCTCGAGATCGAGATGGACGTCGAGAAGCAGCGCCACGCGATCGGCAAGCGCATGATGGAGCAGATGGGCGCGTTCGCGCCGGCGTTCGGCATGGTCGAGACGCTGATCGGCCTGGTGCAGATGCTCTCGAACCTGTCCGACCCGTCGAAGATCGGCGCGGGCATGGCCGGCGCGCTCGTGGGCACGTTCTACGGCGCGTTCGCGGCCAACATGCTGTTCCTGCCGATGGCCGGGAAGCTCGACGTACGCGCCAAGGCCGAGCACCGCTTGCGCGAGCTGATGGTCGAGGGTCTCGTCGCGATCCAGTCGGGCGAGAAGCCGCAGCCGATCCAGGAGAAGCTCAAGGGGTTCCTCTCGCCCGCGGAGCGGGAAGCGGCTTGAGGCGGCCATGGCCCGCAAGAAGAAGCCCGAGGAGCATTCGCACGGCGAGAGCTGGCTCGTCAGTTACTGCGACATGATCTCGCTGCTGGTGACGTTCTTCCTGATGATGATGACGTTCTCGTCGTCGTCGACGGAGGACATCAAGGAAGTCGGCATCGCGCTCCTCTCCGGCGGTGGCGGCGCGTTCCAGGACTCGCGCACGCTGCCGATGGGCGACCCCGTCAACCGCGAAGCCGTGGTGGGGCTGGCCAGCGACCTGAAGGCCTACCTCGAGCGTCGCGGCGTCGACGAGTCGTCGTCGATCCGGCGCGCGAAGGACGGCTTCTCGATCGGTTTCGACCTAAATTCCTCGTTCGAGCGCGGATCCGCCGTGCCGACGGCGAAGCTCGTCGAGAACCTGCGCGAGCTCGCGCCGGTGCTGGCGCGCTGGTCGCGCCTCGTCGTCGTCGAGGGGTTCGTCGAAGGCGACTACCTGCCGAGCGAGACGCACCCCGACGCAGATTCTCTCGGGCTCGCGCGCGCCAGCGCCGCGGCCGAGGTCCTGCTCGCGTCGGCCGACATCGCGCGGTCCGGCCTGCAGATCGCGAGCCACGGCACGTCTCGGCCGCGAGCAGACGAGTCGACGGAGGTCGGACGCGCCAGCAACCGCCGCGTCGAGATCAAGATCCTCTCCCTGGCGCCGTGGCGGGACGTGCGGGGGACGTGACGTGTCCGACCACGAGGAAGCTTCGGGGCCCGGCGTTCCGCCCTGGCTCATCTCGTTCGGGGACATGATGACGCTGTTTTTGTGCTTCTTCATCATCCTCGTGACGATGGCGCCCGCGCCCGACGCGGGGCTCGTCGCCGCCGGCATCGGCGACTTCGTCAACGTTCTCGAGGGCAGCGGCGTCGGCGGCGCGCTCGACGCCGGCTCGAAGCTCGAGAAGATCAACGAATACCGCAAGCGCTTCGGCCTCGCGCCGCTGACGCTCGAGGACTTCTTGGCCGGGCAACCGGAGACGAAGAGCGCGCCCGACCTCGAGAAGCTCGTGCAGGAGTCGCTGAGCGACTACTCCGAGCTGCCGCAGCCGGCGCTCGCGCTGTTTACGCCCGGGTCGTCCACGCTGACTTCGGACGGGATGGCGTACCTCGATCGCATGGCGCGAGCCCTGCGGCCCGCCCGGGGACAGCTGCTCGTGCTCGAAGGCACCTCCGGACACCGGGTCGAGCTGGCGGCCAAGCGCGCGATCGCCGTGCGCCGATACCTCCTGGAGGAGCAGAGCTTCATCACGACGCGTGTCGAGGCGCGAGGCGCGTTCCGCGAGGGCGACCCCCTCGAGGAGCTCGAGCGTTCGCGCCGCGTCGACGCACGTCTCGTCGATCCCGAGGAGCCCGAACCCGGCCCCTGAGGCCGGAGAGCGAAACCATGGCCAAGAAACCCGATGCCAAGCCCGGCGATGCAGCCGCGGCCGCGGCGGAAGCTGCGAAGCCCAAGAGCAAGAAGGTGCCCTGGATCGCAGGCATCGTGATCGCGTGCGCCACCGGCGCGATGCTCGCGACGGCCGCGCTGCCCAAGCAGGTCGAGCCGACGCCGATGCTGGACGGCCCCTTCGTGGCCGCGCTTGCCAAGGAAAGCGTGCAGGTCAACCTGGCCGGCGAGAACGGCAAGCGCTACCTCGTGCTGGGCCTGAACGCTGAGTACTTCGCCTACGACCAGCTCTACACGACGACGCGCCTGGGCGGCGGCGAGGATGGGCACGGCGGCGTCTCACTCCCCGATCCGCTCTACACCGCGATGCTGAAGGACACGCTCCTGCGCATCGCCGGCGGCAAGACGCGCGAGCAGGTCGAGGACCCGGTGCAGATGGAGGCGTTCCTGATGGAGATCCGCGCCGCGATCGAGCCGCTGCTCTTCCCGCTGAGCGTCGGCGATTCGCACGCGCTGCAATCGCCGGACTCGCACTCGGGCCTGCGCGTGGGCGAGTCGGTCATGGATTCCACGCTGCGCGGCCTGCTGCACGATCACTTCGTGGAGCTCGACGTGGCCAAGAAGACGGTGCGGCTGGACGAGGGCTCCGTGACCACGTTCCGCGGTGACGAGCGCGACCTGCGCGTCGTCGGGCCGGACGGCGGGGTCGTGTTCCTGAACGTCACGGCCCTGGAGCCCGAGTTCGTGGGCAAGGTCCCGATCGGCGTCGCGGGGCGCGTGCGCCGCATCTACCGCGAGCAAGTGCTCGTCCAGTAGCGGTACCGAGCTGGCTCGCGCCATGCGGGGGCCGCTGGGGGGAGACAGACCGTCCGCGGTTCGAGAGAACTGGGTCCCCACTTTGGACCCTTACCCTGGCGTGCCGCTGTAAGTACCTGCCCCAATTTTAGTTACGATATGTTACTGCCACCTCTGCGCGCCTGCTTGCGGCGAATCCGGGAGGTATTCACCGCAAACCAAGCGGCGAATACTGGACATTCGGGGGCGGGCTTGCCGTAATCACCGCACCGCATGCGGCAAATCCTCTACATCCACGAGCGTCCGGATTGGCCCCACCTCACGTGGAGCGATGAGGAGCTCGCCACGACGCTCGCGTTGGTGCGACACAGGCAGGGGCGCCTGCTAGGCCAGATGGAGGGGCTCGGCTTCGATCTCCGCGCCGAAGCGAGCCTGTCGACGCTCACGAGCGACGTCGTCAAGTCCTCCGCCATCGAAGGCGAAGAGCTCGACCCTGACGAGGTCCGTTCCTCGATCGCACGCAGGCTTGGGCTCGACGTGGCCGGCCTGCCGATGGCTGGTCGTGATGTGGAAGGCGTGGTCGAGATGATGCTCGACGCGACGAGAGGCTTCGATCGACCGCTGACCGAGGAGCGGCTGTTCGCCTGGCATGCCGCGCTCTTCCCAACCGACCACAGCGGAATGGCGCCGATCCATGCGGGTGCCTGGCGGACCGACGAGTCGGGTCCGATGCAGGTGGTCTCGGGGCCCATGGGCCGTGAGACGGTGCACTTCGAGGCACCGGCAGCCGGTCGACTGCCCGACGAGGTGCGGCGCTTCTTGGAGGCGTTCAACCAACCGGCCTCACTCGACCCCGTGCTCGGGGCGGGCCTTGCGCATCTGTGGTTCGTCACGATCCACCCCTTCGACGACGGCAATGGGCGGATCGCGCGCGCGATCGCGGACATGGCCTTGGCGCGGGCGGACGGCACCCAGGATCGCTTTTACAGCATGTCTTCACAGATCGAGGTCGAACGGAAGGACTACTACCGACAACTGGAAGGAACGCAGCGCGGCAGACTCGATGTCACTGCATGGCTCGCGTGGTTCCTCGGATGCCTCGATCGCGCGCTAGGCAGTGCCGAACGGAGCATGGCGACCGTGCTTCACAAAGCCAGATTCTGGCAGCACGCCAGCCGTCATCCTCTCCATGAGCGACAGCAACTCGTGATCACCCGCATGCTCAGCGGCTTCGAGGGGTTTCTCTCTTCAGCGAAGTACGCGAAGCTCGCCCACTGTTCCACCGACACCGCTTGGCGCGACATCCAAGAGCTCCTGCGGTATGGCATTCTCGAGAAGAACCCCGGCGGTGGGCGCAGCACCAGCTACAAGCTGGCCGGCCTGGATCGGATGATTCCTGGTTGACGCGCCTGAGTCGAGGCAGCCGAACATCTCTCGGTCGTTCTCCTCCATCTCGGCGTGGGGCTCGATGCGGATGGCGGAGACAAGGGTCGAGTGGCCTTGATGAACTCCAAGGGCTACCCAGTCTTCGATCACTGATCCCTCGAAGAGGTCGTCAGCCGGACGTCTCAGTGTGCGCGCCCGCTGACGGGGAGGCACTCGTAGGTCTCGAAACTGCGCCGAATCAATTCGTGATGGCTCGGTCTTGCGGCTGAATCTGGCTCGCGCGGTAGGCCTCGAGCAGTCCCTCGGCCAGCGACAGCGCGCCGTCCAGCGACTCGCGTGCTTCCTTCACTGCGCCGGGCAGCTCGCTCGCGCCGAGCGTCTTCTCCGTGCTGCGCTCGAGGCTCTGCGCCTGCTCGCGCAAGCGCTCCAGCAGCGCGCGGAACTCGATCGACGGCTGGGTACCCGCGGTGGGCGTGTTCCCCGCGGACGACGGCACGGAGCGAACGGGTGCGGTCGGGGTGGTGGGGATCGGCATGGATTCGTTCATCGCATCACCTCAGGTAGTCGAGCAGCGTCGTTTGGAGGAGCCGCGAGCCGCTCATCTGCGCCAGCTCGAGCGACTGTTGCGCGCGCGTCATCGCCAGGATCGCCTCGGTCAGGTCGATGTCTTCGACCTCGGAGAGCCGCCCCGCGACGGTGAGCTGCTGGTTCGCCAAGCGGCCGTCCGTCGCCTCGAGCCGGTGCGTCGCGGCGCCGGCGCGGCCCATCGCGGTCAGCATCGCCTCCTGGTTGCGGATCAGCTCGCCGAGGCGCGCGTCCATGCGCGCCTGGACCTCGTCGATTGGGAGCCCAGCGTCGTTGCGCAGGTCGGCGACGATGCCGTCGATCGCGGCGAACACGTCGAGCGTGCCTTCGAACCGCGCCACGTCCGTGCTGGCGCGCACGACGCCGGTCGCGTCGACGCGCATCACGGCTCCGGTGACGGGGTCGTCGAGCTGCAGGTCGCTCTGCGAGAGGTCGAGCGGCGTGAACAGGCCGCTGCCGGCGCGGATCGAGCCGCTGCCGCTCAGCGTGACGGTCGAATCGGTGCCGTCGAAACCCGTGACGTCCAGGTGGATGAGGGCGCCGTGCTCGTCGCGCACGACGAAGTCGGCCGCGTCGGGGTGCGTCGTGTCCGGGAACTGCACGATCGGTCCGTTGCCCAGGCGCACGGTCTGCGCGGCCGCGTCGATCACGAGCGTGCGATCGCCCAGGATCGTGTCGTCCGCGCCGCCGTTCGCGAGCACGAGGCCCGAACCCGGCGTCCCGGCCGTCGCGTCGTGGCGTATTTGGATGTCGAGCCAGCCCTCGCCCTGGCTCGGCCCGCTGGCGATCGCCAGGCCGCTCTCGCCCGAGAGGGAGAGCCCGCGCGGATCGCGCGCCATGAACGCGTCCGATCCCGGGATGTTGATCGGAACCTCGACGCCCAGGCCGAGGATGACGCTCTGCAGCTGGTCGTTGCCGCGATACGAGACCCTGCCGTCGGCGCCGACGGTGAACGGCGGCGACGAGCTGACGGTGCCGCCGAAGAGGTACTTGCCGTCGAAAGCCGTGTTGGCGCTGTCGACGAGGCTCTGCTTGAGCGACGCGATCTGGTTCGCGACGCCTTCGCGGTCCGTGTCCCCCATCGTGCCCGACAAAGCCTGCATGGCCAGCGAGCGGATCTGCCCGAGCAACTGGTGCGACGCGTCGAGCGAGGAGTTCGCGGAGTCGAGGTAGGGTTGGCTCGTCGCCGCGGTCTGGCGCCAGCGGCCGATCAGGTCCTGTTCGCCGCGCAAGTCGATCGAGAGCGACGTGCCGACCGGATCGTCCGACGGACGCAGGATGCGTTTGCCGGTCGAGGCCTGCTCCTGGGCGCGCATGAGATCCGCGAGTCGGCGCTCGAGCGTGTTCTGGACGATGCCGAACGCGGCGGCTTGTGTGGGGCGGAGGGGCATCTTGGTTCCTAGAGCAGCCGCATGAGCTCGTCGTTGAGCCCGTTGACGACCTGGATGAACTGGGCCGCGGCCTGGTAGGACTGCTGGAAGCGCAGCATGTCGACGAGCTCCTCGTCGACGTTGACGGCCGATCGCGCGTCGCGTTGCGCGACGAGGCCGTCGTGCAGCGACTGCTCGGTCTCCATCGCGAGCTCGGCCGACGCGCGGTCGAAGCCGATGCCGGCCACAAGGCCGCCGACGTACTGGATCGGCGAGGAGCCGCCCAGCGCCTCGAGCGACGACTCGCTGACGGCCAGGATGTCGGCCAGCGCGCCGCCGTCGCCGTCCGCGCCGGTGGCGCTGGCCGCGAGCAGCCGCGGGTCGGACAGGATCCGCTGCGACACGTCGATCGTGCTGGCTCCCGTCCCCGAGAAGAGCGTGTTCAACCCGAGCGCCGCCAGCACGTCAGCCGTGTCGCCGTCGGTCGCGGCATGGAGCTCGAACGAGTCGGCGTTCGTGATCGAGCCCAGGCCGAAGCTGGCCTTCAGGCCGTTGCCCAGGTCGAGCTCGCTGCCCGGCACGTAGCCCGCGCCGACGTCGAGCGTCGCGATGCGGTCGCCGTTCTGGTCGAACACGTCGACCACGAGGTCGGGCGTCGCGCCCACGTCGCCCGAGCTGCGCGGCCGGAACGTGAAGTCCGCGGAAACGTCGCCGGCGTACTGGCCCGTGATGCCGATCTGCGAGCCACCGACCGTGCCGGACGACGGGTAGCTGCGCGCCGCGAAGTCGAAGCCGAAGCCCTCGGCCGCGCGCAGGCTGACCTGGCCGTTGCCCTCGATCACCGCCGTCATCTGCGGGATCGCGTTCAACTGGCTGACGAAGTCGCCGACCGTCGTCTCCTCGGCGTCGATCTCGATGCGCACCGTCTCGACGGCGCCCGTGACGCGGTCGGTGACGTTGACGAGCAGCGCGCCGTCCTGCACGGGGAACGGCAAGCCGGCCATCGCGAGCAGCTCGTCGTCGTACGCGCCGTCCTCGTCGACGTCGTGCAGCGCGTGCGTGCTCTCCAGCGAACGGAACGGGCCCGTGCCGGGAACACCGGTCGAGTGCGCCTTGTTGATCTCGTGCACGAACGAGCGCGCCAGGTCGTCGAGCTTCTGCAGGCGCTCGGGCAGCACGGAGCGCACTTGCGCGTACAGCCCGCCCAGCGATCCGCCGACCGGCTCGAGCGGCTGGGCTGAGCCCTGGATGCGCAGCGTCACGCCCTGTGCGACGGACGTCTCGCCCTCCATCGCGAAGTTGCGCGTGCCGCTCACGATCACCTGTCCGCGCGTCGTCACCGCCACGGTGCCGTCGTCGCGCTCGACGACGGCCACGTCGATGACGTCGGCCAGGTCGCGCAGGAGCTCGTCGCGCTCGTCGCGCAGGTCGTTGGCCGTCGAGCCGTCGATTTCCGTCGCACCGATCGCGCGGTTCAGCGTGGCGATCGAGCCGGTGAGCTGGTTGACGCGCTCGACCTGCGCGTCGACGCGCGCGGCGGCGTCACCGCGCAGGGTCTCGAGGCCCGCGTACAGCGAACGGAAGCGCTCGGCCAGGCCGGAGCCGGCGACGAGGGCGTCGCGGCGCAGCACGGTGTCGCCCGGGTTGGCCGAGAGGCGCGACACGCCCGAGAAGAAGCCCGAGATCATGCTGGAGAGCGAGCCGGCACCCGGCTCGCCCAGCAGCGATTCCACGTCCGACAGACCGGACGACAGCGCGTCCAGGCGACCGATCGCGGACCGTTGCGTCAGGATGCGGCGATCGACGAGCAGGTCGCGCACGCTGACGATGTCGACGGCGCGCACGCCGTTGCCGACCAGGTGGTTCCCGAGGCGCATCGCCGGCCCGGCGGCCAGGCGCACGGTCTGCCGCGAGTAGCCGGGCGTGTTCGCGTTCGCGACGTTGTGCCCGACGGTATCGAGCGCGGTCTGCGCCGCGAGCAGCGCTTCGATGCCGAGGTTCAAGGCGACGCTGGACATGTCAGGCCTCCGCGTCCACGAGGGCGCCGCGTCCGAGCGGAGCGCCGGAAGGATCGGGCCCGAGGAAACGGCCCAGCGCCTCCTCGACGATCGACGCGAGGGCGCGCACGAGCACGTTCAGTCGCCGTCCGCGGCGCAGGGCTTCGGCGCAGCGCACGCGCAGCTCGGCGCGTTTCGCGGACAGGCGGATGCCAAGCGCGTTGCGCGCCTCGAGTGCCTGCACGATCTCGGCGATGCGCGGGTGCGGCGGCAGGCCGAGCGCCTGCGACAAGAGCGCCAGGATGCGCGCCCGCTTCTCGGCGCGCTCGATCTCGCGCTGCAGCTCGCTCTGGAGCTCGCGCGCGGCCGCTTCAAGCGCCGACGGGTCGTGCGCGGCGATCGCGCGCTCCTGGCGATCGAGCAGCGCGATCTGTGCGTCCTTGCCGGCCAGCTCGGCCTGCAGGTTGGCTTCCAGCGAGTGGACCAGGTTCTGGATGTTCATTGCGCGCCCTCGGCCAGCTTCGCCTTGCGCTCGATGCTCTCGCGCAGGACGCCTTCCAGATGGAGCGCGTCGCGCTGCGCGAGCGATTCGCCCACGTGCTGGTCGAGCCAGCCGCCATAGACGTCTCCGGCCGCGCCTGTTCCGAAGAAGCCCTCGTTCAGCGTCTGGCGCATCTCCTTCACGAGCATCGTCGCGAGGAGCGCCTCGAAGCGTTGCGCGGCCTCTTTCGGCTCGCCGGCCGACAACGTCTGCGCATCGAGCGAACGCGTCGCGTCGGTCGTGATCGGGCGGAGCTGGATCCCTTCCATCACATCCTCCGGATCTCGGCCTCGAGCAGGCCGCCTTGCGCCATGGCTTCCAGGATCGACACCAGCTCGCGCGGCGTCGCTCCCAACACGTCGAGCACCTCGACCACCTCGCGCAGCGTGACCGCACCCGGGATCATCAGGATGCGCCCGGCGTCTTCGGCCACGTCGACCTCCGTGCGCGGCGTGACGACGGTCGTGCCGCCCGAGAACGGGCCGGGCTGGCTCGCGACGGGGGATTCCGCGATCGTCACCGTGATCGATCCGTGCGCGATCGCGCCGGGGCGCAGGCGTACGTCGCCGCCCAGCACGATCGTGCCCGTGCGCTCGTTGACGACGACGCGCGGCGTGGTTTCGACCTGTATCTCGCGTGCCAACATGCCGTGCACGAACTGCACGACGTCCGACACGGGCAGGTCGGCGGGCACGCGCACTTCCACCGTGCGTCCATCGGGCAGCGCCTGCGCGGCGCCGGGGTAGACGTCGTTGACCGAGGCGGCGATGCGCATCGCGTTGCCCAGGCTCTCGCGCTCGCCGACGAGGTCCAGGTGCACGTAGCCGTTCTCGCTGACGATCGACGTCGGCACCTCGCGCTCGACCTTGCCGCCGGCGGGCAGCGTGGCGACCGTCGTGTGGTTGCGCGTCGCGGTCGCGGCCTGGCCCGAGGCCTCGAAACCGCCCAGCGTGATCGGTCCCGCGGCCGTGGCGTAGACGAAGCGCCCGGTCACGTCGGCCAGCTCGGTCATGAGCAGCGTGCCGCCGAACAGGCTCGAGGCGTCGCCGATCGCGGAGACGGTGACGTCGAGCGTGCGCCCGGGCTTGAGGCCCGCGGGCAGGCGCGCTTCGACCTGCACGATCGCGGCGTTCTTCGCGTCGAGCTCCTGCATCTCCACGCGGATGTTGCGCGTCAGGAGCGCGTTCTGGAGCAGCCGCTTCGTCGCGTCGATCGAGTCGCCCGTGCCCGAGAGGCCGACGACGAGCCCGAAGCCGAACACGACGTTGTCCTCGAGCCCGCGCACGTGAACCAGGCGCTCGATCTTCGAGGGGAAGTCGCCGCCCGGATGCGCGAGCTTGCCGGCCAGGCGGTTCTCGACCGTGGCGTACGCGGCGCGCGACGTCGTCTCGGGCTGGCGCGGAGCCTCCACGCCGCCGTAGCTCTGGAACTCGGCGCGCGGCGACAGGCCGGTACCGGGCGCCGGCTGAGGCCGAGCCGGATCCTGCTGAGGCACCGGCATCGGTCGCGGAGCGGCCGTGTGCGGCGGCGCCGGCACGGGCGCTTGCGCGAAGGCGAGGATCAGGCTGGTGATCAAGGTCGTTCCTGTGTGTTGGACGAGGTGGCGGGGATCAGAACGGCCACAGCCAGTCGAGTGCGTCGTGGATCTTGCCGCCCAGGCCGCGGCGGTTCGTGCTGTTCGTCAGCGGGCCCTTGCCCTTGTAGGAGACGCGCGCGTTGGCCACGAGCTCGGACGCGACGCTGTTGTCGCCCTTCAGGTCGTAGCGGCGCACTACGCCGCCGAACTCGAGCAGCTTCGTCTCGTTGTCGATCTGGATCTCGCGCCGGCCGAGCAGCACGAGGTTGCCGTTGGGCAGCACGTCGATGACGACCGCAGTCAGGCGCGCCGTGAACTTGCCCTTCTTCGAGTAGTTGGCCGCGCCGTTGAACTGGTCGTCCGACCCGGCCGCGAGCCGCGGCAGCGTGTTGAACGCGTTCGGCTTGATGTCGAAGTTGCGGATCTGGTAGTCGACCGACGTCTTCTTCGAGAGGTCGCTCGACTCCTCGTTCTTCAGGTCCTGCGTCTCGGAGATGATGATCGTCACCAGGTCGCCCACCTTGGCCCCGACCTTCGACGCGACGGGCGAGACGGGACCTTGCGACACGTCGTAGATCGAGCCGCGCCGCATTTGCGCGTCGGCGGCGGGGGCGAGCAGCACGGAAAGCGCTGCCAGCGTCAGGCATCGGAAGAGGGGCTTCGTCATCGGAGGGGGCTCTGGATCTCTGGGGCGCGGAGCGGGTGCAAGGCAATGCGCGTGCCACGAGCGGGGAGGGCGTGGATGCGCGTCGGCCCTCGCGACCGGCGGCCATTCTTTCGGGTCGCCGGAAGGAAGGGCCTGTCGATCACGTCATGTTCACGGTCTCGCGCAGGATCTCGTCCTGCGCGGACACGACGCGCGCGTTGGCCTGGTAGCCGCGCTGCGCTTCGATCAGGAAGACGAACTGCTCGGCCGTGTCGACGTTCGAGCTCTCGAGCGTGCCGCCCAGGATGCGGCCCAAGCCGTCCGAGTTGGCTTCGCCCAGCGTGGCGCTGCCGCTATTCGAACCGATCGAGTAGAGGCCGCCGCCCTGGTCGTCGAGACCTTCCGGGTTCGCGAACGTCGCGACCGCGATCTGGCCCAGGTCGTTGGTCTCACCGTTCGAGTAGAAACCCTTGACGGTGCCGGTGTGGTCGACGGCCAGCGAGGTCAGGTCGCCGACGGCGTAGCCGTCCTGCTCGACCGCGAGCGGGTTCGACGACGAGCCGAACTGCGTCAGCCCGCCAAGCGTGCCGTCGCTGCCCAGGTCGACCTCGAGCGACTGCGGCGCGATCTGGCCGGCGAACAGCACCGAAACCGTGTTCGACAGGCCGTCGAAGCCCATCGGAGTGCCGTCGTCCTGGAACGTGATGCCCGTGATCGGCGGCGAGAGCACCGCGCCGTCGGCCGCGTCCATCGACGCCGTCGCGGTCCACGTGGCGTCGGCCTGGCGCTCGAACGACCACGTCATCAGGTGCGCGGTTCCGGCCGCGTCGTACACCTCGGCCGCCGTGGAAACCACGTCCGGCTCCGTGCCCTGCTGCGTCGTCGCGAACGCGTAGTTCGACCACGTCGTCTGGCCCACGTTCGTGCCGGCGTCGTCGAGCGTCAGCACGACGCCCGCTTCGCCGGCTTCGTCGGCCGTCACCGTGATGCGCCCGGCGGCGTCGAGCTCGACCGTGGAAGCGTCGTACAGGTTGTCCATGTAGGCCACGAACTGCGACACGGTCGTGCCGTCGTTGGCCGCGCCGTACACGAAGGAAGACGAGACCGTCGAGCCGTCGGCGTCCACGCCGGCGATCTGGATCACGTCGCCGTCCTGGTACGGGGTGCGGTTCGCGACGAGCTCGCTGAGGTCCGTCGTGGGCGTTACGTCCGACTCCGTGCCTTCGAGGAACGTCGTCGGCAGTCCGGCCGCGGCGGCCAGGTCCATGCCGGCATTGCCCGGATCGACGTCGAGCGTCGCGGTCGAGCCCTTCGCGTCGGTCGAGACGACGACCTGGCCCGAGCCGTCGACGGAAGCCGACACGCCGGTCAGCCCGTCGATCGCGGTCGCGATCTCGGCCGCCGTGACGGTGCCGGTCGTGCTCGTGACCGAAGCGGTCTGCGGCGCTCCGCCGCTGACGCGCACGCGTAGCGACCACGTCTCGCCCACCGGGATCGTGAACGGCCCCGCGATCGTGCCTTGCGCCACGGCCTGCGTGCCCGAGTTCAGCTCGGGCCCGGCCAGGATCTCGGGCAGCGGACCCGTGACGGTCTTGGGCAGGTTGCCGGCCATCGTGACCGTGCTCGTCGCGCGCGGCGCGAGCTGCGCGTTCGCATCGACCGAGATCGAACTGCCGCCAACGCCCAGCACGTGCAGGCCCGAGCGCTGATCGACCAGATTCCCCGCCGCGTCGAGACCGAACGTGCCGACGCGCGTGTACAGCGGGCTCTGCCCGCCGGTGAGCGCGAAGTAGCCGCGCCCTTCGATCGCCAGGTCGAACACGCGACCCGTCGTCTTGAGCGCACCCTGGTTCAGGTTGCGACCGACGCCCGAGAGGCGCACGCCGAGGCCGACCTGCGTCGGGTTCACGCCGCCGAGACCGCCGCCCGGCGCGCTGCCGTAGCGGACCGTGCGGCTGAACTGGTCCGCGAACGTCGCGTAGGAGCTCTTGAAGCCGGGCGTGTTCGAGTTCGCCAGGTTGTTGCCGACCACCTCGATCCAACCTTGGTGGGCCTGGAGCGCGCTGAGCGCGGTGAAGAAGCTTGTCATGGGGGTTCCGTCGTGTCGGGTGTGGGTCGTGTGTGTGCGTGTGCGCGGTCAGACGGTCGCGTCGTCGCTGGTGTCGCCGCTGTTGCCGCTGTCGGTGTCGGTGTCCGTGTCGACGTCGCCGCCGTCGGTGGGCGCTCCCAGGACCTGGGTCACGTACCCGAGCGGCACGTTTTGGCCGTCGATCTCGAGCAAGGCGAGGCCGTCCTCGAGCTTTACGGACGAGACCTCGCCCGAGTGCACCGCGCCGGTGTCGGGGTCCGTCCACTCGACGGTCTGGCCGATCAGCGCGCTCGACTGCGTGAGCTGCGACAAGAGCGCGTTGTTCTGCTGCAGCAGCGCCAGCCCGACGATGTTGTCGTTCAGGTTCTGCATCTGCTCGAGCGAGCTGAACTGCGCCAACTGCGCGACGTACTCCGTGCTGCCCGCGGGCTGCAGCGGGTCCTGGTTCTTCACCTGGCTGACGAGCAGCTTAAGGAACGCGTCCTTGTCGAGCGAGGACGCGGCGGGCGCGCCTTGCGACGCTCCGGCGATCGGGTCGGTGTTGCTGATGCCAGTCAGTGTCATGGGTTCACCTCGTTCAAGCCCACACGTCGATCGCGCCGTCGCGAGCGGGCGCGAGGGCCCGCACTTCCGCGCTACTCAAGGTCCGCGGGCCGGCCACCGCCGGCGTTCCGCTGCCACCCGACGCCGGAGAATGGCGCGGGCGGTGTTCTGTGAAGCCAAGCGAGAGCTGCACGCTCACGCTGGCGAAGCCGCGCTCGATCAGCGCGTTGCGAAGATCGGAGAGGCGCGCGTCGATCGCGGCATAGCCCTCCTGGCGCTCGGCGCGCACTTCGGCGCGCACGCCGTTGCCGGGCTCGATCGACAGCTCGACGCTGAGCCGGCCGAGATCGAGGGGCTCCAGCTCGACGACGGCGCTCTTGTGCGGCGCGTCGATGTGGACCTCGAGCTGCTCGAGGAAGGCTGGCAGCTCGGCCGGTGCGAGGCGCGCCGCCGCGGGCGCGGCAGTCTTCGGCAGGTCGTCCGCGATCGCCGCGCCGTTTCCGCTCGGGGCGCCGCGCACTTCAGCGGCCGGCGGCACGTTCGCGTCCGTCGCGGTCGCCGACCGCGCCAGCTCCGCGATCGGCGCGACGTCAGGCGACGCGAGCGGGCTCACCGTCGCGGCCGGCGCCGACGCGGATGGAGCCGAAGCGACAGGGACCGACGGCGCGGCGTTCGCCGACGCATCGAGAGTGGGCCCGGCGCCGTCGGTCCCTGTCGCTTCGGCTCCATC
>Ga0163150_10002621_pt1 | contig 27099 bp, 18 predicted proteins | sample OliLakLV19P2IB_FD_148628 | JGI IMG/M metagenome (GOLD analysis project Ga0163150, IMG submission 148628) | Freshwater microbial mat bacterial communities from Lake Vanda, McMurdo Dry Valleys, Antarctica - Oligotrophic Lake LV.19.P2.IB | ecosystem: Environmental > Aquatic > Freshwater > Lake >...
CGGTGGGGCTTGGTAAGGCGGTGGCGGCGGGGTGGGTTCCGCGCCGGACAAGGCGAAGCGAAGTCCCAGTGTTACGGCGTGCTTTGTAAGATCGTCAAGGAAGTTGAGACGCTGCGTTACCTGAGGCGACCCGCCAAGATCGGTGATGTATTCAGGGGCTTCGACGTGGAGATAGCGGTAGTTCAAGAACAATTGGGTGCGTTCGCCGATGGCGTAGTTCAGCCCTACCAAGCCTTGATAGGCAAATCTCCAGTCTTCGTCTTCAAAGCCGATGGCGCCGACTTCCAAGTGTGCCAAGTCCGCGCCTGCGCCCGCACCGACTGAGAGGGAGAGGCGCTTGCCGAGATAGATGTCATAGAGAAGGTTGGCCATCAGCGAGAATTCGCTCAATTCGCCCTCAGACGAGATCGGGTCGCTGCTGGAATCGAAGAGTTGATCGAATTTGTTGCGGCGGTAACCGGCCTCAAGTTCCGCGCGGAAGTGGTTGCCGAAAGCATAGCCGACGCTTCCCATGACGGCCCAGCCGGTATCGAATTCGGCGCGATATTCGTCGTAGGTATAGTTGCTGGTTGAAAATATGAAATCCTGGAAGAACCGTTCGCCATCAACCCAGCTGCCGCCGCCCTCAAAGGCTACATAGGTGCCGCGCAGTTCGGCGGCATTTGCGGTTGCACTCAGCGCTACGAGCGCTGCTCCGGTGAGTAATGTTGCCTTCAATGTCATCGCTGCGCTCCAATCCCATATTCATTTTTGTTTTCGCCTTGTTAGGCTTAAGGGCGGGTAAACGGCGGCAGGGGAATTCATCCGCGTACGGAAAAAATGGGAGCAATGGCAAAGGCGCAACGGCGGGCGGCAAATGAAAAGGGCGGCCTGTCAAGGCCGCCCTGGTCACCACGCTTGGGTGTTGTGCAGAAAGTCTAGTTGAGGTCGATGGTGGCGCGACGGTTCTGCGGTTCCTTTACGCCGTCGCCGGTTTGAACCATCAGTTCGGTTTCGCCGCGTCCGCCGGTCGAGATGGCGTTGTCGGCAATGCCGTTGGAAACCAATCCGCTTTTCACGGCTGCCGAACGGCGCATGGACAGGCGAATGTTGTATTCGTTCGAACCCACGGTGTCGGTGTGACCAACAACGCTGATTGATGCCGAACCGAACTCCTTGGCGGCGGCGGCTGCTTCCGCAACCACCTGGGCTGCTTCTGCCGTCAGGTTCGACTTGTTAAAGCCGAAGAAGACGATGAACTGCTTTGGCGATCCGCGTGGTGTGTCGACCCGCGGTGGTGGGGCTGCGCCATCGCGTTGCAAGTCGAAGCGGATGCCAAGCATGACGGCGTGGTCGGTTTTTTCCATTTCGTAGGTGAAGGTCGAATCGAGGTAGTCAACGAAGTCCGGTGAATCCATGAACATGTAGTGGTAGTCGAGGAACAGTTTCCAACGTTCAGAGAATTGATAACCAACTTGAGCAATTAGTTGACCGGCGAGAACGTAGTCATCGAGATCCGCAGAATGAAAGCCAATGGAGCCAGAGTCGTAGTTTTGCAGAACTACGAGATTCCCGCCAACACCGGCGCCGACTGATGCTTCCCAGTTTCCGCCAAGCGGAATATCATACAGCACGTTGACCATTTGGGAGAGTTCCCAGAGCTCAGCACTGGTGGTGTTGCCGCAGCTACCGCTACTTGTACAGTAGGTGTGTCCGTCATTGTCGCGGTAAGCAACTTCGAACTCGACGCGCCAGTTGCGGCCGAAATCGTAACCAATGGCACCCGAAACGATGTAGCCATCATGCCAACTGTTTTCGAAGAAGGTCGTTACGACGCCTGATGATTTTTCGTCGATTCTTGCATCTTCGACATGGTTCCAGCCTGCACCCAGGCTCATGTACCAGCCTGTTGGTGTGTTGTATGCCGCTTGCGCGGTACTGGCAGTGGCGAGTGCTGCCACTGTTCCCAGCAGTAAGTGTTTCAAACGCATAAAGTCTCCTCCTTCGCGTGGTGAACTACGGATGAAGGAAATTGCTTAACCAGAAGTTACCAATCCAAACTGTCCCCGAACGCTGTGGTTGAATAGCCACAATAGAGAAGGGCGGTTCCATCAGAACCGCCCCTTACACCACACGGAGGTTAGTCTTGCAGGTTAGTTGAGGTCGATGGTGGCGCGACGGTTCTGCGGTTCCTTCACGCCATCGCCGGTTTGGACCATCAGTTCGGTTTCGCCGCGTCCGCCGGTCGAGATGGCGTTGTCGGCAATGCCGTTGGAAACCAATCCACTTTTCACGGCTGCCGAACGGCGCATGGACAGGCGAATGTTGTATTCGTTCGAACCCACGGTGTCGGTGTGACCAACAACGCTGATTGATGCCGAACCGAACTCCTTGGCGGCGGCTGCTGCTTCGGCGACAACCTGGGCTGCTTCAGCCGTCAGGTTCGACTTGTTGAAGCCGAAGAAGACGATGAACTGCTTTGGCGATCCGCGTGGTGTGTCGACCTGGCGCGGTGGTGGGGCGGCGCCATCGCGTTGCAAGTCGAAGCGGATGCCGAGCATGACGGAATGGTCGGTTTTTTCGATGACCCAGCGTTCTTGATCTTCTGGATTTATGACGTTTGGTTCATCCATGAACATGTAGTGATAGTCGGCGAATAGTTTCCAACGCTCTGATAGACGGTAAGCGACTTGAGCAATGAGCTGACCGGCGAGGACATAGTCGTCGGTGTCAATTCCATCATTATCGCTTTCGAAGTTGCCTGATGTTCCTGGGTTGAACACTACCAAATTGCCACCGATACCAGCGCCGATGGCTGCTTCCCATTCTCCGCCAAGTCCGAAGTCGTACAAAACATTGACCATCTGGGACAATTCCCAAATATCCGCCCCGTCGATTGTGGAGGAGCAATTCGGGCTGTCAGACGAGCAAAAGCTTTCTACATCGTTCTTCCGGTAAGCGACTTCGAATTCTACGCGCCAGTGTTCGCCGAAGTCGTAGCCGATCGCGCCAGCAACGACATAGCCCGAATCCCAGTCGAATCTGTTGGTCGTCTCTGCAGTTCCGCTTGCATCAAACTCATCAATATTACCGTCGTCGATCCAGTTGGCACCGGCGGCCATGCTCATGTACCAGCCTGTTGGTGTGGTGTATCCCGCTTGTGCGGTACCGGCAGTGGCGAGTGCAGCCACTGTTCCCAGCAATAGGTGTTTCAAACGCATTGAGTCTCCCTCCATCTCGTGGTGTGACACGGATGAAGGATTGTGGTTAACAAGTGGTTAATTGGCTAGGGTGTGAGTCCTGTTTGCCACTATATGTTGTGTTCTTATGGCAACAGATTTGATGGTCTTGCGCCAATCCAATGCAAAAAGGGCGGACCTTTCGGTCCGCCCTTCAAGCACTGCAGTGTTTCGACTGCTTAGTTCAGGTTGATCGTCGCGCGGCGATTCTGTGGTTCTTTCACGCGGTCGCCGGTTTGGACCATCAGCTCGGTTTCACCCTTGCCCGAGGTCGAGATCGCGCCATCCGAAACGCCCTTGCCAACAAGGTTGGATTTGGTGGCGTTCGCACGGCACTCAGACAGTTTCTGGTTGTAAGCGTTCGAGCCCGACGTGTCAGTGTGACCAACGATGCGGACAGACGCGCCACCACCGGACTTGGCCGACGAAGCTGCTTCGCTCAATACGGCATCAGCTTCTGCCGTGATGTTGCACTTGTTGAAGCCGAAGAAAATGATGAACTGCTTTGGCTTCGGCGCTTCCACGACATCTGGCGGAATGATGACAACCGGCGGTTCGTCGTAGCCATAACGGAAGCCAACGGTGATCGTGTGCTTCTCGAGATCCATTGTGCGTTCGATTGGCGAGACGCCTACTCGAAGTTCTGTTTCACCGGCCCAGAGATAACGATAGTTCAACATCAAGTCCCAATGCTGGTTCACGCGATAGGTGAAACCTGCGAGGGCTTGTGCTGCGAAGACCTTGTCGTTGCTGTCGGTGCCATCGGGTGCCGAGTAGCGTGGATTGTCGATGCCGATACCGACGCCAACACCCAGACCAAATCTGTCGTTCATTTTGATGTCGTAGACGGCATTGATCATGCCGGTCCATTCTTTCAGCGTGACGTCGCCGACCTCACTGGCTAAACAGACGCCTATACAACCTTGAAAGCCATCGTTCTCGCGATAGCCGACTTCACCTTCCATGCGCCAATTGCTGTTCTTGAATGCGTAGCCGAGAGTGCCAAGCACCGCGTAGCCATGGTCGAATTCAACAGGTTTCGTGCCAAGCTGTGTTTCATTGACCATCACGGTGCCGCCTTCGAGACCGAAGTACCAGCCATCGCGTTCGAAGCCTGCATTCGCTGCGCCAACGCTCATCACTGTTGCCGCTGCTGCTCCAAGCAATACTCTTTTCAACCCCATCGCACCCTCACTGGTTGTATTTTTTGAACAACGTAAATTTGTAACATTTTCGGGATGTTAGGCCCGATAGTTCAGCTGAGAGTACAAGATAAATTTGCCAGAACGCACTCTGAAAATTTGCCTTTCGCGGACGGGATACCAATTTCTGAGTGCATCGTGTCACTATCGCAACATAACGTTGGCTGTTCGCGCAACCATCAGGGGATATGGCGGATTTGGTTCCCCAAAAGCCGAAGGGCGGCCCTTTCGGTCCGCCCTTCATTCCCCTCAATTCGATTTATGCGTTTAGTTCAGGTCGATGGTCGCGCGGCGATTTTGCGGTTCTTTTACGCGGTCGCCGGTTTGAACCATGAGCTCGGTTTCACCCTTGCCCGAGGTCGAGATCGAACCTTCGGAAACGCCTTTGCCGACCAGGTTAGACTTGGCGGCATTCGCACGGCATTCCGAGAGTTTCTGGTTGTAGGCGTTCGAGCCCGAGGTGTCGGTGTGACCGACGATGCGGACAGAGGCACCACCACCGGATTTCGCCGATGAAGCCGCTTCGCTGAGCACGGCGTCAGCTTCAGCGGTGACGTTGCACTTGTTGAAGCCGAAGAAAATGATGAACTGCTTGGCCTGAGCAGGCGGCGCAGGCGGTTCAACGACTGGCGGCGGTGGCGGAGGCTCGTCATAGCCATAGCGGAAGCCGACGGTGATCGTGTGCTTCTCGAGATCGACTTCGCGTACGATAGGCAACGCGCTCGCCTGAAGTTCCGCTTGGTTTACCCAAAGATAACGGTAGTTCAACACCAAGTCCCAATGCTGGTTCACGCGATAGGTGAAACCTGCGATGCCTTGGGCTGCGAAGACTTTGTCGTTGCTGTCGGTGCCGTCGCCGGCCGTGAGGCGCGGATTGTCGATGCCGACGCCGGCGCCAACGGCGAGGCCCCATTTATCGGAACCCATCTTGATGTCGTAGACGGCGTTGATCATGCCGGTCCACTCTTTCAGTTTGCCTTCCGGAGGGACGCCCTTACCACCAAAATAGGTGTTGTTGTTTTCGCGGAAGCCGACTTCGCCTTCCATGCGCCAGTTGCTGTCTTTAAAAGCATAACCGATCGTGCCGAGCACGCCGTAGCCATGATCGAATTCGATCCTCGTTCCCACAAGGCCCGCGAACTGAGTTTCGTTGACCATCACTGCGCCGCCTTCGAGACCGAAGTACCAGCCGTCACGTTCGAAGCCTGCGTTTGCAACGCCTGCGCTCAGCGCTGTTGCAGCTGCTGCTCCAAGTAAAATTCTCTTCAACCCCATAGCACCCTCACTAAATAGAACTAGCCATCGCCCGAAGGCGCCCCAACACAGCATCCGCCCCGGACTGCACGGCAGTTACGCAAGGCTTCGTTGAGACTTTAGCGAAGAGTTTGAGGGTGTGTGTAGTTAATCAGCGCGCGACGCACCGGTTTTGAAGTGGCTGTTGCAGAGCCGCCACAGGCTAAAAACCGGCCTTTTCGAGGACTTCCCTGGCGGGATCGAGCAGGGCGCCATATTTGAGCCAGCGGCCACTGGACGTTGTGTACATCGCCTGGCGGACCTGGGCGGCGCTGGGGGTGGCGACGCCTGCGGTGTTGCGGTGGAATTCGAGACAATTCACGTCCCAGGGGAGTTCGCAGAATTCCAGCAAGCGGCGCGTTTGCGGTTCCTGGTTGGCGACCAGGTCTTCGTAGCTGAGGTGAAGGAAGCGGTCCTTGGGCAGGGTGGACTGCCAATGATCTGACACCGCTTTGAAGTGGATGAATTGGTGGGCGGTCGCAGCCAGGTCGTAGACGTAGTCGTAGTAGCGGTCGTCGATCGGGAAGATCTGTTTGTAGTTGCTGAGGCAGGTATCCAGCGCATTCCTTTGCAGGCAGATGATTTTGGCGCGGGGCAGGGCTTTGAGGATCAGGCCTGCGAGCAGATAGTTGCTGGGCGCCTTGTCGATGAAGCGGGGCGCGGCGCCGGTGAGCGGGCGGGTGCTGTCGATGTAGTATTTGCCGAGGTTGGCGAAGTCGATTTTGGCGCCGCTTGAGAGTGTTTCAACGTCGAGCGTCGATTTTGAGGTTGTTCCCGACAGGCGTTTGAAAAGTTGCGCGAAGTTGCCGATTTCACCCGCAGACGTGACTTGCGCATGACTGGAGAGAATGCGGTCGACGAGCGTGGTGCCGGTGCGCGGCATGCCGGTGACGAAGATGGCCTCGTGCGAGGGGTGGCCGGCTTGCGCCCCTAGGTTCGACAGCGAGTTTTTCGCGGCGGAGAGCAGTTGCTCGCGGGTTTCGGGCGAGTAGGGACACAGTTGACGGCGGCGCACCTTGCCGCGGGTCAGCCATTCGAAGGATTTTTTGAGGTCTCCGAGATCTTCGTAGGTTTTGGCCAGTGCGTGGCCTGCGTGGAGTGTGCGCCAGCCATCGGCGTCCGCGCCATTGAAGAGGGCGCGCAGTTGGGGGATGTGGTTGCTGGCTTCGGTTTGCTTTTCGATCTGGACGAGAGCGTGGCGGGCTTTGAAGTAGGCGGGATCGGATTTGAGCGCGCTGCGATAGGCTTCGGCGGCGTTATCGGGCTGGCCGAGGTATTCATGGACGTTACCCAGTTCGAAGAGGAATAACTGGTTGTTGGGCTGCAGGGTGCTGGCGCGCTGAAAGTGGGCGAGGGCGGAGGGGTAGTCACCGGTGAGGCGGTAAGCGACACCGGCGCCGAAGAGGGCGCGGACGTCGCCGGGGTTCTCCGCGACAGCACGCGCGGCAAGGGCGCGGGTAGCGGCCAGGCGCTGGATGAGATCGGTGGGGGCTGGGATCATGGCATGGATGGAACGGAAAAAGATTCCGGCGCCAGGCCGCGGCGGTTTCGATCAATGATTGTCGTGAAGGCCTGTTCCAAATGGGTTGTGAAGCGCTGGCTGTCGAACAACGGGCAAGACATGCGGTTGGCTTCAAGGCGCTTGCGCAGTCCGGCGAGAGTTGCAGGTTCGCTTACCAAACGAATGGTAAGAGCTTTGAACCCGGCAACATCGGGTGCGATCAACTCCGGCATTCCGGCTGCCAAAAGCAGGCTTGATGCCACGCGTGAAGCGAAACTCGATCCTCGCCTGGTCAGCACCGGAACACCGGCCCACAATGCGTCGCTTGTTGTTGTGTGCCCGCCATACGGCCAGGAATCAAGCATCAGGTCTGCAAGGGTCTGGCGGCCCATATGTTCACGGTTCTCCACCCGGTCCGCAAACACCAAGCGCCTGGGGTCGATGCCGCGAGACGCGGCTTCATTTCGAAGCGTCGCGCTCACGCCCTGGCGTTCCTCCAGCAGCCACAGCACGCTGGCCGGCGTGTCCCTCAGTATGTCCATGTAGACATCAAACAATGCCGGACCGAGTTTCAGCGTTTGCATGAAGGCGCAGAACACGAACGCTTGCTGTTCCAATCCGTAGTCCGCTCGCGTTTTGGCCGTAGTGGGGATGGGCCGCGTATTGTCGTTCGATTGATACGTGTCCGGGAGCCTGACGATGGCCTCGTCAAAAAATGCGTCGTCCCCAGCGGGCACAATTTGATGATCGGCGATCAGATAGTCGATCAGGCGAGTGCCTAGCGATCCCGGAAATGCCAGATAGTGAGCGCTGACAGGCGCGGGCCGGAGTCTCATTACACCAAGTCGTGACTGCTCCGTGTGACCCGTGACATCGACAAGAAGGTCCAATTGATCGCGTGCGATGATTGTCGCGATGGCTTCGTCGTTCAGGCTGTGCACGTCTTTAAACGTGCTGAAGGCCCTGCCAATTCGTTCTCTGCAGGGGCTGGCGTCATCAGGCCCCACGCTGTAGCCAAATGTTTCAAATCCCGTTTTGTCATGCAGCTCGAGCACGCGGGAAAGCAGGTGAGCGCTGGGGTGTTCCCTGAAGTCGCCGGAGATATAGCCGATTCTGAATTTGGCGGTGGGCGAGGGCGTGATGCGGGTGATCGAAACTGCAGGCGGTGAAAGCGACGACGGCCAAGCGCCTCGCGCCGCTGACAGGTGACATTTGGGATCCTCTGTTATCATGAGGGACAGCAAGGGCTCGATGGCTGCGCTTTCATTTCGCATCCGGTTGATTGCTTGGTCTTCATATGCGCCCAACTGGGCCCATTTGACATGACGCCGGCACACGCGGATCAGTTCAGTCAGGGCAGGGTCGATGCGGTTGGCGATGCGTATGTCGTGTCTTGCCATTGAGAGCACGCGTTCGTAGACCGGGACCGTCTCGCTGCCGCGGCCCATGAGTTGCAGCGTGCCGGCAAGGTTTTGCCATGCATCGGGATCGGTTGAGTCCATTCTGAGTGACGTGTGGTAGCTGGCTTCGGCCTCCGGCAGGCGGCCGAGTTTTCGCAAAGCATCGGCACGAATCCGGAAAATATCGGCATTCGCTTTTTGTTGCCGGACCAACCCTTCGCTCGCCGACAGCACGTCTTCAAAGCGGAGCTGTACAAATAGCATTTCGCAATGCTGCTCCCAAGCGAGCATCCAATCCGGTGCGATTTTGACAAGCCTTGCGAAATGGGACGCGGCTTCGTTCAGATGGCCCATCATCCGCAGAATAAATGCGGCGTTGAAGCGCGCGCCAGCGTGATCCGGGTTTTTCCCGAGAGCTTTGCGAAACTCTTCCAGAGCGCGTGTGCTGATTCCCTGCTGCATCAGGCAGACGCCGAGGTTGTAAGTGGCGGCCACGTGCTGCGGGTCAAGTTCCAGCACGCGCTCCACTTTCTGCTGCGCATTGCGGAAGTGACCTTCATCAATGTCAATTGTGCTCAACAGGTGCAGCGCCTGCACATTGTCCGGACTGCGTGCGACGGCATTTGCGAGTACGCCACGTGCTGCTAGCCGGTCGCCTTGGTCAAGGAGCGCTTCCGCCTGCTTCAATGCGGCGTCCATCATGACTTTGCTCAGCCGGAAGGTGCGATTGAAAATGACTCCGGCGCCAGGCCGAGCCGGTCGCGCTCAACCATCCGTTCGTAAGCCTGCTCCATGTGGGCGCACAATCGTTTGGTGTCGAACAAAGCGAGCTGTGCGCGGTTGGTGCGCAAGCGTTGTGTCAGTGCGGACAGTGCGGCGGGGTCATTGGCCAGACGGACCGCCGTCTTGTGAAACTCCAATTCACTGCCGGTAATCAATTCAGGCAATTGCGCGGCGTTGAGCAGCCCTGCACTCGTGCGCGAGGCAAAACTTCTTCCGGTTTGTGTGAGAACTGGAAGACCAACCTGGAGGGATTCACTCACGGTCGCATCGGAATTTTTCGGCCAGGAATCCAGATACAGATCTGCGAGCTTCAGGCGTTCGACCTGCTCCTGATATTGGGCGGTGCTGACGAAAACCAGCCTTTCGGCGTTGACGCCTAGCGCCACGGCCTCTTTGCGAAGGTTTGCCCGGATCGAAAAACGTTCCTCACGCAGCCATAGCTGGCTGTTGGGCACGTCTTTCAGAATTCCCATTCTGGCTGCAAAGTTTTTCGGACTGATGTCTTCGGTCGGCTCGAAGGCGCAGAAGACAAAGGCGGTTTCACTCAACCCGTAGTCTGACCGTGATTTCAGGGCAACGTTGAGTTCGCGCACCGGATTGATTGAGCGGTGGGATTGCGGCACCCGGACAATGGCTTCGTCATAGAACGCGTCGTCATCTGTCCTGACGACTGTGCCGTCTGCGATGATGTAGTCGATCAAACGTGTTCCCATTGTGCCGGGCATTGCCAGGTAATTGGCGATGACCGGCGCGGGTTTGTAGCAAAGAACTCTAAGGTGGGATTGAGCATTGTATCCCAAAACATTTATCAGCAGATCCAGCTGATTGTCTGCGATGAGGGTTGCCGCAGTTTCTCCGCTGACAGTACCCAGTTCACGGAAAGAATCGAAAGCATTTCTGATCCGCTTGCGCATCGGGCTGACGACGAAATTTCCCATGCTGTAGCCAATGAGTTCCAACCGGTCCCTGCTGTGACCCTCAATCAGTTCCGTAAGTTGGTGCGTTACCGGATTTTGCCCATAGTTTTCTGACAGAAAGCCGATCTTGAGTTTTGCAGTGCTGCTTGAATCGGCTCTTTTGTGAAACCGCGGCGCCGGAAAGCTTTTGGGCCATGCGCTTCGGGCGCTCGACTGGATGTCTCGCGCGTCGTCCGTGAGTGTTACTGCAAGGAGCGGTTGGATGGCGCTATTTGGTTCGGCCATGCGCATGACCGCCTGCTCTTCATAAACTTTCAACCGTTGCCATTGGCACTGGCGCCTGCAGGCGCGGATCAGTTCGGAAAGTGCGGGGTCAAATCGATCCTGATAGCGGCTGTCCTTTGCCGCAATCAATATGACGCGCTCGTATAAAGGGATCGCCTGATCGACGCGATCAAGTAGCTGCAGGGTGCCTGCGAAATTGATCAGCGTATCTGGATCGTTGGCGTCGATTTTGAACGAAGAAATGTAGTTCGTTTCTGCGTCGGCCAGGTTGCCGAGGTGGCGGTTGGCGTCGGCACGGAGCCGGTAAATTTTTGCATTGGCTTTGCTGTTGCGGACCAACACGTTGCACGCCGTGAGAGCGTCGTCGAAGCGGTTTGCCAGCAGCAGTGTTTCGCAATAAGCCTCCCAGGCCGACATCCAGTCAGGATTGGACTTGACGAGTTGTTCGAAGTATCCCGAGGCTTCAGCGATGTGGCCCTCCGCGCGCAAGAGGTAGCCAACGTTGTACAGCGCGCCCGAGTGCTTCGGGTTGACCAGCAACGCCTGGCGAAAATAGCCCAGCGCTAAGGAAGCGTTGCCTTCGTTCATCAGGCAAACGCCAAGATTGTATTTGGCGGATGCGTGTGCGGGATCGAGTTCGAGCACACGCTTGATTTTCGCCCGTGCGCCGGCATGGAGTCCCTCGTCCATGTCAATTGTGCTTAACAGGTGCAGCGCGTGCACGTCGTCTGGATGGGTGGCCAGCAGTTTTGCGAGGTGCTGGCGTGCAGCCTGCCGGTCGCCTTTGTCGAGAAACGCTTCTGCTTCTTTTAATTCTGTATCGGACATTGTGGTGCCGTTTGTGTGTGGCGTCTTTCGCGCAGACCATATGCCCGTAGTATGAACAGTATTCAATTCATTTGGGGACGACATCGAAGGCTATGGTTAGCCTGGGCGTGGCGCTTTCGAAGGGAACGGTTCCGTGCCAAAAGTATGAAGGGAATAGGGCCAAGGTACCGACTTTGGGCTGGATGTAACGTTGGATTGCTTCCCGGTCGCCCAAGTCCAGATTTGTTTCGCCCATCTTTAACCAGCCGTCGTGTTTACCTTTGGCCGCTGCCACATCCGGCACATCGACATAAAAGGCGGAACTGATCCAGCCCATCGGGTGGAAATGGTTGGTATGAAAGCCGCCACTGGACAGGCGCACCGACCATGAGCCGGCAAAGGCGAAGTCCCGTTTGGCGCGCGCAAACAACGGGTGCGCCGGGTCCTCGGGCATGCCGGCGATGAAAGACGCGATGGCTTTGCGGAGCTGCACAACGAATTGTTGCAGCACCGGACTTTGGTTGAGGAACAAAGTACCAAACGTCTGTGTGCCGCCGCGCAGGGTTTGGTCGGTGGGATGCGCCTTTGTGGCGTGGAGGGTTTCCAGAACGGCTTTCAGGTCCGCGCAAAAAGTTTCTATGTCGGGATAGCCGGGAGGCGGTTCGACAACTAGCTGCTTGGCAAGTCCCGCGTAGTCGACGAGCGCATGGTACCCCTTGTCGCCAACGAGCCTTTGTGCCGTGGTGTGCAACGCGAGAATTCCTTGCTCAATTGGAAACCGCTGGCGTCCGAGGCCGGTAATCTGGTGAGCCCTTTGATGCTCACCCTCCTTGAGCAGGGTTTCAGCGTAATTGCGCAATATTAGCGAACTTTCGGGCAGGGTTTCCATCGCCCGTGCGTGGAATTCCAGCGCGGTGCGATGGTCTCCGGCCGCCGACTTGGCGCGCGCCATTGCATCCAAGGCGTCACCGTTAATGCCGCTCGCTGCAAGCACGATCTCTAGTTCCGTGACGGCCTGCTCGTTCTGTCGGATTTTTAGCAGCTCGTTGGCATAGGCCAGTCGCAGACGGCGATCATCAGTTCCGCGCTGCAGCGCAAGTTTAAAGGACTGAAGATAGCGGGGCGCATCGCCGGTTTGCCATATCATTTCGTTCAGCAAACGATGAGCGTCGGGATTTGCCGGGTTCAGCTCAACGGCCTTTTGATAGGCATTGCGTGACTCTGCCGAACGTCCCAGGCTGCGATAAGCGTGTCCGAGCCCGATCCAGGTTACGTCCGCAGCGTTCAGTTCGATTGCGCGTTCGTAGGCGCTGGCGGCGCCGGCGTAATCGCCAACGGCCATGCAAGCCTGACCCAGATTGTGGTGAGCTGAGGGTGCGTTGGGTTGCAGTTGGGCTGCAGTCTGGGCCGCGTGAAGCGCTTCTTTGTGTTCACCGTTTTCGCGCAAGGCTATACCGAGGGCCTCGAAAGCCTTGCCATTTTTGGGCTGTAACCGGGTCGCGTGCTTTAGCCGGTCGCAGGCGGATTGCCATTCGTTTCGCCCTGACAGCAGAAGTCCCAGATTGTAGTGGGCGTCGGCAAACTGCGGTGCGAGGGCTATGGCGCGTTCGTAGCAGGTTTTGGCTTCGTCCAAGTCGCCCAGGGTTGCAGTCGTAATTCCCAGATTGTTGAGGGTGTGAGGCTGGGCGGCGTTGATTTTCAGGGATTTGCGGAAAAAACGCGCCGCCTCCGAAAGGTTTCCCAGTCGGCGGTGCACGATTCCCATCAGCTGCAGGGCATCAGGATCATCTGGCGCCGATTTCAGCGCGCCCTCTAGCAGGGCGCAGGCGGACGGAATGTCCCCTTTTTGCAAGGCGCTCACAGCAGCTTGAAGGGCAGTCATCCCAGTCACCCGGCGGTTTTGTCGGCCTCCTGATTACACTACGGGCGCAGCACAGACAAAAAAGAACGGCGGCCAGGTGGCCGCCGTTCCCATTATTCCAGTCTGTCAGACGATTACATCTTCGTCTTGACCGCCAGGTTCCACGAGCGACCGATCACGTCGTAGACCTGCGGGTCGGTATTACCCTGGCCGAAGAACGCGCCGTCTACGGTCTGTGGCGTAGCTTCGTCGGCGACGTTGGAGACTGACAGTGTTACGTCCATCCAGTCGGTCGGCGAGTAACGTACGGCCATGTCAACATAGCTGGCTGCAGGCCCGAAGAGCTCATGTCCGCCGAGGCCGGCGAATTCCATCGGTGGGGTATAACTCCAGCGTGTGAACAGAACCCAGTTGTCGAGCTGGTAGGTTCCCGACAGCACCGACTTGTATTCTGGGAAGGCGCCGCCGATGCCCGAACTTACCGTACCTGCGAACTCTCCTACTCCGCCGGCAACGGTGGTGTCTGCGTCAAACGTGAAGCTGTCCAGGATCGAGTACAAGGCGTTGATCGACAACACGCCACCCAAACCAAGATCGGCCAAGTCAATACGATAGTCGACTTGAATGTCGATACCGTTCGTTTCCAACAACCCGTCGTTTGCACGCGACGTGCTGATTGAAGTGATCTGACCGGAGTTCAGATCGCGGACGATGCGTCCGCAAGAAGATGCTGAGTTGTTGATGTAGCAATCATTCAGGTAGAAGTTCGTACCCAGCGTTGTGATGTAACTCGCGACGCTGATGTCATACATATCGACCGAGGCTTTCAGATTGCCGATACCGAACCAGTCGTTGCCGGTCTGCAGGACAACACCCAGAGTGGTTGTTTCAGCAACTTCAGGTGCCAAGTTCGGGTTACCAAACGACAGCGCCTGAACCTGCGTGTTGTTGGCAACGAACCCAGGATACGCGGCAACTGGTACCCGATTATTGAAATTGACGTTTGCGGTACATTCGGCAAGCGTCGTTGTAGCGACATCGGGTATGCCGTTGCCGCCAACAGGCGTCTGGTCGCGGCAAGGATCGAGATAGTTCGCAAATCCCTGGTCGCCGGCCTGGAAGCCTTCGAAGACGCTTGGAGCGCGCGTGGCCTTGTTATAGACGCCACGGAACTTCAGCCATTCGAACGGTGAGTATTCGCCGCCGTACTTGTAGGTGTGCTGCACGCCGACGTTGGTGTAGTCCGAAATCCGGTATCCAGCTTCTACGGCCAGGTAATAGATGAACGGTACGTCTTTGACCAACGGGATCGCAACTTCGGAGTAACCTTCGTACACGTCGACTGTACCAGCCTGGTCCTGCAACGCATTGAAGCCGAAGATGTTGCCCGTGCGCTGTTCATTGTCGACCTCAAAGGCCGCCTTTGATGAGCGGTATTCGCCACCGGCGACCGCTGCGATTGGGCCCGCGCCTGTCAGGTCAAACAAGTCACCTGACACAAAGCCAGAAACGATGGTTTCTTCGATTGAAGTACGTGACCAGGTGTTGACTCTCACAAAATTGATCCCGGCATTATCGTCGATCGTGCCGAAAACTCCGTCCGGCCCACGGCCCAGATTGCCTGGTCCGAAGAGATCGATTTGAACGCAACCCGGCAGAGCCGCTGCACCAAGGGGTGCACTGACGTCGTCAGCTGTGCCCATGATGAGGTCAGCGCCGGCTGTTTTGGTCTGACAACCCGCGAGTCCCTGCTGAAGAGCAGTCTTGTTCGCGCTGTTTTCAAGTTTGGAAATGAAGTCGACATCTGCAAACGACGCCGACAATTCCCATGACCAGTTGTCATCGAACTGGCCTTCCAAGCTGGCGAACAGGTTCAGGTTTGAGTTTTCGTTCAAACCGTTACGGGTTCCGATCTCAGTCGTACGGCGATCCATGACAAAGTTAGCAAAATCGCGGTCATCGGCATCGCCGTTGATATTGTTTACACCAGCACGGGCCTGGAGTGCAGTCCGTAGATCCGGATGCTGCGCAAGCAGATAAGTGTCAAGAGCCTGTGTGTACACGACCTGAATGCCGGTTGCTGGCGTCGGGGCGAGTTGAACGCGCGTGAACGAGTCCGAGTAAATCGCACCAAAGTTCAGTGTCAGGTCTTTTTCAAGATCGTAATGGCCGAAAACCGAAACGTTGTAACGCTCAGCCGGAAGCACAATGTAGTTGTCCGGAGCGAAGTTATAACGCGAAGAACCACCAGTGCGATCCGCGATCGCACAAGCACCACTGGTGAACCGCGGGGTCAACTGGCCAGCGTTGTTAAACGACAAATTGCCACCATCGGGATAAGCGGTATTTGGGGTCCCCGGATTACAATCACGGTCACTGCTTGCAAAATTTTGCACACCGGCAGTGGTAGGATCGTAGTCGGCTACAAGAGATGCATTGATGGTTGCAGCGTCGAACCGGTTGGTTGCGTTGTTAGCAATCCAACCCCAAGGCGGCGTGCCCGAACCCGATGAGCCAACAAATCCACCCGATCCTGCGCAAGCGATTGCTTCTGCGTTGGTGTCGATCGGTTTCACGCCATAGTCGCCCAAGCCGCCGTGATAGGTGTAGCAATAGCTGCCCGAGTTTCTGGAGAATTCTTGCTTGGACTGCAACAGGCCTTCACGTGAGAAATACTCTGCGAACAATGTAATGTTGCCATTGCCGCCGGCGAAGTTGCCGCCGATGAGAGCTTGAACGTCACGCGTTTCAGCGTAGCCGTGTTCGCCTTGGCCGGCCGATGCCGTGAGCTCCATGCCCTCAAAGTCTTTCTTGAGGATGAAGTTGACGACGCCGGATATGGCGTCGGAACCGTAAACGGCCGATGCGCCGCCGGTGACGATTTCAACGCGGTCAACGAGACCCGCGGGAATGGTGTTCAAGTCGGTAACGCCCGTCGTCGATGAAGCCGGGAGGCGTTTGCCGTTGATCAGGACCAAGGTACGGTTTGCACCGATGCCGCGCAGGTCGAGGGTTGAGAAGTCTTCGCCGCCGGCGTTGTTCGATGTGAACGTGTTGCCAGGAACCAGCTGCGGCAGGTCGTTCAAGAGAGCTTCGACCGAAGTCGTCGCCGTCAATTCAAACGTCTGCGAGCCGATCGTGGTGACGGGGCTCGTGGTGTTATAGTCGCGCTTTTTCAGGCGCGAACCGGTGACTGTTACTTTTTCGACCTTTTCGCTGTCTTGAGCGAATGATGGCGCTGCTGTGAAGGAAAGTGCAGCAGCTGCTGCAGTTCCCGCCAGAAGTGCGGACTTAAATGTTTTCTTCGAAACCAAGTTCAACACGATGAAACCCCCTTGTTACCTTGCCCGCTTGCCCCAAAACCAAAATGTCTGTGTGCAACTTGTATTTGTCCGGGCGGTGCAAATACGTTGCGCACGAAGGTTCCGGGACGCCCCGTTTCCTTCTTGCACTCGAGGGTCAAGCTATCTGTGAACTCAACCACGCTTCAATAGAATTTCGAGACTGCACGCCTCATTTGAGTGTGCCTGTGGCTCAAGCGCATCATCAGGATTGCGCGGTAAGCCGCTGGTTTGATGAGTAAGAATAAAAACGAGACTATTCGGCCTAAAATTGAATGTGGCAGAGCTGTATCAGTTGAAGGGGCGGAGGCCAAACTCGCGTGCTCGGAGAGCGGCATGAGCAAACTGTGGTACTTGAAAGGGGATTCGTGCGATGCGTGACTCAACTTGCGGATGTGGGTTGTGAATTTTGGCAGGGCCATCAGTGTCTGTATTTGCGGTCCTAGGTGCCGAACGACTGTCCACAACCCGGTTTTGCAACTGGCTGGCACCGGGGACGGCGAAACCCGCGTGTTCTTCAGTGTAAAGTGGCCTGGTGTCGCGTAGATACGCGACGGCGAGGTGGTTTTGCTCCTCTTTATCAGTGTACGGATTATTTTTCAGGACTTTGGATTTGCGATGTTGCGAGCGTTGTTCGGTTGGCGGAAGCCCGCAGCAGACATTGAGGCGCGATCAAGCGTGCCGGATGGACATTTCGTTGCCGCCATCGGTGATTTGCATGGCCGGCTCGATCTTTTCGAAATACTGTGGCCCAAGATCGAAACGGCGTCGCGCATTTCGGCGTGCCGTCAGAGAACGCTGATATTCATTGGGGATTATGTCGACCGGGGGAATGCTTCGTCGCAACTCGTCGCGCGTCTGCTCGATGGATTTCCAGGATTTGACACTGTATTTCTGAAAGGCAATCACGACGAAACGCTGTTGCAGTTTTTGGCTGATCCGAAAGTCGGTGATATCTGGCGCAACTTTGGCGGACTTGAAACGTTGAGCAGCTACGGGGTTGTGCACGCGCCCGGCAAAGAGTGGGTCACGACGCGCAATGAATTTGCATCGGCATTGCCGCCGGCTCACCTGCAATTTTTCAAAAATTTGAAACTTCACGCGGTCATCGGCGACTATGTATTTGTCCACGCGGGCCTGAAGCCGTATGTGGCGCTGGATCAGCAGCGTGAATCTGATTTGTTGTGGATCCGCGAAGAGTTTCTGGAGAGCCGGGCCAATTTCGGCCGCATCGTCGTGCACGGGCACACACCCGCGGCTGCACCTGTTGTACGGCACAACCGCATTGGAATTGATACTGGGGCTTACATGTCGGGCAGATTGACGGCGCTTGTTTTGGAAGGCCGCAACAGGCAATTCTTAACGACGGACTAGTGGGTGAATGATTCCAATGCTGCAAAGAATAATCGCGGGCCTCGTCGTCTTGCTGGTGTGTTTGGGCTGTTCCAGTACGCCGGACGAACCTGTCGCGAAGCCGGGCGCCAGCGTTTCTGCTGACGACAATTACCGGCTGGGGGCCGAGGACAAGGTTAAAATATCGGTTTATGGCGAGGCTGATTTGTCGGGCGAATTTGTCGTGGACAGTTCTGGAGTGCTGGCAACGCCGTTTATAGGCCAAATCCAGGTTCAAGGCATGACATTGCGGGAATTTGAGCTGGCCTACGCGAAAAAGCTGCGTGACGCGGAGATCTTGCTCGATCCCAAGGTGACGGCAGAAGTGACAAGTTTCCGGCCGATATATGTGCTGGGCGAGGTCAAAAAGCCTGGCCAGTATGCTTTTGTGTCTGGAATGACAGTGCAAAAGGCCGTGGCATTGGCCGAAGGCTATACCTACCGCGCGACGGAGAGCCGTGTGGAAATTACGCGTGGTGGGCGAAAGTTCGTCGTCGATGTGACGCCGCAGACGAAAGTTCTCCCCGGGGACGAAATCAGAATTCTCGAGCGGTTTTTCTAGCGCTTTTGGGCGTATGGAAAAGTGCGGAATAGCGTGCACGTGAAACGGCTTACACGCTTCGATTGCTATATGTTGGGATCAGCACAATTCTACCTACTGTCCCTTGGGGTGACGGGGTTTCGCGTCTAGACTCATTGGCGAATCAAACGCTCTTTCGCTGGTGTTCCCGTGAGACCTTTTCTTATCGATTTCCGCTCTGTGTTTGCAGCACTCGTCGTTGGACTGGGTGCCGTTTTGCCGTCGGCCGCGTCCGATGACCCGGTCAATAGCCTCGCCGGCGCGATTTGTGCAGCGGCGGACTTCAATTCGATCAGCGCCTTGATCTCCCAGACGCAAACTGAAAATCCGATGCAGCCAGAGGAAATTGCCGAAGCCTTTGGTGTGGCTGCGTTTTTGGCTGATCTCGGCCGGTGCACTAACCGCCAGGCGATGGCTGACAGTTTCGTACTTTACAAAAAGGGCAAGAACGTAAGCGCGCTGGACGTGGCGTTTGCGCAAGGCCGGGTCGCGGCGAAACCGGCGAGCAGCGCTTCGGCAGTCACCGGTACGTATCAAGGTTCGTTTGTGGCGCTCGGTACGGCGGGCGATCCGCCTAGCGGGCAGTAAATTCAACGCTCGTGACGGCATCGGGGGGTGCCTTCAACGGGTGGAGTGGTGTGGTTGGGAGTTGTCTTGGGACAGCACAGTGCAGTCAATCTGGGTATTTGCGCGGCGCTGTTGTTGGGCGCTGGTTTGGCGCGTGCGGGCAGTACCGATATTTCAAGCAGCGATATCTATTCGCGGGCGCGGCCAGAATATGATCCTGCCGGTGTTCGCACGGGGAGCTTTTTTCTCTATCCGTCATTGACGTCGGGCGCGGGAATGAACGGTAACGTTTTCAATGACAGTTCCAACGCGCAGGACATGTTTTACTCGGTCAACACGGGCTTGAAACTTCAGTCCGCCTGGTCGCGGCACGAACTTGCGGTGGCGGCGCAAACGTCGTCGGTCTGGTTTTCCGAACAAGTCACCGAGAATCGCACCGATTGGGATTTGTCTGCACGTATGCGCCTGGATGTCATGCGGGGCACGGAAATTTCCGTTGATGGCCACACCGCACGTGCCCATGAAGCGCGCGGCACGGATGTGACTGGCGGGCTCGAGGCCGGCGACCCCGCTGAACCGACGGCCTATTCGCGCAATGGGTTCGATGTGGAGCTTGAACACGGATTCAATCGCGTGCGGCTGTCGCTGGGTGGAGGCATTGCCCAATTCGATTTCGACGACACGCCTGCAGTGCAGCCATCCGTTACGCTGGCGATCAACAATGATGACCGGGATCAGACGACGACGGTCGCTTTCGCCAAGACGGCCATTGAAGCCTGGAGCGACACGGCGGTCTTTATGCGCGGCACGCTGAGCACGTCGGATTTCATCGCAGAGGTGGACGATGGCGGTTTCAACAGGGATTCCAGCGAGCTTGCGGTTGATGGTGGCCTTGAATTCTCGTTCACCAACGTGCTGGTGGGTGAAGTCTCGGCGGGCTATGCGCAGAAGTCGTTTGATGATCCGGCGTTCGCTGCTGCTGCCGAGGTTTCGGTCAATGTCGGTTTGAAGTGGTTCCCGTCGATGCTGACGACGATCAGCGTCGATGCCTCGCGGTCATTTGAAGACACGTCGGTGGCAGCAGCGCCGGGGTTTCTGTCGACGCGAGGTGGCGTAGGTCTTGATCATGAGTTGTTGCGCAATTTTATTCTCAGCGGGCGGGTGGCCTACGAGACCAACGCCTATCCCGGCATCGAGCGCAATGACAATATTATGAAAGGCTCGCTGTCGGGGCGCTATTTGATCAACAACAATCTGCATCTGGATGCAGGCTGGGAGTTTGTCGACAGGAACTCCAGCTCATTGCCGTTCGAGTATTCCACGGGGCAGTTCCAGTTTTCCTTGACGGGAAAAATGTGATGCGGCCCCTGTGGATGAAATGGTGTTTTTGTGTCGTGCACGATGAATCGGTCCTGCTCATTGGATAGGGTAGGGGCCAGATGTTGAAGCAAAATATGAACGACTTTCGTCTGCACGAAGTTGAGACGGAGCAGGCGGTCGCGCCGCTGCCTGCGTTCGATGGCGCGCCTGATCAGGATTTTGATCTGCGCTCGATTGCGCGTGTCTTGTTGTTGCGCCGGTGGACCATTTTGGGCGTCATTGCCGTTTGCATGACTGTTGCCACACTCGTGTTGTTGCAGATCACCCCGATGTATAGCGCTTCGACGCTGATCATGGTGGGTCAGCGGGAAAACAAAGTGCTGGACAACGAGTCCATCATGGCTGGGCTGCCGACGGACAACGCAACTTTGGAAAATCAGATCCAGGTGTTGCGATCGTGGTCGTTGGCGGAGCGGGTTATCCTGAAACTCAATTTACTGCGCGATGCGGAGTTTGGCGGCGGCCGGGAACGATGGTCGGTGCTGAACCCGGGATCATGGTTTGCTTCGGCGGCGGCTGAAAAACTTGTCATTGCAAAGGGGGGGCCTGCGCCCACCGTTAGTCCGGGCGCGTTGAAACGCTTTGCCGGAAAATTGTCGGTTGCAACCCAAGGCCGCTCATCTGTCATTAAGGTCAGCTTTGACTCGTCCGACCGGCAGAAAGCGGCGTTGATCGCCAATGCGGTGGCCGAGCAATACACGATCGATCAGCTTGAAACGAAATTTGACGCCGCCAAAAAGACCACCGATTGGCTGAATGGCCGCCTGGGGCAGCTGGCAGAAAAAGTCCGCCTGTCGGAGAACGCCGTCGAGCAATACAAAGCCGACAACGATTTGACCGACGGCAAGGGCGGCAGTTCGCTTGCCAATGAGCAATTGTCGGACCTCAATGGGCAGATGGTGTTGGCGCGCTCGAATTTGGCGGAGCAGGAGGCCAAGTTCCGGCAGGTCAACACGCTTTTCAAGCAAGGCAACGGCGTCGATTCTCTGGCCGCGGTCATCAACTCGCCCCTGGTCTCGACTTTGCGGACGCAACAGGCAGAGCTTGTGCGCAAGGAAGCCGAACTGGGAACCAAGTATGGTGCCCGTCATCCGCAAATGGTGGCGTTGCAAGACGAGAAATTGAACCTCGACCTGAAGATTGAAGAAGAGGTCAAGCGCATCATTCGCAATCTTTCCAACGAAGTTTCGGTTGCACGGGCGCGCTTGAAGTCGCTGGAAGAAAGCATGCGCGAGGTGCAGGGCACCGCCAACTCGCAGGGCCATGCCTCGGTCAAGTTGCGCGAGCTGGAACGCGAGGCGCAGTCCAATCGCACGTTGTATGAGACTTTTCAGTCCCGGTTCAAAGCGACCGAACAGAAGGACCAGATCCAAACCGCCGATGCACGCGTGATCCAGAAAGCATCAGTGCCCAGCGAGCCCAGCTTTCCCAACAAGACCATGATCATGGGTGTTTCGTTCGTGGGTTCGGCGGTGTTGGGATTCTTGCTGGCGCTGGTTTTGGAGCGGCTGGACAATGGTTTTAGAACCGGCATGGAGATCGAGCGGGTGCTGCGCCTGGCGAACCTGGCGGTCGTGCCCAGGTTGCCGCGGGCCAAGGTGATCGCCGATCGCATCGTGCACAAACCGCTGTCGGCGTTCAGTGAATCGATACGCTCGCTTTATTCGGCATTGCAGCTTTCCAACGTCGACCAGCCCCCAAAAGTTGTGTTGGTGACGTCTTCGATACCCAATGAGGGGAAGACGTCTATTGCTGTTAGTTTGGGCCGGCTGGCGTCGAAATCCGGACAGCGGGTGATCTTGATCGACGCCGATTTACGGCATCCCAGCGTCGGGGCGCAGTTTTCGCCGCGCGCACCTGAAGCTGGGCTGGTTGAGGTTATCGCAGGCAAGCGCGCCCTGGAGGATGTTGTACGCCGTGATCCGATTTCCCCGCTGGTGTTTGTGCCGGTGGCGGCACCTCCGGCCAACCCCGCAGACTTGCTGGCATCGCGGTCGATGAAAGCCCTGATTGATTTTTTACGGGGACACTTCGACTTGGTGATCATTGATGCGGCGCCGGTGCTGCCTGTTTCGGATACACGGCTGATTGCGCGGCTGGCCGACAAAGTGATCTATGTGGTGCATTGGGATTCAACGCCGCGCGAAGCCGTTATGGGCGGGGTGAAATTACTGCGCGCGGCCAATGCCGACATTGCAGGTGTCGTGCTCAATCAAGCCGACATGCGCCGCCACGATCTCTATGGATATGGATACACGTCTTACGGCTATGGCAACAAGTACACGAGATACTACGCGGACTGAACCGCTGGCGGTGGTCCTGTTGGCAGCGGTCCTTGGAGCGGCGCTCATCGTCACTGCGGTGCCGCTGGCGATGCCGGCATGGCAGTTTGCACAGTCCGAGCCGCGGTATCTGGATGTCGTGAGGGGCAAGCCAGCGGGCATGCTTGAGCTGGATGCGCTGACGCGTTCTCTCAGGGCGTCGTCATCGCGTGCGGATTTGAGCAGGGCTGCCTTTGTGCAAATGGTGGCGGCGCAACAGTTGGGATTGAAGTCGTTCAGAGCGCTGTCGCGGCTGATGTCGGCGCGGCGCGATTTGCGGTTGGGGCTGGCGGCGGCGCCTTCGGATGCCTATGCGTGGACGCGGCTGGCGGTAGCCGAGCTTGAGCTTGGAAATCCGCGCGAGGCGGCAGCGGCTCTGGCGATGGCATTGCAGCTGGCGCCGTCGGAGCGCGGCTTGACGGCGTTGCATTTCGACCTGGGAGTGGTGTTGTGGGGACATCTCGATCAAAGGGCGAAGCAGTCCATCGCGCAGCGGCTGAGATGGGCGGCGCATGTTCCGGAGTTGGCCCATGTCGTGGCAGGTAATTCAGCCATGGCGCTCAAGAGCAAGATGACTTCCAGCCGCTGACCGGCTCTCGTGCTGCGCGGTGCACGGATTGTTCATAGGAAAATAACCATTTGGAACGGTTGTGCGGCATTTGGCTCGGGCAGTTACAGAAACGCAGGTTGCAGCTGTTTAGATAGCGTGCCCGCTGATTTGGAATGGGGATACGCATGCACGGTCGCGAACGGCGCATAGACAAACGCTATGTTGTTGGAAGTCTGATGCTCGAGACCAGCGGCGTGCTGTGTGAAACACGTGATGTGTCGCGCCGCGCGGTCGCGATCGTCCAAAGACCGGGCCTCGACTATCTGCGGTGCCCGGGGCCGGCCTGGTTCCGCTCGGAACGGCACAGCGGGCTCAATGAGCAGATTACGCGGCTGCATTTTATGGCCCAGGGTGCGGGTTTTGTGGTTTTGGGATACGAGGTTGATGCCGCAGACTGGGAGGCGCGGTTAGCGGCCCACGACGTGCGGTCGGATATGGTGACACTCGAAGACGTGTTCGGGTGATCTGATGGCGAATGCGCAACTCAAAATTCTCTTGTCTTCCGGCTCATCGCCCATCGTTTTCGATGCGCGGCCAAACGCGGAAGAGACGGCTGAAACGCCGTTCTTCAAACATGGACTTCTGAAAAACGCGATTCTGTTGAAAACCGGGGTCGGAGAGGCTGGTTTGCAGACCAAGCTTTTCTTGCCGTTTGATAGCAACCGGGCGACGCGTGGCGGCGTGTCAATGATATGCCAGCCGTCCATTTCCCAGGAGCACCTTGAAGCTTTTTTCGGTACGCAATTAGTTGGAGAGGCAATCAAACACGATATTCGGAAATTGGAGATTCTGGCGAAGACACCCAGCTTTTCTCCGTTTTTGTTACGCGATGCGTTCGAGCGTTCCGGCGTTGAGGCCGATGTCCGGTATTTTCAGGTCAGCGACAGCGAAATTGCCGAGTTGAAACAGATTTTGAAGGGGAAGCTGAAGCCTTTGGCGGCCATGCCACTTCCGAGTGACGCCAGCGGGGTGGGCAATGAGAAGCTCGATGTGCTGGTGAACAAATTGTGGGAATTGAATGATCCAGGTTTTTTGGCGTCGTTTGCCCACGCTTTGAAGATCCCGAACGGCGAGACCACCGAGGTCTTGTACGGCTGGATCGGCGTTTCATATTTCAATCGCGAGTTTTCCAAGCGTCAGGTAGCGTTGCGGGCGCTCGCTGAATGGCTGTTGGCCAAACGGCCGGTTTCCGGTGGTGGCCGGGAGGACAATGCCGCGCAGTATGAGCTTGACCTCAGAATCGTGCGGGACCGGGTGCGTGCAGCCTGGTCGGCAGCGGGAGAGATTTTCGGCCGGTTCAATACTTCATATGACCGGCTCATTCAGGACAGCGATGTGGCAATGTTCGTGGAGTATCTTAAGGGCGCCCGGAAGGACTTTCTCTCGCTGGGCGCGCATCTGGCGTTCATTGAGCAATCGCTTTGTACTTTCAATGCGATCCTCATAGAGAGACCCGGCAGCCAGTTGAGCCTGGATCTGCTTCATGATCTGTCGCTCTCGATGAGGGGCGTGGCAATCGACGGCATCAGCGGGCAGGCTGCAGCCTAGCGAACAAGCGTGAGCTTTCTTTCGCGCGGTGGGGACACGTTGGGTGTGCGGCGGCTGATGAATTCGGGGATGGCGCGGCGCAGCAGGCGCAGGGCGGCCTCTTCATCGTTGGCAGCGGCTGCACTTTCGAGCCCATCGATCTCGCGTGCCAGAATCTGCATCACGCCGGCGCGCGGGGCGGCGAGCATCAGGCCCGGGTGGGGGCTTTGCACAAGCTGCTCGCGGGCGTGGAGAAGTTCTTCGTGCAGCTTTTCGCCGGGGCGGAGGCCTATGAACTTGATCTGGACGTCCTGGTCCGGACGCTTGCCGGCAAGGCGGATCATCTGGCGGGCGAGGTCGACGATTTTCACCGGCTCGCCCATGTCCAGCACAAACAGCTTGCCGCGATAGAGATCGTCGCCGGCGCCCGAGACCGAGGCCTGCAGCACCAGTTGCACGGCTTCGGGGATGGTCATGAAATAGCGGGTGATGCCGGGGTGGGTGACGGTGACAGGGCCGCCCGAGGCGATCTGCTTTTGGAACAAGGGCACGACGGAGCCTGTGGAGCCCAGCACATTGCCGAAGCGCACGGTGACAAAGCGGGTGCGGCCGCCTTCCATGTCCAGCGACTGGGCGTAGGCTTCGGCCAGGCGCTTGGTTGCACCCATCACGTTGGTGGGGTTGACGGCCTTATCGGTCGAGATCATCACCATCGCGGTGACACCATGGCGCACGGATTCGTCGGCGACGTTGCGGGTACCGATGACGTTGGTCCGAATGCCTTCAAGCGGATTTTGTTCGACCATCGGCACGTGCTTGTAGGCGGCGGCATGGAAGACGATTTCGGGCAGTTCGCGGTTGAAAGCGAAGGCGACGCTGCGCTTGTCGCGCACGTCGCACAATACCGCCGAGCGTGGGACGCAAGCGTGGTGTTGCGCCAGTTCCTGGTCGATGGCGTAGAGATTGTACTCGCAATTGTCGACAAGTGTCAGGTGGGCGGGCGCAAAGGTGGCGAGTTGGCGCACGAGTTCGGCGCCGATCGAGCCGCCGGCGCCGGTGATCAACACCCGCCTGCCATCGATGAGGGCGCGCATGGCGCTGCGGTCGAGGCGCTTTTGCGGCCGGTGCAGCAGGTCTTCCAGCGCCACCGGTCTGACTTCGGCGGGGCCGGCCCTGGCGTCGTGGATTTCGGTCGAACCCGGCAGGCGGCCGAGCGCAATGCCGCGTTCAGAGGTCAGCGCGAGGATCTCGTCTTTCTTGGCTTGGCTGAGGGCGTCGTCGGCGATGACGAGGCGCTGGGCGGGGTGGCCCAGTTGCTCCAGGCGATCGAAGAGCTGCGTCAGGTCGTCGAGCGTGCCGAGCACGGGGACACCTTGGACTTCGCGATTGAGCCAATAGTTTGACGGTGCGATGAGGCCCTTGACCACATAGGGCGAGTTGTGATCGCGCTTGGTTTCGCGCACGAAACTTTCGGCGCGCGCACCGACGCCGACGAGATAGACAGGGGTGCGCGGACCGCGGTTAATGGTGCCGCCGCCCAGTCCGCTTTCCTGAATCGCGCGCAGGAGAATGCGTGGGGCCGCCAGAAAGGCCGCCAGGAAAACGAAGGCGAGGAAGATGCTGGAGCGCGGCAGGTCGGCGCCGCGGCTGGCGAGGAAGGCGAAGGGCAGGAAGAACGCCACGGCGAGGCCCGCGCTGCGCACGATGGTCATCAGGTCGCGGAATGAGGTAAAGCGCCAGACGCCCTTGTGCAGGTTGTTGGCAACGAAGACCATCGACGAGACGATGGTGAAGGTGAGCGTCGACCAGATGTAGAAGTCGAGGTCTTTGGTGCCCGCCCAACGGAAGCCCTGTCCGAAAGCGAACCACAGCGCCAGGAAGAAAGCGGCGGCCGCGGCCAGCGTGTCGTGCGTGAGGACGAGGGCGCGAGAACCGGAGCCGTCGCGGACAGTATTCCACAGAAATTTCAACCGATTGCGCCTCAACTCGACCACCCACACCCGAACCAACATGCGGGACGCAATCCGCATGTGACACCCTCGCAACCCCCCGGTCCGCGAAGAAGAGGCGTGGAAGGTCGACTGATTCGGGGGGCGGTGGCAACGGCGAGGGGA
>Ga0163150_10002622_pt1 | contig 27061 bp, 26 predicted proteins | sample OliLakLV19P2IB_FD_148628 | JGI IMG/M metagenome (GOLD analysis project Ga0163150, IMG submission 148628) | Freshwater microbial mat bacterial communities from Lake Vanda, McMurdo Dry Valleys, Antarctica - Oligotrophic Lake LV.19.P2.IB | ecosystem: Environmental > Aquatic > Freshwater > Lake >...
GGATGTCGGTCCGTCAGGCCTGCCTCAGCACCGCAATGATCTTCTCTTCACTAAACCGGGACTTCTTCATCGAGTTCTCCTGTCGGAAAACTCTACTCCCGAGTGGTCCTGTTCGTCAGGGGGTTACAGGCCGACTCGCGCGCCGGCGGTCACCGATAGTCCGCGGGTGATGCTCGAAACCGCATGCGCTTCATCGAGTTGGAGATGGTGGCCAGGGCCGGAATCGAACCAGCGACACGCGGATTCTCGCTTAACGGGAGTCGTAACGGAACGCCCGCGAAAGTAAAGAAATCAAGCTGGTTATGGCGTTATAGGATGTAGATTCGCGACGCTACATTGCGTGAGGTCGCGCTGGATTGGTCACCAAAGCGGTCACAGCCAATTTCTCGAGGGTTCAAGTCAGTGAAGGGACTCAAATACGGAGCCTCAAACGACACCCGCTGAAAATAGCAGCCTAATCCCGGCAGTTTCTGCTGCTCAAAGCTTGGTGCCGCAGGGTGCCGGGCCTTTCTCATTCGCTCACCAGCGTATGGGTTACCCATCCAGACCGGCCGAATGACTCGCCTTCGATTATGCGCACTTCACGCCGTTCAAACCCGCGATCGATAACCTTCACTCGCGTGCCACTGGATACAGTGAAAGCCTGACCTTGGAGAACCAAGTCTGCGATGCCCAGCGTGTCGTTGGCATAGGCCAATGTCGCAAATCGCTTGTATGCCGCCTCGTCAACAGCAACTACGACCACGCCTGACCTAACCACGACACGCGCAATGCTTCCGATGGCCCGTACCTCCTGCTCGCTACGCTCAAGGGTAGGCGGCGAAGGCTGTTCACTAGCTCTGTCCTGGACTGGAGGAGCAGTGACGATTGCGAAGATGACGAAGCCAACGAAGCATCCCAGTGATACCCAAATCCAGCGGCGATTTTTCTTGGCGACACTCACTCTCTGAGACACTTGGGGCGCACCGCAATTCCGGCACACGGTGGCGGTATCTGAAACCAGCTCAAGGCATTTTGCGCAAACTGCCGAAGTCATTGAATCGCCTTCGCGCCGGGCTTGACCATTAAGTACGACTCATCCTGACCTGTTCCACGCACCACCTTCGCACCGCTCGGCGGTTGTAGGTAGTACGTGTAGCCATCGCTCTCCTTTCGGTAGATCGTATCGCGACGCGCCCACGCACAATCACCGGGAGCGTACAACGTCGGCTTGAATGCCATGTCCACCAGAATCGGCTCCCGCGGAGGCTTGGGCGGCTCTGGTGCCGGAGATAGCGGAAACAGTCGGTGCTTGAGCGCAAGGTATAAGTCCTTGCCAGCTTCGCGCAGGAACCCACTCACGATAAACGCTGTGGCACCGACTACGAGGCCCCACAGAAAACTAGGCCAGTCGTTTGGCAGCCAATCAGGCATCTGGACGCACCTAAACACTCACGACTGCTTTGTTAGCGCACCCTGAACTCGCAGCATCACAAATTCTGAGTACCGAAGAGCAATTTGACGAAAGACACGCGCTTGGTCATTCGCCGCAATGTGTGGATGATTACCTGTTTCGCTCAATACGCTTTACGTCTCTCGTATTGTGTTGATCTCACCCACCGACAACAGTCCCCCACCTTCTCGTTTGACGCACCGCATCAGGTGCGGTCGTTCGGCAACAATTCTAAGCGCGATGGTCACCAATTGGTCTTCGCCGCCCGAAACGCCCTGGAAACACGGCGTTAAAGGCGCGCAACAGGCTGTGAGCAACCTCTGCTAGGCCGTGACCTGATCTTGGTTGTCGCCCCAATTGAGGATGGTCAAGTCGACTGCTACTTTCGTAAAGCGTCCCGAATCGATCGTCGATGGGTCCGGTTGGCTCGGGGCGGTTACGTTTTGGCGGCCATCGACCCCAAATGCCATCAACAATTCGTTATGGCACGGCCAGTGAATAATCGGCCGAAATGGCTTACAAGAACAACTAACTACGGTTGATCCACAAAAGATGGGCGCTGCCATGAGTTCATTTACAACAGATGGTTTCCTTAGCGACGAGATGAGAGCGTACGAGGCAGACATCGAAACGCGCTATCGAGATAGATGGGACCTATCCGCGGCGGCCAATCGTCTAGTCCACAAAACTGTTTTCGCAATAAGCGTTCGGACTGATCGCCTCCCAGACCTTCTCTTGGCGGCACTGCTGGCACGCCAAGCAGCGACATTTCAAGCATTTCTGCTGTTGGCTCGAAAGGGACTAATCGATCAATCGGAGATGGTCGTTCGCAACCTAGCGGAGTCTATGTTCATAGTCGGGGCGATCTGCAAGGATCTTGGCTTTGCTGAAATCTTTGTTCGCGCCGACGAAATCGTCCGGAAGCGAAGTCTAGTGCGCCTCAATCAGGACCGCGAGCGGAGAGGCGAGCCGCCGGACCCGGAGGCAACTGCTCTAATCGCTGATCTTCAAGTCAAGATCAAAGATGAAAAGCTTGAAAAGCCGACTACGGAGAAGATCGCCGAGTTGGCTGGCTTGAGTTCCTACTACGATTCACTCTACGGGCTATTTAGTCTTGCCGTGCACTCGTCAAGTCGCAGCCTGGATAGGGCGCTTGCGACCGATTCCACTGGCAAAGTGATTTCCATCGAGTACGGACCGCAGGTTGACGGCTTCGACATGCACTTTGACTACGCAATCAGCATGACTCTCTACGTATTACATGAGGTTGCAACTCACTTTGGTAGCAACGTTAGAGACATCGAAACGCTTCAGCGCCGCAATGACGAACTCGCAAGCATGGGCGCAGCCCAGACGAAGGTAATCTAATCCCCATGGCACGCCAGCAGTTTTCGCCGGACATGGCTAGTGCAATTCGACGCTCTCTTGAAGCAAGTTGGTCCCACGACACAAGTGTGTGCTTCAATCCCACGATTGCCCCGCTCTCGTACGGGCAGTGTGCGCCGACAGCAGTAGTCATCCATGAGACGTTTGGCGGGGACATTCTTAAAACGGAAGTCCGCAAGCTGCATGGTGGATCCGTTCGACACTTCTACAATCGCATCGACGGCCAGCGCTACGACTTTACGAGCGATCAGTTTTCCGACATCCCAGACTATTGGGAAGCCCTGGAATACGAAGATCTTCCGTCAAGCGTTGAGGATGCAATGACCGAGATGTTGCCTGGCCAGTTACAAGCAATGCGCGCAGCTTTCAATAGCGCGCTCAAGGACCCTGATGGCGAATAGCTATGGAATTCCAAAGGACGCTGAGCTTCATGAGCTACCCGACCTGAGGGTAACCTATGGATGGCCAGCGATGGCAATGATTGGCAGTATTGCCGATGAGCGGTAGATGACGATTACTGTCTTTGCATATGGCTCTAACATGTTGGCGGCACGAATGAAGGCGCGCGCCGCTTCCGCGTGCCCTATGGGTGCGGCATTCCTTGAACGTTTTGTCTTGCGCTGGAACAAGCGGTCGAAGGACGGTTCCGGCAAGTGCAGTATCGAGGAAACTGGTCGCCGCGAGGATTTTGTTTGGGGTGTGCTGTACGAGCTGAACCCCGCGGACAAAATTGAACTCGATAAATGCGAGGGCCTAGGAAGCGGATACGGAGAACGCCGTGTGGCCGTATCTTCACAAGGGAAAACTCTCTCTGTTTTCGCTTACTACGCGACCTCCGTGGATCCCATTGTCCGACCTTACCGTTGGTATCGGGAGCTGGTAGTCGCAGGTGCACGCGAGCATGGATTGCCCGAAGAATACATTCGCAGTCTAGAGGCGATATCTCCTATCGAAGATCTAGATGAAAAGCGGGCTGCGTTAGCGCGCGAATTGCTTCGAAGCGATGCGGGCTTGCGGCGTTGAACTCGCGCGACTGGCTTCGAGGAATCTCTGCTGGGCCGTGACCTGACCTTGATTATCGCCCCAATTGAGGATGGTCAAGTCGACCCTGCTTTGTGCCCCTAGATGAGCAAAAAGGTCTGAGATAAGCAGCAAATGGCAAAGCGAGGAATGGTGGCCAGGAGTGGAATCGAACCACTGACACGCGGATTTTCAGTCGCAGGCTCTGCCGGCACGCCTTCGACATCGAGTTTTCGTCACGCCCACACCTATTGGCTTCGCGGTCGCGGCGTAGCGGTACTGTTTGGCGTGCATGCCGGATCGGCGATGAGCCGCAGTACATTGTCCTCGGGCGCCGTTTCCGAACGCGCCGACTCAATGTACGCCCGAAAGTCGCGCCCATACCAATTGGCTCGACTTTCAAACCACTGATAGACACCGGGAAGTCGGACGATATCTTTCAATTGGGCGTCCAATCCCGACCCGATGTCCTCGTCGATTTCTCCATTCAGCCTGAGGCGATATATCTGCTGCTGGACGTTGAACATCGAGAGGAAGAAAGAACTGAATCGAACCCGCTCCGCGCCGCTCAACGCGAGATAGTCGTGCGCTCCGCGCAGATAAATGCACACCAGCTCAGAATCCGTTGACAGAGCGCGAACACCATTGTTGTACTCGGTGATTACAGCCTGCGTGCCCGTCTGTGTCTGCGCATCACTATTCTGTTTGACTTGAAGTCCAACAAAAATGAGCGACAGTACGACGGCAATCGCACTGACGACTTCCGCGACTAGTCCCCACTTCTGAATTTTCATGTAACTGCTGCCTGCAAGTTCAAATCGACGGCTATCGACATCCAAGGCGAGGCTTTCCCAGACTGCGCGTCACTGCGGCACCTTGGACCGATCTGTAGCTCTATAGATATCAACGGAACCTTTGGACTTCTGAGTACGAAGTTCTTCGACGTACTCTACAAACCCTGGGTGCAGGTAATCTTTACGTTGCCGCCAGTAGAGATCAAAGCCGGGCAGATCCTTGACGCCGAGAATGATGGCTGTGATCGACGCGGCGATGGATGAATCCAAGGTACCTTCTTCACTCAAGAGATAGCTGTTCTGAAGGGCCAGGAAACCCGCATGCTGCATCATCAGATACTGAAATTCATCCTCTACCGATTGCTCTCCGGTGCCGCGCATGGAATTGATGAATAGGTCGCTCATTTGTCGATTGCTGCCGACCGCTAGATACCAACTCTGCATTGCTACAGCCGCATCGTTCGCCGCTGCTGATCTGACAGCACTCGCATTGTCACTAACCTGGATCCCGACATAGATCAGCGATACAAATACAGCAACAGAGGCAACTATCTGTGAAATATCTGCCATTTCAGCCAGCTTTAACTTCATTGGTGTCCCCAGTCGGTCAGCGTCGAGAGTCGACCATTCCAGCGCATTCATGCGGCTTAACTTCCGCGGTGTGCGGACACCACGATGCGCTCGACGGGATTCTAGGCGCGACGGTCACTGAATAGTCACCTGCGTCGCGCGCTTGCGGTGTTGTACTCACGTAACCGGCTGAAAAGAATGGTGGCCAGGGGCGGAATCGAACCACCGACACGCGGATTTTCAGTCTCATGGCACCATCACTCCGGCAGCTTCAACTTCCTCAGAAACGCCTTGTAGCGCGGATCGCCGACGAGCCCGCGCATCAGCCGATCGGCCTTGATCTCCGTGACGCCACCGTCGCGTTGGTCATAGGCGCGCTCGAGCCACTCAAACGCGAGATCGGCCTCGCCGCGGAACGCGTGCACTCCGGCGATCTGGTAGGCCCAATTTTCGGCGTGCTTGTCCTTCAGGGCCGCCAGCGCCGCGTTGGACTCCCCGCGCCGGCCAAGCGCATGAAATGCGAGCGGCAATCCAAAGAGTCGCCAGAGTTCCTCAGTCTCCTGCTGCATCGCCTGCAGGGCGGCTTCGGTCTTGCCCTGCAGGAGTAAGGCCAACCCGAGCGACAGATGCCAGAAGTCCCCGTCGGGATCGAGTTCGAGGACTTTGCGAAACGCGGCCTCGGCCTCCTTGTCGCGATTGACTGCCAGCAATGCGTAGCCGCGATTGCTGTATAAAGCCGGCCGCAGCGGATCACGCTCGATGGCCTTGTTCCCCAGGTCGATCGTTTCGCTCCAGAGTCCCAGTTTCTTCGCCTGGCCGGCGACGCGCCTGAGGGCCATGGCGTTGCCGGGCTCCAGGTCCAGGGCTTTGCGATAGCTGGCGTCTGCGGAATCCCAGTCCCAATCGTAATGGCTCTGGATCACGCCCATCGCCAAATGCGCGTCAGCGAGCTGGGGATCGAGTTCCAGCGCCTTCTCCGCGGCCTCGCGCGCCCGTCTATAAGCGTCCGCGACCGGCACGTAACCTCTGTCGGCCTGAGACGAGTATGACTCCGAGAGACCCGCCCAGGCCGGGGCGTAGCTCGGATCACGTTCGAGTGACCGCCGGAAGTACCCGACTGCAAGCTCGAACTCCTTGCGACCGCGCCGGTCAAGGAAGAAACGTCCCTGCAGCGCGAGGTTGTAGGCTTCTGGATCCACCGACCGGGAACGCGTCGTGGACTTTGTGCCGAGCAACGTCAGCTTCAGCGCCTTGACCACCTCGCCAGCGATCTCGTCCTGCACTGCGAAGATGTCGACGAGCGTGCGGTCGTAGCTCTCCGACCAGAGGTGGGAACCATCGGCCGCCCGAATGAGCTGCGCGGTGATTCGCAGCTTCTCGCCGGACTTCCGCACGCTGCCCTCCAGGATGTGCGCGACGTTGAGCTTCTCGCCGATTGCCCGCAGGTCTTCGTTCCGTCCCTTGAACTGGAACGACGAGGTGCGCCCGATCACGCGCAGCTCGGGTAGCTTCGCCAGCAGGTTGAGCAACTCCTCCGACAGGCCATCCGCGAAGTATTCCTGATCCTGGCCCGCGCTCATGTCCGCGAACGGCAACACCGCGATCGACTTCTCTGAGATCGCGGGCGTCACCTCCACCGAGGTCTGCTGCTCGGCGACGCGCTTCGACAGCCAGAGGTGGTCGACGACAAGGTATGCAAGAGCGACCGCGGTGATGGCAGCCAAGGCGGCGAGCATTCTCGACCGCCGATGCGCCTGTGTGGTTGCGGCAGCGTCCGGTTCGTTACGCGGTCGTGCCGGGCCGCCGGAATGACCCGCCGCCGAGTCGGATGCGTGCGCCACGCCACGTTGCACCGCATCTACCAGCTTCGGCAACGCACGCTCGACCCCGGTCGCGCTCGCATCAAGCCACTGTGAGGTGTTTAGGAAATACTCAAGAGAGGCCGGTATTGGGGCGAGGTCAATGCGGAACGACACCACGGGATGTCGCTTCGAACTCGCGCGTTCGACTTCCCTGAGGACGTGTTGGGAAGCGGCGGCGTTCTGCGACAGGACGAGCACAACCACCGTGGCCGAATCGATGGCGTGAACAATCGCCTCGGAATAAAACTCGCCGGGCGTCACGTTCCGCGGCGCGATCCAGCACCCCGCGCCCGCGTGTTCCAGGGCGGCACAAACGGTTTCAGCAACAGCCCGATCCGACGAGGCGTAGCTTATGAATACAGTGTGTGTGCCGGCCTGGTTGTGCACGGCTCCCGGCGCCGCAAGCGCGGCATCTGGTGCCTGTTCTCCGTCGTGGCCTTCGGGCATGTCGGGGATTCCCACTTGCCGCCGGGAATGGTCGCGGATACTTACCAAGTTAGCAATCAGCGTGGATTGTGGGGATGGGGGATGACCGCTTCTGGGAATTAGCTCGACGCGCTAAGGGTTCTATTTCGTTGGCCGCCATCGTCCAAAGGAAATAGAGGTCGGAGCGCCCGCCCCGCGGCGCGAAATCGCGAAGTCCGATGGTCGGCCGAACCGCGCGCCGGCGGTTACCGATGGTCCGCGGGTGATGTAGGAAATCGCTTGCGGTTCATCGAAGTGGGCATGGTGGCCAGGGGCGGAATCGAACCACCGACACGCGGATTTTCAGTCCGCTGCTCTACCAACTGAGCTACCTGGCCATGCTAGGGGCTGCGTATTAGACCGGGGGCCTTCGCGGGCGTCAAGAATCGCCGGTAAAACGCGCCGTTTCGAGGTCGACACCCGCCGCATGCAGGCTATTCACCAGTGGCGCAAGGTGCGCCGAGTACGCCTGGGCACGCGTGGATGACTGTTGCGGCGGCCGGCGCACCTGTAAGGTGCTGATGGTGCTCACGGTGCGCCGGCTCGTCCAGTAGTTCGCGCACGCCTCCTCCCACTCGAGGCCACAGTACGTGATGAGCTCGCGTGCGGCCTGATCGAAGCGTGCCACGAAGTCCTCGTACTGGATGGTCAAGAACGAGTCGCCAGCGACGCGCTCCCAGTGCGCCATCACGCGCGCGTACTGGCCGTAGTAGTCGCCAATGTCCTGCAGCCGGTTGGTGAATCGAAGCAGCCGAGAGAACTCGTTGCGCCAGATCGAGAATGCGGTCTCGACCGGATTGCGCCGCACGTGGATCACGCGCGCGTTCGGAAAGAGCGCGAGAATGAGTCCGACGGAGTCGAAATTCCAGGGATTCTTGTCCGTAACGGCGAGCGCATCCCCGGCCTCGGGCTGCAGCCGCCGGTAGGTGGCGCGCCACTCGGGCCATTTCGAGGCCGGCACCCCGCCCATTCCCGCGGCGCGCGCGTGATCGAGGAAGTCGGGCAGGATCCAGCGGATTCCGGGCAGTTCGCCGCCGGCGACGACGCGCGAGTGAGCGCCGAGCACACTCTCGACCAGCGTCGTGCCTGAGCGCGGCATGCCGACGATGAATACGGGCGAAGGTCCCGCGGGCAAAGTCGTCGCGGGCACGGGTAGCGACTCGAACAGCTTCATCAGTTCCTCGACTTGCCTCCCGTGATGCGCGCGATCGTAGGCGAGACCTTCAACCACCGACTGCTCGAAGCCGAGGTTGTTGGCACGCTCGTAGGTCGCAAAGGCTTCGTCGATGCGCCCTTCCTTGTCGAGACCGTCGGCCAGCGTGAACAGCCCGGCGATCCGGTCAACCGGTCGCGTCGAATCGCTGGCGACGAGATCGCGCAGCGCAGCGGTATCCGCATCCGGCAGGCGATGATCGGAGAGCTGGGCGAGCGCCTTGTAGGCCGCAACGTCGCGCGGATTCACCTCGAGCGAGCGTCGGCAATAGTCGCGCGCCTTGTCGGGGTTTCCCTTCCACATGTGCAGGATCGCCTGGCCGGATAGCATGGCGGCGTTCCCGGCATCGAGCCGCTCCGCCTCTTCGAGGGCCGCAGCTGCGGCGTCGACGTCGAGTGCGTGCAGGCAAAGCCGGCCGTAAGTCGCGAGCGACTGGGCATTGCGGCCGCCGAGCGCGAACGATTCCTGGTAACTCTGCATCGCCTGGCGCAGATAGCCGGACTTCCACTGCGCGATGGCAAGCGCGCGCCAAGGTGCCGGGTCTCCGGGCGCAATGGCGCGCCAGGCAACGGCGACGCGCTCCAGCCCGCCCCAGTCCGAGGCCGCCTCCATCAGGCTGGCGTCGAGGCGGTAGATCGATGCGTTACCGGGGGCGAAAGCGGCGGCGGCCACGAGCGTGCGCCGCGCTTCGGTCAACTGGCCGTCGTCGAAGTTCGCCTGCGCGATCTTGAACAGCAGCGACGGGTCGTCCGGATGCAGCTCGAGTGCCTTGTGGAAATGCGCGGCAGCCTCGGCGAAGCGCATCAACCTCGCTTTGAGTTCGCCCAGCCGCTCCCAGGCCCCGTGGCGGCCCGGTTCATCCGCGACGACCGACTCCACGACCTGCACAGCTTCCTCGATTCGGCCCTGGTGCGCGAGCCAATGCGCGAGATTCATGCGCACGGCGGCGTGCTTCGGCGCGATTCCGGCTGCTTTGCGCAGCGGCGCCTCGGCCTCCCCGGACTGCCCGGATTGCAGGAGCATCAGACCGTAGACGGTGTTCGCCTCCGCGCTTCCGGGATCCTGCAAGGTGGCCGCGCGATAGTGATCCAGGGCTTCGGCGTTGCGGCCCGCCTTGCGGGCTGCGTGGCCGAGCTGCATCGCCTGTCGCGTCGCGTCCGCGCTCAACCACTCATCCTGCTGGCTTTGGATCCACGAACCCCACCGGAGCATTCGACCCTGCACCGAAGAAGTACTTTTCCATCTCCCCGACCAGGAACTGCCGTGCCTTCGGCTCGAAGGCCACGAGCCGGTACTCGTTGATCAGCATCGTCTGGTGTCCGAGCCACTGCTTCCAGGCTTCCTTCGACACCTGCTCGAAGATGCGCTGGCCGAGCTCACCCGGGTAGGGCGGCTTCTCGAGACCTTCCGCCTCGCGACCGAGCTTCACGCACTGGACCATTCGCGCCATTTCGCAACTCCTCGAGCAATCTTGCCACGGGCGCGGGCAGCCCGACGTCATCCATTGAAGCAAGTTCCTGCCAGCGCGTCTCGCCCTCCGCGACCCGACCTTCCTGCGTGCCCAGCTCGACGATCCACGGTTCGATCTCGAGGTCGAAATGCGTGAAGGCGTGCCGGACCGGCGCCAGCCGGCGGGTCGGCGCCGCGAGGCCGAAGCGTGCGGCCAGGCTGGCCTCGGCCTCCGCCGCGTGCGCGAACTCCGGCGGCGCCCAGAGGCCGCCCCAGATTCCGCGGGATGGGCGTCGCTCGAGCTGCACGCGACCGGCCGCGACCACGAACAGCATGTGCGTACGGCGGAAGCGCCGCGGCGCGCGGCGGCGCGGCACGGGCAGTTCCCCAGCACGACCCGCGGCGAGTGCCGCACAGTCCTGCGCGAGGGGGCAGCGGTCGCAGGCAGGATTGGCACGCGTGCAGACGGTGGCACCGAGATCCATGATCGCCTGGGTGTAAGCCGCGACACGAATTGCCGGAGTGGCGGTCTCCGAGAGCGCCCACAGTTTCCTCAGGCCTGCCGTGGAGTCGGCCGGCTCCTCGACCAGGAACACGCGCGCGAGCACGCGCTTCACGTTGCCGTCGAGGATCGGGTGGCGCTGTCCACGCGCGAGCGCGAGGATCGCGCCCGCGGTCGAGCGGCCGATGCCCGGCAGTTCCAGCAGCGCCTCGAAGCTGTCCGGTAACTCGCCGCCGTGTCTCGCCACGATCTCTCCGGCAGCGCGATGCAGGTTCCGCGCCCGGGCGTAGTAACCGAGCCCGGACCACAGGCGCATCACCTCGTCCTGCGGCGCGGCCGCGAGTGCCGCGACGTCCGGGAATCGCGCGATGAAGCGTTCGTAGTACGTCTTCACGGTCTCGACCTGCGTCTGCTGCAGCATCACTTCCGAGACCCAGACGCGGTACGGCGCGAGATCGGATTGCCAGGGCAGGTCGTGCCGCCCGTGCGCGTCGAACCAGGGCACCAGGCGTTCCGCGATCGTTGAAGGCGCCAGGCTCACGGCGCGGCCTCGGCGTCCGGCGTGATACGGATGACGGCATCGCGCACCTTGGCGTCGCCGATGCGCGCCTCGCCGATCCGCAGTTCTGCGTCGATGTCGAGTTGTGCGAGTTCAGTCGCGAGGGATTCGAGTGTCGCTTTCTTGCTGCTGCTGCCGCCGCCGCCACCGCTCGGGGCCTTCGTCGCGGGCGGCAGGTAGCGGTTAAAGTCAATCGCGTCGAGACTTGCCCGCACGAAGCGCTTGCCCGGCAATACGCGACCCTCGAAGTTCGTGTCGTCGAGTCGCCCGGACAGCGGGTCGAGCGCGATCTCGCCATCGGTCATCCGCGCGCGCAGCGCGACCTGCAGGGACTCGAAGGCCGTCGGATCGGCCATTACCGGCAGCGCCTGGCCGAGGATGATGGCGGGTGTGCGAGGCGCGAACGCCTCGGTCGCAACCGCGAAGTCCGCGACCAGCTCGGGCTCGTCGAGGTCGAGCGTGCCGTCGAAACGACCCGGGATCTCCGCGAACTTGAACTGACCGCCTGCGAAGCTCGCGGCGCCCGTGCCGCTCTCAAAGGACACCTGTCGCAGCGTGCCCGTGAGCTCGGCGCCGGCGAGCGGCAGCGGATCCCCGCCCAGCCAGCCACGAAACTCGAGCGCACTCGCCTCGTAGTGCCCCGCCCCAAAATCCATCCTGGCCTCGCCTTTCAGCGCGAAGTGGATCGTGTTCGAGCCGGCGATGCCGCCGAGCCGCAGTTCGAGCGGAAATGCGGTGCCCGGTGCGATGTCGTTCGCCTCCACCGTGATGGCCGTCAACTGCCCGTGCGTGCCGGTCTCAGCATCGCGATAGTCGATCGTGCCGCCTTCGAGGACGAGCGCGCCTAGCGACCAGCGTGCCGGCTCTGCCGGCACCGCGGCCGCCGCCGGCTCCGGAAAGAGCTTCGACCAGTTGCTGGTACCGTCGGCGGAAATCCGCAGGCGTGCCGTCGCATTCGCGACGATCAGGCCGTTTATACGTTCCGTCGCGCCGAACAGCCTGCGCCAGGGCAGCAGGGCTGCGATGTGCTCGACCTCGAGCATCGGCTCCTCGCCGAAGCCCGACGGCTGCGCGATTCTGATCTCGGCGATATCAAGCTGCGGCGACGGCAGGAACCCGACGCTCAGTCGGCCGACGGCGGCGGGCAGTCCGGTTGCGTCTGTGATCGCGCGCTCGACGAGCCCGCGCGCGAGCGGCGTGCGCGCCAGCCCCCAGAGAACGGCGAAGACCGCCATCGCGAGTAGCGCGATGGCGGCCGGAATGCGTGCGTGGCGTCGCTTGAGCGGCATTTATCCGGTGGCCCGATCGGGACACCGGATTCTAGCGGACCTTGGAGCCTTAGCGGTCGCAGACCCGGATCTCGCCCGAAAGCGTCTGGAGCTCGACGCGCGCGCCGCCGTTGCCCTGGGTGAAGACGAGCTCGCTGCCCGGCGTGAACTTGCTCGTGCCGCGCGACTCCTGCCCGAAGCAGTTCTCGATGTCCCCGCTGAATGACTCGATGTCGAAGTCAGCGTTCACCGGCGGCTTGACCTTCAGAGTGATCGTGCCGCTCACGGACTCCATGTCGACGCTCGCGGAGGACGTCAGTTCGGCGTTGACCGTGATGTCCCCCGAGACGGAATTGACGTCGATATTGTCGGCGGCAGCGATGGTCGCGTGGATCACTCCGCTGACGACCTCGCCTTCGAAGCTCCCGCGCACACCCGTGACGGTGGCGGTGCCGCTGACGTTCTCGGTCTGGACCGCGGCCTTGCCGCCGTTGCCCGTGACGGTGACGTCGCCGGAGACCGAGGCGGCCTTCACGGCGGCATCAAAAGCCTGCGTCCCGACCGCGCCGCTCACCGACTCCAGGTCCTGCTCCCCGCGCACGCCGGCCACCGTGACGTCCGCGCTCACGGTGTCGATGATGAGCCGTGCACCGCGCGGCACGCGCAGCGTCAGGTTCGCGTCGTCCTGGTCACGCCCGTAGCGGCTGTTCGGCCGGTCTACTTCGATGCGCACCATGCGCGGAGTCGCCTCGAACTCCAGTTCGTCCTTGTCGCTCTCGAGCTCGGCCACCAGCTCGACTTCGTTCTTGTCCCAGGCCGTGACCAGGACGCAGCCCTGGACGTTCGAGACCTCGATCGTCGCGTCGGCCTCGACGGTCGCGCGCTTGGTGATCTGCTGCTGTGCGGCGGCGGGCGCCGCGATGGCCGCAAGGATCGCGGCAGCCAGCCATGAATTCCGGATGATCATCTCAGGTTCTCCTCGTGAGGCCGTCACGCGCGGTGACGACGGTCGAATACAGATTCAATTCCTGCTTGTAGGTGCCAGCCAGCATGCCCTGCAGCATGCCGCTCGCCGGGTCCTTCGCGAGCGCGGCGTCGATCTCGTCGGCGGCCCTCTGCATGACCGCGAGGTTTTTGGCGATTGCATCGCGCGTCTCCGGCTGGAGTGTCGCGAACGCGCTCTTGAACTCGACGAGCAACGAGTCGCGCGCAGCGAGCTCGGTCGCCGAGACTCCGGAATTCGGCCCGTAGCGCACCGGCACGAATTCCACGCCCGCGGTCGACGCCTCTGCGATCACGGGCGGATTTGCCTGTTGCGGGTCACGCAGGAGACTCCAGGTCAGCAGCGCCGAAACCGAAGCGACCAGGAATGCCGCCGCGAGGGCGAGTGGCCAGCGGAAGACTGGCTTGGCCGGCGATGCGCCCGCCTCGGCGATCCGCGCGGCGATCGTGGGCCAGAGGTCGCGCTGAGGCACCACGTCCTTGGGCAGCTCGGCAGCTTTCGCCAGCAGCGGGTCTTCCGGCGGATTGCGCGGGCCGAATGGAAGGGTGCTCATGTCGCGTGCTCCGTGCCCATGCGCGCGCGCATCAGGTGCCGCGCGCGGTGCAGTTGTGCCTTGCAGGTGCCGATGGCGACGCCAAGCATCCCGGCGGCTTCCTCGTGGCTGTATCCGTAGATGCCGTGCAGCACGACGATGTCGCGCGCGCCGGGCGGGAGCGACGCGATCGCGCGCTCGACGTCGATCGGCGTCGCCTCGTCCATGCGGCCCTCGGCTTCGAAGTCCATCTGCTCTCCTGAATCCTCGGTCATGCTGATCTCGTTCCGGCCCTGCGGACTGCGGCGCCTGGCGAGCACCGCGTTCACCGCGATCCGGTGCAGCCAGGTGGAGAAGCTGCTGCGGCCTTCATAGCCCGGCAGGCTCCGCCAGGCGCTTACAAAGGTGTCCTGCGCCAGGTCCTCCGCGGATTCCGGCTGCCCGGTCATCCGCAGGCACAGGCCGTACACGCGCCCGATGTGCTGGCGATACAGGTCCTCGAAGGCGCCCATGTCGCCCTGACAGGCCCGCCTCACGAGTTCTGCGCTCGAGTCCACCTGGGGGGCCGGCATCATTCCTTTTGCACCCGATTCCTAGTCCGTTCATGGTCTTGGACGCGGCGGCCGCCCGGAAGGTTGGAAGCCTTACAATCCGCCCGATATGGCACAGTTTGCGACGATTACCGGCTGGGGCAAGTGCATGCCGCCGGCTGTCCTTTCCAACGCCGACCTCGCGACCTTTCTCCCGACCGACGACGAGTGGGTCCGCAGCCGCACCGGCATCCACGAGCGGCGGATCTCGCATGTTTCCCTGGGCGCGATGGCCGAAGTCGCCGCCCGTCGCGCCCTCGCCTGCGCGGGTCTCGAGGCCGGGGATCTCGACCTCATTGTATTCGGCACCTGCAGCATGGACGAACAGGTGCCCAACATGGCTTCCAGCCTGCAGGCGAATCTGGGCGCGCCGAACGCCGGAGCGATGGACGTCAACACCGCCTGCACCAGCTTCCTGTACGGACTCACGACGGCAAGCGCGATGATCAAGTCCGGCACGGTGCGCAATGCGCTCGTGATCGGCGGCGAGCTGGTCTCGCCGATGATGGACTGGAGCAACCGCAACGTGGCCATCCTGTTCGGCGACGGCTGCGCCGCGGTCGTACTGCAGGCGACGGACCGCGAGGAAGGCGTGCTCGCCGACCGGCTCGGCTGCGATGGCGAGGCGCGCGGCATCCTCCAGATCCACGGCATGGGCCTCGCCTACGCCAATCGCGGCTGGGCGCTCGGCGACACGGAATGGGTCTTCGAGGGCCAGGAGATCTTCAAGCGCGCGGTGCTCGGCATGAGCCGGGCCTGCGAGTCGGTGCTCGCGGCGCGCGGCCTTGCGGCTGCGGACATTGACCTCGTCGTTCCGCACCAGGCGAACCTGCGCATCATCGAGGCGGTCGCAAAGCGTGCCGGAATCCCGATGGAGCGCTGCTTCATCAATATCCAGCGCTACGGCAACATGTCGTCGGCGACCGTGCCGGTCGCACTGGTCGAGGCCCTCGAGGAGGGGCGCGTCGTGCCCGGAAGCCACCTGCTGCTGACGGGGTTCGGCGCGGGGCTCACCTGGTCCGCGCACATCGTGCGCTGGGGCGAGCGCGTGACGCCGCTCGGGACCAGCGATGCGGAGCTGCCGCCGTGCACGAAGACCGCGCTCGAGATGGTCCGCGGCTATATCGCCCTCAAGAAAGGCTCGCGGCTCGCCGGCTGACCAGCGCCCGGTAGAGTTCCAGGAAGCGGTCGGCTGCGCCCGCGACATTCGCCTTCCAGTGCTGGGCCGCGTGCTCATCAGCGCCGTCGCTCACGTACTTCGCGCAGGCGAACGGCGCGCCGGCGACGCGGCAGGCCTTGGCAAGCGCGTAGGCCTCCATGTCCACGACGTCGCAGGCCATGCCGTGGTCGGCAGTCGCGAACGAGTCGCCACTGCCGCAGGTGGCTTCGGGCAGGCCCGCGAAGGTGGCGGCGAACTCGATGACCGGCGGCAGCTCGTCGAAGGGGGTCACGCCGGGCGCGAAGCCGAGCGCGCCGACGTCCATGTCGCGGTCCACGAAGCGGCGGCATGCAAAGAGCGTGCGCGCCGGGAGGCGCGCGCTGCCAGCCGTGCCGAAGTTCACGACCAGTGGGAGCCGTCCACCTTCGCGGGCGAGTTCCGCGAGCCGGCGCGTGAGCGCGATGGCCGCATTGACCTTGCCGACGCCGGTGTAGAGGACGGGGACGCCCGCCGCCTCGAAGCGCCCGGCGCCTTCGGCCGGCAGTGCCATCGCGACCAGTATCGCGGGCGCTTCAGCCGCCATAGCGGATGACGGCGCGCGGCGCTGCGCCGAGACAGCGGAAATCCTCCGCGATGCCAAGGTCGATCAGCAGCGCCGTATGAAGCACGCGAAAGCCCGCTTCGGTCGCGAGCTCGGCGGATGCCGCAAGCGTCCCGCCCGTTGCGAGCACGTCGTCAACCAGGATGAGCTTTCCCTCCCCGTGCTGCATCTCGAGCACGCCCGCGCCGTACTCGAGGGCATATGCCCGCTCGATCACCGGAGGCGGGAGCTTGCCCTTCTTGCGGATCGGCACGAAGCCCTTGCCGTGTTTCTCCGCGAGCGCCGCGGCGAGTATGAAACCGCGCGATTCGATACCCGCCACCGCATCGGCCTCGGACCACTCGCGCGCGCTGAACAGCTCATCGAGCGCGGCGATGACCGCGGCGAAGTGCGTGCGCAGGAGCGGCGTTATGTCACGAAACAGGATGCCCGGCTGAGGGAAATCAGGGACATCGACGATCAGGCGCGCAAGCGGATGCATGGATTCCTCGTCAACCGGGGGTGCCGGCAGGCGTTGTTGTCATTAGAACGCCACGAATCGTGAGCGATTGAACGAGGAGACTCAACATGTTCAGGAAAATTGCCGTGACGCTCGTCCTCTCTGCTGCCGCCCTGCCTGCCCTCGGCGACTCGCCGGGCCTCAATGCGCGCGAGCAGAATCAGCGCGAGCGAATCGGGCAGGGCATCCGTTCAGGCGAGCTGACGCGGCCTGAGACGCGCCGCCTGGTGCATGGCGAAGTGCGCCTGCACCGCCACGAGCGAATCGCGAAGTCGGACGGCGTCGTGACGCGGGCCGAACACTACCGTCTCGACCGCCACGCTGACCGCATGAGCGGCCGCATCTATCGCCAGAAGCACGATCCGCAGTCACGGTAGGAAATGAAGGGGACGCACCCCTTCATATTCGAATATGAAGGGGTGCGTCCCCTTCATTTCCTACGCGCCGCGGGTCGCTTCGGAAGTGTGCGCGTGGATGAAGTCGGCCATTTCGGCGATCGCGCGGTCGCCGTCGACGAGGCCGCGGATCGCCGGGAACACGTGCGGCATGGAGTGCCACACGGCGGCGAGCGAGCCCGGCGCCTTCGCGGCATAGCGCAGCGTGTCGTCGAGCAGGATCTCGGAACTGCCGACGTGAATCTGCGTGGGCGGCAAGCCATCCGCGCTCCCGAACAGCGGCGAGATGCGCGGGTCCGCAGGATCCTGGCCAGGCGCATACCAGTCCTGGATCCGGCTCGCGGTCTCGGCCCGGAACATCGGGTCGATGCCGTCGTTACGCACGAATGACGGGCCGCTGAAAGTCAGGTCGAGCACCGGCGACATGAGCACCAGCGCCGCCGGCAGCGGCAGACCCTCGTCGCGAGCGCGCATCGCGGTGACCAGGGCGAGGTTGCCGCCGGCGGAGTCTCCCGCGAACACGATGCGCGCCGGGTCGAACCCCGCCGACAGCATCCAGTTCCAGGCCGCAAAGCAGTCGTCCGTCGCGGCCGGGAACGGGTGCTCGGGCGCCAGGCGGTAATCGATCATGAGTCCGCGCGCACCTGCGCTGCGCCCGATCGCGGCGAGCAATGAATCGTGGATCGCGCCGCATTCGGCGATGAAGCCGCCGCCGTGGAAGTAGAGGATGATGCCGCCCTGCGGCGCTCCCGCAGGCACGATCCACCGGCCGCGACTCCCGCCCATTTCGAGCGGCGCCGAGGCCTCGTAAGCTTCCTTGCGCGCGATAAAGGGCGCCGCCATTGCAGCCAGCGCACGCACGCGCTCCGGCGTACGGGCGCGCGCCAGGGCGGCCCGCGCCCCGTGCAGCAGGTGTTCGACAGCCCAGCGTTGTAGCCCCGCGCGCATCCCGGCATCCTACCCGCAATGGGACGCATCTTCGAAGTCCGCAAGCACGCCATGTTCGCCCGGTGGAACCGGATGGCGAAGCAGTTCGCGCGCATCGGCAAGGACATCACCATCGCCGTCAAGGCCGGGGGCCCGGACCCGGGCAGCAATCCGACGTTGCGCCGCGTGATCCAGAATGGGCGCGCGATCAACATGCCGAAGGACAGGATCGAGGCTGCGATCAAGCGCGCCTCCGGCCAGGGCGCCGCAGACTTCCAGCTCGTGCTCTACGAGGGCTACGCCCCGCACGGCGTCGCCCTCCTCGTCGAGACCGCGACCGACAACCCGACGCGCACGGTCGCGAGCGTGCGCAACATCCTGTCGAAGCACGGCGGCAATCTCGCGAGCAATGGCAGCGTCAGCTTCCTGTTCCGCCGCATGGGCGTCTTTCGTCTCAATCCCGCGGGCATTGACCAGGACGAACTCGAGCTCGACCTGATCGACCACGGCCTCGACGAGATGGGCGAGAGCACCGGCGAGCACGGCGAGCCGCAACTCGTCGTGCGCTGCGCGTTCGAGGAATTCGGCCATCTCCAGAAGCGGCTCGAGGAGCGCAAGATCGTGCCGATTTCCGCCGAGCAGGAATACGTCTGCACGACGCCGACGGAATTACCCGAGGCCGCGGCGAACGAGGCGCTCGAGCTCATCGACATGCTCGAGCAGGACGACGACGTCCAGAAGATCTACCACACGCTCGCCTGAGGCGGGCGCCGGATGTCGCGGTCCCGCGCCGTGTGTTCCTGGAAGTCGATTACGGTACCTTCGGCATCGACCACGTGGCTGCCCGGATAGCGAACCGTGGTCGGCCCGATGTGCCCCGGCTCCGCCAGCAGGTAATCGCCGATGGCCGGTACGCCGCCAGGGACGCGAAACACGCCGTATTCTTCGCTGTGCATGACCAGCACCGCCGCTTCATGACTGAGCAGGCGAACCCTTGCCCCGATCGGCTGATCAGAGCAGATGTTCTTGTAGCCGATATCCGTGGTGAACGTACCCAGCTGCGGATGCCGGTCCACGACCTGGGTCAGAATCAGGGCGGCGTTTCGAAATGGCATGTCGGGCATGTCCAGTCGACAGCGTGCGTCCCAGTAGATGAAGGATCCCGGCGCGCCGTACATGCCTTCCGTGCGGGCGTAGTATGGAAATGAATACGCACCGCCTGCGACGATGAACGGAACCGGCAATCCTGCCGATTCGATCTGTCTGCGAAACTCCTGCAAGGCTTCAATGTGGCGCAGCGCCGCATTAGCGCGCAGGTTCACATCGGCAAAGCTCTCGTGCCCGTCGTACAGGTGAAGCCCCGCTGCTTCCAGGAACGGATGCCGATCGATATCGCGATACATTGTCACCGCCTCGGGACCCATCCGGATGCCGGTGCGGTGCATGCCGTCGTCCACGTCGAGCAAGACCGGCAGCCGCCGTGCGTGCCGTGCGGCGACATCGCCCAGCACTTGCAGATGACGCAGCGAGCTGGCGATCGTGGCGATCCACTGATCCGGATATGCCGCGACCAGTTCGAGCAGCCGCTCCACCTTGCAGGCCTGGGTCAAGTGATAAGCGAGAATCGCCCGTCGTGCGCCGGCCCGCAGGATCATCTCGAGCTCGGACAACGTGGCGCACTTGAACTGGTCGATGCCCCGCTCGATCTGCATGCGCGTGACGGCTGGCGATTTGTGGGTCTTCACGTGGGTGAAGAGATTCCCGGCGCCATTCGCCAGTTCGCACACACTGCGAATGTTGTGCTGTACGTGATCCCGGAACACGATCATCGCCGGCGTCGGCAGCTCGTCCGGCCTGGCGATCCGATATCCGTCGTTGACGATCATTGCGGTCTGCAATTCCAGTGCGGATGTCAGCGAAACGGCAAGGCCGCCAGGCGCGCCGGCCGACGCCCGTCGCCGAGATTCGTCTCGAGGCCCTCGACATCATCGGGGATCGCCGACGACAGCATGCCGACCGCGATGTTCTTCATGAGTCGCGGGGAGTAGACGGCCTCTGTCACCGTGCCGACGACCTCCGGCCCCAGGAATACGTCCTGCCACGCGGTTATCCCGCCGATCCGTTCGCCGCCGATCACAAATCCCACGCGGCGTCGCCGGGCGCCGTTTTCCTGGATCCGCCGGAGCGCCGCCTTGCCAACGAATTCGTCGGGCCGGTCCAGGTTCACGAACGCGCCCAGGCCTGCCTCGAAAGGATTGACGCCGTATCGGGCATCAGCCCCGTACGAAAGCAGGCCGCTCTCGACCCGTTCGACGTCGCTCGGCGCACTCGCCACGATTCCGTAGGGCGCACCGGCTTCCTTCACACGGCGGTACAGATCCGACCCTCTGCGGGCGTCGCGCAGGTATAGCTCGAAACCACCCTGCTTCGACCAACCCGACCGGGCCAGCAGGACTGGGATGCCGTCGAGTTCGGTCTCACGGAACCAGAAGTACTTCAGCTTGCGGACCCAGTCACCGAACAGGCCGGCGACGACGTCTTCCGCCCGCGGCCCTTGCACCGCCAGCGGCGACGCGTCGGGATCGATCACCTGCACGTCCAGTCCGCGTTCGGCGGCAATAGCCTGCGCCCAGAGCAGGATGTCGCTGTCGGCAATCGACAACCAGAAGCGGTCTTCGGCCAGCTTCTGCAGTACCGGGTCGTTGATCAGATTGCCCTGGTAATCGCAGAGCGGCACGTACTTGCCCTGTCCGACCGCCATGCCGTCGATTGCGCGAGTCGTCAGGTAGCGTGCCAGCCGTTCCGCGTCCGGCCCGGCCAACTGGACCTGGCGCTCGCACGCCACGTCCCACAGGACCACGCCGGTCATGAGCGCCTGATACTCGCCCGCGGGATCGCCGAAATGCGAAGGCGCATACACGTGGTTGTAGACCGAGAATGACTGCACGCCGTCCGCTACCGTGGCGTCGAAATACGGCGACTTGCGAACGTTGCAACCGATTGCGATCTCGAACGGCATCCGTTGACTCCTTGGCGATCGAACGCAGAATTTCTCAGCAACGACCGCCGGTCGTGTCCGCTATCAGGATCAGTGCAGACGGAGAGGTCGGCGAATCACGGCGCCCGGTCGATTGCCGGTGACTTGCCCGTCGTCGAGCACCGTGACCCCGTTGACCCACACCCTGGCGATACCCATTGAAGCCAGATGCGGATCCTCGTAGGTCGCCCGGTCGGCGACTCGTGCCGGATCGAACAACACCAGGTCCGCGTAACGCCCTGGCGCGATCAAGCCACGATCGGCGATGCCGGCCTGCCGGGCGGCCAGCGAACTGATCCTGCGGATCCCCTCTTCAAGGCTGAGCACGCCGCGCTCGCGGATGTAATGACCGAGATAACGCGTGAAGGCGCCGTATCCACGTGGATGCGGGCCCGCCAGTTCGCCGTCGCTGCCGATCACGGTATACGGCCAGGCCATCATGGCCTCGATGTCGGGCTCGGCCATCGCGAATCCCAGCATCGGCGACCGGCTGCCGGCTTCGGCATCCTTTTTCAACAACTCGATCAGGGTGGTCGCGGGATCGGTACCGCGAATCGCGGCGATCTGGGCAATCGTCATGCCGTCGTAAGCCGGCTCCGGCCGGAAGTCAGGAAGCAGGATCCCCTCCGGCGACAACATGTCTTCCAGGATGTACTCAGCGCCATCGCGCCGATCCAGGTCGCGATCCGGAAATAGCGTTACCAGCCAGCTGAAATTCGCGTTCCACGCCGTATACGGATAGATGTCCGCCGTGATGTCGACACCCGATGCCCGCGCCGCTTCCAGTTTCGACTTCAGCCGATCGGCCTGCCCCCACCAGCGGGTCATCGCCAGCTTGATGTGGGTCACCTGCACCGGCAGCCGCGCCTCGCGGCCGATATTGATGATCTCGTCGATCGCTTCCCAGAAGTACTGGTCCTCGCTGCGGATGTGGCTGATGTAGCGCCCACCCTGCGAGGCCGCCACCCGGGCGAGTTCGACCAGCTCTGAAGGCGCTGAATAGGAGCCCGGATCGTATTCCAGCCCGGACGAAAGCCCCAGGGCGCCAGCTTCCAGTTCGGCCGCCAGCATCGTCTGCATGCGTGCCAGTTCCTTCGGCGTCGCCGGGCGGCGGAAATCGTCTCCCATGACTTGGCCACGGATCGTCCCGTGGCCGGCAAAGGACGCGACGTTGATCGACGCAGGCGACGATTCGAGACGCCGGAAGAAATCGGCCAGCGGATACGGATGACTGCCATCCTGCCCCGCCACGATGGTCGTGACTCCCTGGGTGACGACCGCGAGCGCCTCGGCCGCCTCGAGCAAGCCGTCTTCATGGTGACTGTGTGCGTCAATGAAGCCGGGCGCCAGCACCAGCCCGCCGGCATCCACCACTGTGTCGCCCGCGGTCGGTTCGAAATCGCCCACGGCTTCGATTCGCTCCCCCACGACACGCACCTTCACGTTCCGCGAGGGTCCGCCGCTGCCGTCGATCACGCGTGCATTGACGATAACGACACCGGGCAGTTCGCCATCGGCCCATGAACAGTTGGCGGAAAGGATGCCAAACAGCAACGCGACGGCGATCCTGCTCACTGCAGCTTCTCGAACACGATGCCTTGCTCCGCACCTGAGCCGAGTTCAAAGCCGGCAACGGCACCGCCGGCACTGCGGCGGAACCCGAGGTTGGCGGCCACCACGCCCGAATAGGCCTGGTCGCTGAAACTGAACCTGAACTGGTCGTCGCCAATCGGTACAACTTCGAGCGGCGCCTCCTGCTCGATGCGCAAGACCAGTCCGCGATCGACCAATGCAAAACGATAGATCGCATCGAGTTCAGCAGAAAAGAAAGCGCCCGCGAACTCCGCCAGCTGATCCGGTGCCATCGTACGGGGCGCCGGTATCGGCTCTGCAGGTGAATCTTCGTCGCGACCTGCGTCGTCGCCCCCGGGCGCCAGTTCATCAGCCAGGTAGTGGTCGGCTACACGGTATGCAAGCTGCAGGGTCTCGGCCAGGCCGTCGTTGCAGGCGATCGCGATTCCCACGCCCGGCTCCACGAACCGCATGAGCACGGATCGTGAACCCCAGGAACTGCCGGTGTGATGGATGGTCCGCAGCCCGCGGTACTCGCCGAGATACAAGCCGCGGGCTCGCCCGAGCGGCGTGCCGTCGTCGAGGGTTCCCTCGGTCAGCATCAGCGAATGGATGGCCGGCCGCTCGGGCCCGTGCAGGTAACTATCCCAGCGCAGCAGGTCCTCGACGGTCGTATACAGCTGTCCGTCGCCCGGGACGTCGAAGTTGTAGTTGTGCACCATGCGGATATCGTCGTCGTCATGGCGATCGTATCCGGTGGCGCGACGCGGAATGATCGCTTCGTAATCGTCGTACATCAGGCTTCCGTCCATCCCAAGCGGCGCGAAGATGCGCTGCTCGGCGAACTCGGCCAGCGACTGTCCACTGGCGCGCTCGATGACCAGTGCCAGCAGCATGTACGCCGTATTGCTGTACTGGCTGCGCTCTCCCGGCGGGAAATTGAGTGCGCGTTGCCGCGACATCATGTCGAGGATCTGGGCAAGCGAAATCGGGAAGTAATGGTCCCGTCCGGCGAGCGGGAACAATGTCAGGTAGTCGCGCAGTCCGCTCGTGTGATGGATCATGTGACGCAGCTTGATCGGCCGTTCGTAATCGGGCAGTTCAGGAAGCCACCGGCGGACATCGTCTTCGAGCGACAGCTTCCCTTCGAGCTCCAGCATGCTGATGCTGGCAGCAACGAACTGCTTGGTGACTGAACCCACGTCGAACACCGTCTGCGGACCTATCGGAAAGCCGTAGTCGAGATTGGCGTAGCCGTAACCGCGCGAGTACAGAGGCTCGCCCTTCCGGGACACGGCGAGGGCGCAGCCCGGTGAACCTGGACGGTCCCAGGAAGCGAACAGCGCATCGACCGGCGGCGTGTCGACCCCGACCTGCGTCTGCGCGGTCACTTCCGCCTGTCCGCTGCAACCGGTGGCGAGCGCCAGGATGGCCGCTACACGGACAAGGTCAGGGAAGTTCATCAGACCACCGTTGCAACTGCTCGACGCTCACGCCAGCTCCTCCGCAGACGATCACCAGCGCCGAATCGCAGGCTGCGATTTCCGGCGCGCCGTCATAGATCGCCGCAAGCGACGCCCCGCACGCGGGTTCCGTGACGATCCTGTGGTCGACGATGAACTTGCGGCATGCGGCCACGGCCGCCCGATCCGTCACCACCACGCTCTGCAGAGGATGCCGCTTCGACCAGGCAAAGGCCTGCTCGCAGACCTGCAGCGCGCCGAGAGTGGTGGCGATGCTGGTAATGCGGTCGAGCCTGATGCGTTGTCCGGCTTTCAGCGACTGGGCCAGCGAGTCCGCGCCGATGGTCTCGACTGCGACGATTGGCACGTCGGTCCAGCCATGCCGATGCAGACCCTGGACCACGCCGCTCAGCAGGCCACCGCCGCCGACGGACAGCACAATGACCGCAGGTCGCACACCGGAGCGCACAATCTCGTCCACGACGGTGGAGTGTCCCTGCCAGATGAGCGGGTCGTCGAACGGGTGCAGGAATGCATCTGACTCCGTGATCATCGACGACGCCAGCGCATTGGCCTCGTCCCAGGTCGCGCCGTGGACGATCACTTCGGCGCTCTCCTGCAGGATTTTCGCCTTCGCCGTCTGGGACGTCGTCTCCGGGACCACGACGACCACCGCAACTCCCAGCAAACGCCCGGCGTAGGCGACGGCGATGCCCGCGTTGCCGCCGGACGATGAAATGAAGCGCCTGGCGCCCCGACGGGCGTACTCCTGGCAGGCGAGGCCGATGCCGCGGATCTTGAATGATCCGGGCGGCTGCACGGCTTCGAGCTTCAGCCAGATGGGGCGACCCGAGACCTTGCTCAGCGCCTGCGACTCAAACAGCGGTGTTTCCAGGTGCAGCGGGTTCATTGTCCTGACGATCGTGCCATACGGCGGACAACGAGTCCTGCGACGTACAGCAAGGCCGCTGCCCCGCACAGCAATGCGAGTCCGGACGCCTCTTCCCAGGTGAGTCGCAAGAGGAGCCAGCCGATGACCAGGCAACTCAGCACAGGGATGGCATATCCGCCGGGAATGGAGAAATTTCCGGGACCCGGCTTGCCGTCGCGAAACCGCAACCGAATCGTCGCCAGGCTGACGCCCAGGTAGATGAGCAGTATGGAACCCGATGCAACTACCGCGAGCGGCTTGAATGCGCCTGAAAGCGCAAACGCGCAGATCATCGCGGCGAAAACGATGATCGAGACGTGCGGCGTCCTGAATCGGGGATGCACCCTGGACAACAGCCTTGGCAGGTTGCCGTCCCGCGCGGACGCAAACAGCACGCGCGGCGTATTCAGCATGTCGCCGCTCATCGTCGCGTAAATCGACACGACAGCGGTGATCAGCAGCATCGTGCCGCCCCAGCCGCCGAATACTCGCTCGGCCACGGCGGCGAGAGGGAACTCCGTATGGCTGGCGAGCGCGCCGCCCAGCACGCCCTGCGCGACCGTCTGCAAGCCGACGTACAGGGACAGGATGCCGACCAGTCCCAGCAGCAGCCCCAGCGGCACGGTTCTTTGCGGGTCTCTGATCTCGCCGCTGGAGCTCAGTGCGGTTTCCACCCCCGCGAATGCAAAGAAGAGCAGCAGCGCACCGACACCGGCCTGCTCCAGCGAAGGCCACTCCGCAATGCTCAGGTTCGAGAACTCGATCTTGCCTAATCCGACGATCACCAGCAGGCACAGCGGAATCAGCTTGATGACCGTATTCACGGCAAACAGACGGACACCCCGCTGGACGCCCCTGATGTTCACGATCGCCAGGATTCCGATCAGGACGATGATGAACGCCGATCTGGGTACCGGTTCGGCCAGCAGTGGGAACGGGATCGCGATCGCCTCGACCATGGCCGCGGCGATCGCCGCATTGGACAGGACATTCCAGCCAAACCACAACAGCATCGAGGCCATGAAACCCGCGAAGGGGCCGAACGCTTCTTCGATGTAGGCGTAAGCACCGCCGCTTCGCGTGATGCGACTGCCAGTCTCGGCGAAGCACAGGAACACCAGTGCAACGGCGACTGAACAGATGAAATAGGCAACGATGGCAGCCGAGCCGAGCTGGACTGCAATGAGGCCGGGGAGGACGAATATGCCGCCGCCGACCACCATGTTGATGATGTTCAGCGTCAATGCACGGGGGGCTATCGCCCGGACCAGACCCTCGCTTTCCCCGTCTCTGGAATCACCCACTAGACCGCGCCTAGAGCATCACCGGCCGGTTCGGCTGCTCGTCTCGATCCCCGCCCTCGCCCGGAAAGTGCGCGGCGAGCAGCCTGCCGACACCTGCGATGGCCGCTTCCGAGCCTTGCGCGAAGCGACCCGCGCGGTAGTGCGCCTCCACATCGCGGCACACCGCGTCCCAGCCGGTCTGCGGCACGCGCGCAGCGATGGCGCGATCCGCGACGATCTCGACGTCGTGATCCGCCATCAGTACATAGATGAGTACGCCGTTGTTCCCCACGGTGTCCCACACGCCGAGATGGCCGAACACGAACACCGCTCGCTCGCGCGGGGTGGTTCCGTACCAGAGATCCGGCAGGTCGAATGCAGTCTCGACCGCGAAGCGGATCTCGCCGGCGTGCAGGCGTTCGAGCTCCGCGATCTGCAACTCGATGCGCGAGAGAACTTCCGGCTTGAAGCGACTGCGCGTGCCCCAGCGGGTCGCGAACAGGTGCCGCAGCGTGCGCCCGAGCTGCATCGACTACCAGCGCCCGGAGG